>Ga0172372_10004981_pt1 | contig 18685 bp, 14 predicted proteins | sample LakKiv5m_2_FD_114544 | JGI IMG/M metagenome (GOLD analysis project Ga0172372, IMG submission 114544) | Freshwater microbial communities from Kabuno Bay, South-Kivu, Congo - kab_092012_9.5m | ecosystem: Environmental > Aquatic > Freshwater > Lake | place: Democratic Republic of the Congo...
CGCTATCGCACGCCCCAGCACCGCGTCCCCGCAAACGCCCGACAACTCAGCCAGATCCACAGATGACGCCAGATCAACACACAAAATCAAACCCGGTACACCGACATGCACAACCACTTCCGATACCGCACGCACACTGCGAAAACCCAGTCCCAGCATCGCGGCCGCACCACTGACACTGCTCAACAGCATCAGATCCGTGGAATACAGCACCACCACCGCCCCGCTTCCGCCTCCCGCCAGCTCCGCCACACCACCACCCCCCGTCCAAAAAACCACACAGTCACAATTCCGGCCGAGCCAGTCACCCCCCCGGGGCAACTCTCAGTGCCCGCAACACTCACGAACCACTCCGCTTCCCCTCGCGACCGTCATGATCATGCGAATGATCGTGTGAATGGTCGTGGGAGTGATCATGCGAATGGTCATGCGAATGATCATGTGAATGATCGTGCGAATGATCATGTGATTGGTCGTGGGAGTGATCATGCGAATGGTCGTGAGAATGGTCGTGAGAATGGTCATGCGAATGATCGTGCGAGTCAGTCTGCTCAGCACGATCGGCCCCGCCCGCCATCGTCCACGCAGCCTCAGCAGCACGATAGACGTCCCGCAACGCAACACCGGCACCGGCCGCCACCGCAGCACACGAATCAAATTCCGGCGCAAAAGTCTCCACTGCCCCCGCACCCCAGCCGCGTTTACCCAGCACCGGGCCCCAAACAGTCTGCACCGTCACCTGCTCACGCTGCCGTATCGAACGCTCAAGCTGCAGCCTCCGCACCCCCAGCGTTCCAGTCTCCCTGAATAACACCGCCTCAAGCTCCGCCACCGCCGCCGGCCGACACAGACAACTGATGATCACCCCCGGTCGCCCCTTTTTCATCTGCACAGGAGTCACCCAGAGATCCAGCGCACCACCCGCCGTCAGCCGCTCCCGCACATAGCCCACAGTCTCGCCCGAAACATCGTCCAGCGTCGTCTCCAGCAGCGTCACCGTTTCCTGCTGCACGGCAGCAGCCGTCGTCCCCACAAAAATCCGCAGCACATTCGCTCGCTGCGAAAAGGTCATCGTTCCACAGCCACAGCCAATCGCCTCGATCGTCAGCGGCGGTAACGGTCCAAAACTGTCGGCCAGCACCTTGACAATCGCCGCTCCCGTCGGAGTCGTCAGCTCGGCATCCAGTGGCACTGCGGCAAGCGGAATTCCCTTGAGAATCTCGGCAGTTCCCGGAGTCGGCACAGGGCAAATCCCATGATCAATGCGCACAAAACCACGGCCTGGCGGTACCGCATTGCAGACCACTCGATCAATCTTCAGCAGATCAAAAGCAACCGCCGTACCCACGATGTCCACAATCGAATCAATCGCCCCCACCTCGTGAAAATGAATCGTCTCCACAGAAACCCCGTGCACCCGCGACTCAGCTTCCGCGATCACCTGAAACATTTGCAGAGACAGGGATTTCTGCCGGGCCGTCAAAGCCGATCGATCCACGATCGCCCGAATATCAGCCAAATGTCGATGCGCATGCTGCTCCGGATGATCCACCATCGCCTGCAGTGACCGAAATCCTCCCTTAATCACAGTCTCCAGACGCAGCCGCACGTCAGGCAGCCCAAGCGACTGAATCGCACTTCGCACCACCTGCGGATCTGCTCCGGCATCAATCAATGCCGCCAAAGTCATGTCACCGCTGATTCCCGTTGCACATTCCAGCCAGGCAATACGCATTACCACACCACTTTCGTCCCGCAAAAAAAAGAAACCCGGCCACCTGCGACGGCCGGGTCCGAATCATTCAATCGGCCTGCTGAATTCCAGTCACTTTTTGACGGCACCCTGAGCCCGAATGCGGTCCAGTGGTGATCCTGTCAGCGGAGCCACTGCAGGCGGAGCCACAGGGGCAGCCGCCACCGGGGCAGCAGCAGCCGCAGCAGGCTCTGCTGCAACAGCCGATTCTGACTCAGCAGCCGGCTTCTTCGCGGCTCGAATTTTGTCCAGCGGAGATCCCCCGGCTGCCGTCGATGCAGCCGTCGCCGCCGGGGCAGCGGCTGGCTTGCCACCCGCTGCTCGGATCTTGTCCAGCGGCGAACCGCCCGCTGCCGGTGCAGCGGCAGCCACCGGCTTACCCGCCGCCGCTCGGATCTTGTCCATCGCAGATCCGCCACCCGCCGCCGGTGCAGCAGCGGCCGCCGGAGCCGCAGCAGGCGCCCTGGCCGGCTTCTCTGCCGCCACTGCTTTCGGTCGAGGCCCGTCGACAACCGTCAGAAATCCCGGGTCAATGTCGTACCAGCCAATGTCGATGCCGTTGTCGAACTCCACCAGCGCTCGACAGTTCATATTCACTGTTCGCACCTTGCCCGTCAGCGAGGCAAAGCGTTTCAGTTCCGGTGAGGTCGCAGAGACCACAACCCACTTGTCAGTCAGTTCAGTCTTCAGTTGTTCAGCCCGGTCAATCAGTGACACAGCCCGTTTCCTGTCAGTCAGCATTCTGTCAGCACACCGGGGTCCGCCACAGGCCACTGCGGCAATCGCTGCTGCCAGCGATTGCGATTCCTGCTGCTCCCGCATTCGGTATTGTGGGAAATTGGACGATGTCTTTCAAGCCGCGAATGCCAGCAGGGCAATGCTCTCCCACTGTCCGGAGCCTCCTCAGGGAACACCCCGGAAAACCAGCGTTCCCGGATGCATCCCGCCCCCAAATCTGCTACAACACGCCCCGCAAACCGTTTCCGACTTCCTACGGCAAATCTCATGGCTACCCCCAAAGTCTGCGTCCTCCGCGCACCCGGCACCAACTGCGACATCGAAACAGCCTGGGCTTTCGAACTGGCCGGGGCACAGCCCGAACGGCTGCATCTCAACCGACTGCTGGAAAACCCAGCCAGACTCGCCGAATTCCAGATCCTCTGCATCCCCGGCGGTTTCAGCTACGGCGATGACCTCGGCGCCGGCATCATCTTCTCCCGGCAGCTCCGCGGACAACTGAATGACGCCATCCGACAGTTCCTCACCGCTGATAAACTGGTGCTGGGAATCTGCAACGGCTTCCAGACCATCCTCAAAGCCGGACTGCTCATGCGTCGCGGCGTCGAATCCGCCGAAATCAGCGGCCTCGAATCCGAAGTCACCCTCACCTGGAACAGCAACGGACGCTACACCGATCGCTGGGTCCGACTCAAAGTCGCCTCCAGCAACAGCGCGTTTCTGCGTGATATCGACGAATTCGACGTCCCCATCGCACACGCCGAAGGTCGCATCGCCGTTCGCCAGCCGGAATTGCTCCAGCAGCTCCGCCAAAATCAACAGATCGCCCTGTGCTACTGGTCCCCCCGCGCCGCACAGCTGGCAGCCACCTCCGGTGATCCAACCAACATCGGTCTCCTGCCAGAACCCGAAAATCCCAACGGATCGCTCGCAAATATCGCCGGTCTCTGCGACGAGACCGGAAAAGTCCTCGGACTCATGCCACACCCCGAACGATTCCTCTTCGCCACACAACACCCGCACTGGACCCGCAAAGGACTCCGCGGTGAAGGTGATGGCATTCGTATCTTCCGGAACGCCGTCACATGGTTCGCCTGACGCAGTCCGCAATAACAGCCTCCACCGCGCCAGGCCTCCACACCTTCAGCCGACACCTGCCGCTCCTGCTGGTCGCTCTCCTGAACTGGTCCCAGGTCACGCACGCACAGCAGGAAAATATCCGTGACCTGCGGCTCCACCAGATCCAGCTCATCGGAACTCACAACAGCTACCACATCGCGCCACATAAATCCGTCGCTCAACTCATTCAACTCGCAGGTAAATCCGTCCTGCAGGCCATCGAATACACCCACAGGCCGCTGCCCGAACAACTGCAGCAACTCCAGGTGCGACAGCTGGAACTGGACCTCTTCGCTGACCCACAGGGCGGACTGTTCGCCACGCCGCTGGCCCGCAGTCTGCTCACCACCAGCGGCCAGGATCCAGGACCAGATCCCAATGCCGATGGCAGCCTCAGTCAGCCAGGCATCAAAATTCTCCACGCCGCCGGTTTCGATTACGGCACCAGGGTCACCACTCTAAAAGCCGCCCTGCAGCAGATTCGCCAGTGGTCACAGTCAGCACCACAGCATCTGCCAGTCATGATCCTGCTGGAACTCAAGGAATCCGTTCCCAATCCACCCGGAGTACAGCTCGTGCCCTGGGACACCACACGACTGCAGGAACTGGATCAGCTGATACAGCAGGAATTTCCCCCCGATACCATGCTCAAACCCGCCGACCTCCGCCAGCCCGGTGACCCCACGATCCGCGACGCTGTCCTCAGACACGGCTGGCCCAGACTGCAGGACTGCAAAGGTAAAGTCTTCTTCTGCCTCGATAATGAAGGATCATGGGTACAGCGATACCTCGCCGCCCAGTCCGACGCCGCACAGGCACCGCTGTTCGTCTCCACAGACACCAGCCACCCCCTCGCTGCATGGTTCAAACGCAATGACCCCGTCAGCCAGTTCGACGAAATCCGGCAACTGGTGAAACAAGGCTTCCTCATCCGCACCCGCGCTGATGCCGACACCACACAGGCCCGCCAAAACAATACCTCCAGACGAGACAAAGCGTTCGCCAGCGGCGCTCAGTATATCAGTACCGATTTCCCGGAACCCAGCCCGGCGTTCTCAGACTACTGCGTCCGCTGGCCCGCTCAGGCACCAGCTCGCATCAGCCCCCTGTTTCCACAAATCACCGCACGCCCTGCAGCCGCCGACTGGGAATCCCCGAACGGTCAAAACTAAACCGCACTCCATCAACCATCAACCATCAACCATCAACCATCAGTCAACATCACACAGCCACCCGGCTCGCTGACAGGAAACCCCTCAGATGTGGTCCATGCACGGAAAAGTTGCCGTCGTCTCAGGTGCCGCTCAGGGTCTCGGAAAAGCCACCGCACTCGCACTCGCCGAAGCCGGTGCTGACCTCGTCCTGATCGATCGAAATCTCGCCGCCGCACAGCAGACAGAACACCAAATCAAGGCACTGGGACGCCGCACTCTTGTGTCCGGCTGCAATGTTTCAGACCCCCAGTCCATCGCCGAACTCTTCCAGACCATCGACAGCCAGTTCAGCTCCGTCGATTTCCTCGGAAACATCGCCGGCGACGGCTGCCTCGCCAGACCCGAAGATCTCACCATCGAAGATCTGCACAAAGTACTCCAAAACCTCGTCGTCGGACGCTTCGCCATGTGCCAGCAGGCCGGTCGACGCATGCTCAGACAAGGCAAAGGATCCATTATGAACATCGGATCACTCGCCAGCAGCACTGCGCTTGGCCGCGGCCACATCGCCTACAGCATGGCCATGGGTGCCGTCATTCAAATGACCCGCGAACTCAGCACCGAATGGGCACACCGGGGCGTTCGAGTCAACTGCGTGACTCCCGCTCAGGTCGTCAACCCCAGCCTCCAGGCTCGCATGATCGATGACCCCCTCCTCGAATCACGATTCCTCAAAGGTATCCCCGCCAATCGACTCGGACAGCCCGACGATATCCGCGGCATCGCACTGCTGCTGGCCTCAGACGCATCCGCATGGATCACAGGAGCCATCATTCCGCTCGATGGCGGAAACATGGCCATGAACGCCGGAGCCACCCCAGGACACCAGCTGGACAAAGTCCAGTCCTTCAGTCACAAATCCTGAAAACCCGCCGCCCCGAAAACCCGCCCCCACCTCCCGCGCACCACCCAGCAATAAAAAAACATTTCAAAAACAACACATTTCAATATTGACACTCAACTCCAGCCACCCCATAATTACCCCGCCAGCCCACCAAATCACCACAAACCCCCCCCCCCCCCCCCTCCACCCCCAAAAAAACCTGACGACAACCCACATGAAAGCCAACGCCGGCGGAAATCTCGAACCACAACACGTCTACGGACGCGACCACTTCATCGATCACCTCTGGCAAACCCTCGAACTCCAGTCCATCCTCCAGTCCGGCGAAAGACGAACAGGCAAAACCCAGATCCTTCGCAAAATGCTGCAACAGCCCAGACCCGGCTGGAAACCCGTCTTCCACGATCTCGAAAAAATCCACTCGGCAATCGAATTCGCTGAACTTGTCTTCAACGACATCCAGCAGTTCCTCGGCACCGCGACTCGCGCCAAAAATGTCATCCAGCGATGGTTCGAACACAACGAAACCGATTACATCAACCTCAAAGGCCGCACGTGGAAACAACTGCTGAACGCCGCCGTCAATGACCTCGACAAAGCCAGCCAGAACGAAAAACTTGTGTTCCTCTGGGATGAAGTCCCCTGGATGCTCGACAGCATCTGCCGCCACGAAGGACTTGCCGTCGCCGCTCAGGTGCTCGATGCCATCCGCAGCCTCCGCGTCGAACACTCAAGCTTCCGCGTCATCCTCACTGGCTCCATTGGCATTCACCACATCCTCGCCAGGCTCTCCGCCGCCGGAATCCCCACACCCGCAATCAATGATCTGTACCACGCTCATGTTCCGCCTCTGAATCCTGCTGATGCCGTGCACCTCGCCACAGATCTGCTGACAGGCGAAAACATCCGCTGCAGTCACCTCAATGATGTTGCCCACTGCCTTGCACAGGAAGTTGAATACCAGCCCTTCTACATCCAGCACATCGTCGCCCACCTTAGACTCAAACAGGCGTCCGTCACCCCCGACCAGCAGCCGGAACTCTCAGTCCCGCAGCTGAAACAGCACCTCGCCACATGCACCTCAGCACCACCCGACCATGATCACCTGCTGCAACTGCTCAGACTGCTCAATGCAGACCACTACATCACTCGCAATACCCACGGACACTTTAACTTCCGCAGTCAGCTCATTCGACGCTGGTGGAAACTGGATCAAGCCCTGTGAATACTGCTGCCCAAACACAAACCGGACACCACCCTGTCAGCCGCTTCGCTCCACACCAGACCCCGCCGCTGGTGCTCAATGCCATCTCCGTAAACACACATCGCCTGCTCACAAATCTGCAGGAACAAATTACCGCCAATCTGCCCTCCGGAAGCACTCACCACGTCCTGCTCTACGGCCCCCGCGGCTGCGGCAAATCACACATCCTGACTCTCCTTTGGCACAGCCTGCACAGCTCGACACAAACCGCCGAAAAACTCCAGATCGCATGGCTCCACGAACTGCAAACCATCACGTCGCTCCCACAGCTGCTCCTGGCTGTCTACCAGTCGCTCGCCCTCCACTACCCACACGACTACTCCCACGACTGGCTCAATCAGCTCCTCGAACATGCCCCCGCCGATGTTGCCGAAATCCTCACCCGCCGACTCGCCGCACGATTCACGAACCGCCGACTCATTCTGTTCATCGAAAACCTCGACCAACTGTTCACCGGACTTGGCAGCCAGGGCCAGAAACAACTCCGAGCACTGCTGCAGGAACAGCCCTTCGCCTGCCTCATCTCCACCACACGACAACTCTTCCAGTCCGTCACTGACCGCAATCAGCCATTCTTTGGATTCTTCCAGCCCATTGAAATTCCGCCACTCTCACTACAACACACCCGCCAGCTCGTCTCCGCCGTTGCTCGCACCCGCCATAAACCGGCCCTCGCAGACACCATCCTGTCACCCGACTTCCTCAGCGCCACCAGCACTCTCCACCAGCTCACCAACGGAAACCCTCGCGCCTGTATCACTTTCGCCACACTGCTGACCGATACGGCGCCTGAACACGTTTCCACAGCGATCTGCGGCACCATCGACGACCTCACACCCGACTGCCTGCTGCCCCTCAGTGAACTGTCGCCACTGCAAAGACAAATCATGCAGCTGCTCTCCGAACACCACTCCGCCATCAACCCCAAAGAAATCGCCCGCAGGCTGCTCACTGAACAGGGCAGCGTCGGCAAACAAATCCGACTGCTCGCAGAATCCGGCCTGCTCACGTCTCGACAGCGCGGTCGCGAAACGTGGTACGAAATCAAAGACACACTCCTGCGACTCGCCTGCCAGCACTGCACCCCAGGCCTGACTCCCGCAATCGTACACTTCCTGCTCCACTGGAATCAGGCACGCCTGCTCCGGCAAACGCCCGCACAGCTCCCTATGCTGCTCGCAGAAAATGCCCCGCCGTATAACGCACCAGGCGATCCAGCTGACAAATTCGCCGCCATCTTTTTGCTCCACGAACAGCTCGACTCACTGCAAAATGGCATTCGCCAGATGCTGGACATGCTCCAGCCACTCACCGCAGCCCGACTCCTGCCACTCGCCGTCGGACTGCTTCGATCACTGCCAAAATTGGCACAATGCCGCTTCGCACCCGACAGACTTCGCGACTGCGCAGCTGCCGTCTTGCAGCAAACCGCTCAATTCCCACAGTTCCAAATTGCCGGTCGACTGTTCCAGACAGGCGTCCGCTGCATCATCAGCGGCAACCAGGCAGAATTTGTGCCCCTCGTACAGCTCGAACGCACCATCCTGCAGCAGGCACTCAATCCGGCCACCGCAGTCGACACCCAGCCAGTTAACCCGCCTTCCGGATTTCCCCCCGCTCCACTCGCTCCCGCTCCTGACGCACCAGCTCCAGACGCCGACGACGACCATTCCTGCTGAAACGATTGGCAAAATCAATCAGCCACGGCGCCAGCCGATTCAGCAACGACAAACCATGCGCCATCGGAGTCACCAGCACCCTGCGTCGATCTCGCAAAATTCCTCGCAGCGTCGCCGCCGCTACCTGCTCCGCCGTCGCACACAGCCACGCCGGCGGCTGCGGAACACTGCCACCGCTCCGCAGCGACTGACCCGAATCATACAAATTCGTCAGCACCGGACCCGGACAAATCGCCGTCACTCCCACTCCCCTGCGACCATACTCCGCACGCAATGCCTCCGTATACCCCACCAGCCCAAACTTGCTCGTGTGATACGCCGCCAGACGGCCTCCCGCCACCAAACCCGAGATACTGCACATGTTCACAATGTGAGGATCCTCGCGCAGCAACAAATGCGGCAACAACTGTTGAGTAATCCGGATCGGAGACAGCAGATTGATGCTCAGCAGCCAGTCCCACTGCCCCTGAGACATCTGGTCCGTCGGCCCATAACAGCACACCCCCGCATTGTTGATCAGCAAATCAATCCCGCCCGTCCGCTCCAGCGCACTCTGCACCACATCATCCACCGCGGCTGCATCCGACAAATCACACACAGCCACCAGAACCCGCACTCCACTTCCCGATAACTCCGCCTGCAGCCGCTCCAGTCCCGCCACATCCCGATCCACCAAAAACAAATCACACCCCGCAGACGCCAAAGCACGAGCCAGCGCGTGACCAATGCCCGCTGCCGCCCCCGTCAGAAATGCCGTCCGACCCGCCAGTGTTTTCATCACCCAACCTCTGCCCGTCAGAACGTCAGCACCTGCCACAAACCTGAATAATCATCCGTCCAGCGCAACACCCGATCACTGTCCGACGGCAGCGTTGCCGCACTGTCAATCGCCGGATCCTCCAGCACTGCCGAATTCTCCGTCAGTAAAAACCACGTCGAACCAAAAACACCCGTCGTATCATCATTGCCATTTGAAACCTCAATCGCCCGCCACCCCAAATGCTCGGCCATCCCCCGCGCCACCGGAGCCAGATCCAGAAAACGATTCGATATGTGCACTGCCAGCACCCCGCCACCACGCAAATGACGACGATAAATCTCAGCACACTCCGTCGTCAGCAGATGCACCGGTATCGCATCACTGCTGAATGCATCAATTGCCAGCACATCAAACTGCTGAGACCCAGCTGCTGTCGCCAGCTCATGCTCCAGCATAATCCGCGCATCACCCAGCACCACCGTCTTTTCCGCTTCACTGTCCGCCAGATACGTAAACACACCCTTCGTCGATAACTCCACAACGTCGGGGTTGATCTCATAAAAACGGAACATATCCCCCTTGCGACCAAAGGCTGCAATCGTACCCGTACCAAGGCCGACCACCCCGACCCTCAGACCGTGCCCGTCACCCGCTTTCGCCTGCGCGCGAGCCGACTGGATGGCCAGACCCAGCCCGCTCACATAACCATAATACGTCGTCGGCTGCCGACACCAGTACTCATCCTCAAACTGAAATCCATGCCGGATCTGACCATGCGTCAAAGACACCTTCGACGGAAGCAGATTGCCCTCCGCGTCGTACTCGCCCTCACTCTCTGCCTCATAACGCTTCACCCGCAGCACACCATAAAAATTCCGCGACACCGCCACCACATTCCCCTGCTTCGCATCCGCCTCGTAAATCTCCCACAGCCGCAACCCCAGCACCAGCAGCAAAGTCGCCCCCGGAACCACTAAAAACAACCCCAGCTCAGGCTTCCCGCGACCCCGAAATCCACGCGCCGCAACATCCAGCAACACACCAGACAATGCCGTGTACACCAGCGCTGAAATCGTCTGCTTCACCGCCAGCTCAATCGAAGCCGCACCCAGCAGCAGCAAAGTTGCCGCCACCCCGCCGCAAAGCACCGAATACAGAGCACGCATCCGCGGCGTACCGCGAGAAAATGCCCAGTAAATTACAATCGAAACCAGGATCGGCAGGACTGCACCCGCCACACACTTTCGCAGCAGCACCGACTGCAGCAGCACCCGACCAAAACCGCCCCCGCCAATAACACCCTCCTCAAAGGCCGCCGGAGCCTGCCACCACACAAATCCCACCAGCCACACCAGCTCCAGCACCCCCAGCCCGGCCCACAACATGGTCACCCTGACAAATCTCTCCTGCAGCAAACTCGTCACCAGCAGGCCAACAGTCACGAGGCCGCCAAACCCCGACACCAGCATCGTCCAGTCCACATCCGACAGATTCTGCTCCACCGGCCGCAAAAACCAGCCCGACACAATTACCAGCTGAGCAGCAGCGGCAGACGCCAGCACCCAAAAATGCAGCCGCGGCGTCAATAGCCAGACACGCTGACAAACCATCGCCAAAAACACCGCTGCAGCCACCAGCGCCAGCCCCGAATGATATTCGTAGTAGCCGGAAAACAAACGCGGAGCACCCAAAGCAACAAACAGACCACCTAATGCACCGCCAGCCGAAATCACCACAAAATACAACGTCAGCCACCGCGCCGCCGGACGCAGACCATACAACTCACCATGACAACACATACACCCCGCAAACAACACCGTCGAAAACACCGCAATCTGCAGCACAAGCCCCGCATCCGCACCGTCCAGCAGCACGTCACTTACCACCGGACACCCCAGCACCAGCAACACCGCAAACACGCTGCGGTTATACCAGCGAGGACTGTCAAAACACAAAATAAACGACAACAGATACAGACTCAGCGGCAGAATCCAGAGAAATGGCACTGTCGCCACATCAATGCACAATTGATTCGTCGTTGCCAAAAACATCACCGAGCTGGCAGCGGACAGCAACAGCCACAAACCCATCGTCAGCAGCGAAGGACGCGGAGTCCGCTCGTCTGCCACTGGCCGCGAAGACACCGCCTGCTCAACACCCGACTCAACACCGCCCGCAATCAAAGCCCGCCCCAGTCGCCAGACCGGCATACCACACAACGCCGCCAGCACCACATAGCCCACATACAAAACACTCCACGACAACACCTGACTGCGCAATGTCAGCACCGGCTCGAACACAAACGGATAACTCAACAAAGCCAGCAACGATCCCACATTCGACAATGCGTACAGCCGCCACGGAGATGTACCCGGATTCGTCCACGTAAACCACCGCTGCATCAGCGGACCTGTCGTCGCCAGCACGAAATACGGTGCTCCCACTGTCGCTGCCAGCAGCAGCAAAATACGCGACAAAGGAGCCTCACCGGCCGTCGGCTTCCACATGACGTCAGGAGCAATCGGGAGCCACAACAGTGACACCAGCACCAGCACACTGTGCACCTGCACCTGACGACGAGCCGACAGGCGAGACGTCAGCAAATGCGAATACAAATATCCGCCCAGCAGCAAAATCTGGAAAAACAGCATGCACGCCGTCCAGATCGATGGACCCCCGCCAAACCAGGGCAAAATGTAACGCCCCGTCAGCGGCTGCACCTGAAACAGCAAAAAAGCACTCAAAAAAATCGTGACCGCAAAACGAAACATACGCGCCTTTCCCGGGAAGATGCGACAGTATAGCCGCAAATCGGCCACCCCCCGCAAGTCCAGTGCCGCTAAAACTGCCCCGCTGCCTCAGCCAGATGCAATTCCCGAAAAACTGGACCAGTCCCGACTTTTCCCGCCAGGATCCCGCAACCCGCTGCGAACGAAACATGTGTTCTCCTGTTTCGGGGAATTCCATATGCGGCTGACCTTGACCGAAAGACAGATTCTCACAGAATGTCACTCTGGCCCGCAGCGGTTGATCCAACAGTCGCCTCGACCGCCTCCTGCCAGTTTCTCTTCGCTCGCAAAGGACCCTTCATGTTGCTGGCTCGTTTCCGAAATTCGCTGCTCGCCGCCACCCTGATGCTCAGCGCCCTCGTCGCCTCCGCACAGGCACAGACCTCCTCCGGTTCGCGGATCACCGCCAGCCAGATTCTTCCTCGAGACACCTACCTGTTCCTGAACATCACCAGCGTCGCTGACCTCAAAAGCCAGGCTGTTCAGTCCGCCATCGGTCAGATGATCGCCGATCCCGCGATGGACAACTTCCGCAACAGCATCGTCGGTGCAGTCGGCGGCCAGGTTGCTGAAGGTGCCGCAAACATTCAGGCTGCTCTCGGCATGAGCGCCGAAGAGCTGCTGTCAATTCCCACCGGCGAAATGACAGTCGCCTTCTCCAAAGCCCCCCCCAATCGCATGGGTGTTGTTCTCTATATGGACTACGGCGATCACGAAGCACAGCTGAAAAGCCTGCTCGACAAGGCTCTCCCGGTCCTGCAGAACAGCCCCGTGCTCGAAGCTGCTGACGTCGAACACGACGGCACCACGATCACCATGTTCAAAAACACGTCCGAATCCGCACAGGCCACCCCCCTCGCAAAAGAGTTCGGCTGGTTCCTGAAAGATTCCCGCATGGTCGTGTCCAACAGCAGCGCTCTGCTGAAACTCGCACTCGACAACTGGGATGGCACCGCCGAAAAGACCTTCGCCAAAAACGAAAGCTGGAACTACATCCTCGAGAAAACCGAAACGAAGCCAGGCAACGGCATCGCCACCGTCTACTTCGATCCCATCGGCCTGTTCACACAGCTCGTCCAGACCGGCTCGCTCGGCGAAGCCGGACTGCAGGCCGGTATGGCCATCTCCGTCTTCCCAATGCTCGGCCTCAACCAGCTCAAAGGACTCGGCGGCACCATCGAACTGAATCCGGAAGGCTACGAATCCAGCCAGCAGCTGATGATCTTCGCCGAACAGCCACCCACCATGCTGATGCAGATGTTCCAGCTCAGTGACGTCGAAAAAACACCGCCGTCCTGGGTCAAGGAAAACGTCACCTCATGGACCGCCACACACTGGAAAGTCGAAGAAGCCTACAAAACCGTCGAAATGATGGTGGATATGTTCCAGGGCCCAGGATCCCTCGCACGAATGATCGATGAAGCCTCCGAACGTGACCCAGGCATCCACGTCAAGGAAGACATCATCGACCAGCTCGACGGACGCGTACAACTCGTGTCAGCCACTGGAAATGCTTCCAATATCGCCGAAGCCAACGACATCCTGATCGCCGTCGGCTGCAAAGACACCGCCAAAATGACTCAGCTGCTCACCACCGTCGCTGCAACACCCGGCTTCCCGGCGGTTGAACGCGATATTAATGGCACCAAAGTCTACGAACTCGAACTGGGCGCCGGCGCCGGAAAGATTTCACTCACCGCTGCCAATAACATGCTGCTCGTGGGAATCGGTGGCGGACAGCTCGAAATGGCAATCCGCGATACCTCCGACGTGCGACCACTGGCTGAAACTCCAGCCTTCCAGGCAGTCGCTAAACACTTCCCGGAAAACGCCCGCCTGGTCGGCTTCTCTCGCCCCAGCGAAAGCGTACGATCCATGTACGACATGCTGAAAAAAGGCGACGTGGCCGAAAGCTTCCCCGGAATGGACGAAGTCCTGTCCCTTGTCGACTTCGCAGCTCTGCCGGAATTTGAAAAGGTCGCCAAATATCTGACCCCCGGCGGCAGCTACTGGGTCGGTGACGAAAATGGCATCATTCTCAAAGCCTTCTCACTGGAAATTGCCCAGTAGCCCCGGTCGGGACTGCTGACAATACAACGGTGCAGTGCACACGGCGGGGCTGACGAATTTTTTTCGCCAGCCCCGCTTTCTTTTCCAGCCGTAAAAAATGCCGCAATCCCCCCGCCTCGATAGCATGCCAACAGCTATCCGCTAGAATCCACCAGTCGCAAATCTCCCTTTTCTGCCGGCACCCGCACGGATCTCGCACAGTGACAACAGCCGCCTCCACCGCATCAGGCTCGCACTACACTGTACTCGCCCGTCGCTTTCGGCCTCAGGCCTTCGACGACGTTGTCGGACAACAGCACGTCTCCAAAGCACTCCGCAACGCCATCCGTGCCGGCCGCGTCGCCCACGCCTACATGTTCACCGGCGCACGCGGTGTCGGCAAAACGTCCACCGCCAGAATCCTCGCCAAAGCACTCAATTGCCCCCACGCCGTCGACGGTATTCCCTGCAACCAGTGCGACATCTGCCAGGGTATCTCCGCCGGAAATGACGTCGACGTCATGGAAATCGATGGCGCGTCCAATCGCGGTATCGACGACATTCGCCAGCTGCGCGCCACCGTCGGCGTCCGTTCCATGCGAACACAGTTCAAAGTCTACATCATCGACGAAGTCCACATGCTCACCAAGGAAGCCTTCAACGCTCTCCTCAAAACACTCGAAGAACCACCGCCAAACGTAAAATTCATCTTTTGCACCACCGAACCCAACAAAGTTCCCGATACCATCCTCTCACGCTGTCAGCGATTCGATTTCTCCAGCATCGCCGAAGCCTCCATCGCAGATCGACTGCGTGACATCGCCACACAGGAAGGTTACACAGTCGCCGAAGATGCCCTCGAACTGGTCGCCCGCCGCGCTCGCGGATCCATGCGCGACAGCCAGTCTCTCTTCGATCAGCTGCTCGCCTTCAGCGAAGGAACCGTCGCCGCCGAAGATGTCCACCGCATGCTCGGTACCGCCAGCGACGAACGACTGCTCGAAATGTTCACCGCCGTCGTCAACCACCGCCCCGGTGAAGTCATCAGCCTGCTCGACAACTGCTTCAGCGGAGGCGTTCAGCCCGGAGAACTCCTCGATCAGTGCATCTCCTACGTCCGCGATCTCATGGTGGTGCTCTCAGGCGGCACCGGTGTCACCCTCTCCAGCGTCGCTGAATCCCGCCGCGATGTCCTCAAAAAACAGGGACTGCAGCTCAGCATGCCCAGCGTCATGGCCGCCTTCCAGATACTGGCCAGCGCTCGCTCACAAATGTTCCGCAGCACATTCGCCAGAACCATCATCGAAATGGCCATGGTTCAGCTCAGCCTGCTCGAAAATCTCTCCGCTATCAGCGACCTGCTCTCCGGAAAACTGCCCACGCTGCCCGAACTCACAGCAGCCACGGCCACCCCCGCAACTCCGGAACCAACTGCAGCTGCCGCCCCCGAAAAAAAAAAATTGAACCGCTGACTCCCTCGAATTCCCCAGCCGACACTCCCGCACCCACTACCGAACCGCCCGCCACAGCCCCGACAGAAACAGCAGCCCACTCCCCGGCATCCCCAGCACTCGAACTCGCCGATCACACGCTCCCACAAATCATGCAGCTCCTGCTGAAATCCGCAAAACTTACCGCCGTCGCCGGACTCCGCATGGCCCGCTCCCTCCAGCTCGCCGGCTCGTCACGAGTCGAATTTGTGCTGCCCGCCGGCGCTGAATTCGCCCGCAAAGCACTCGATTCACCAGAAAATCGCTCCTGGATCGAACAGGAAATCCTCAAACTGACCGGAAAAATTGTGGCCGTCGGAGTTCGCCTGGCACCGCCAGACGCCACACCCGAGGTCCCGCCCTCATACCCCGAACCCGAAGCAACAGCACCCGATAAAAAAAATGCCGGCACGCCCGGCAGACCACCAGCCAGCCCACCACCACAACGGTCCACAGCACCGCACAACACCAGTAATCGCCGCGATGCAAGACGCGAGCCAGAAGAAGCTCCACAATCCAACCTGATTGGCGAAATCGACCCCAAACGAGACGCCTATGTCTGCCACGTCATCGATACCTTCAATGCCACAGTCGTCCGCATCACACACGCTCCCGCAGCACGCGGCCCTACCAGCGAACCCAGCTAACCATCAAGGAGAAAACGCATGTTCGAAGGACTGAAAGACCTCGCCAATATGGCCAGCATGGCTCGCAAAACCGGCGAAATGCAAAAGAGAATGCACGAACTCACAGAACGCGTCGGTCGCATGGAAGTCTCCGGGACTGCCGGCGGTGATGCTGTCACCGTTCGCATGTCAGGAGACTTCCAGGTCCGCAGCATCCAGATTCACCAGTGGCTCGTCGAAGCCCGCAATCAGGAACTCCTGCAACAACTCTCACAGGAAGCCTTCAACGCAGCCATCCAAAAAGCACGCGACCTCTCCACAGCAGAAATGGCCCGACTGGCAGAAGAACTTGATATCCCTGGCGCGCAGGATGCCCTCAAACGAATGGCGAACCGCTGAACTCAGCCCCGCCCCCCCCCCCACACACACACACACCACTCCCCACACCATTTCAACAACCCCTCATAGCTGCAGGACCCCCCAAGGATGGCTCGACAGCCCGAATCACAGGACCACCCCTATGGCCAGTCTGTCTCCAGACTGATTGACGAGTTCGGTAAATTGCCAGGCATCGGCCGCAAAACCGCCGAACGACTCGCCAATCACATCCTTAATGTCTCCGCCGCCGAAGCAAACGCACTGGCGGATGCCATTCGCGATGTCAAAAACACCGTCCGCCGCTGCTCCATCTGCTTTAACCTGACCGAAGAACCAGTCTGCCGCATGTGCCGCGATCCCAGACGCGATCAACACGCCGTCTGTGTCGTCGAACAGCCGCGAGACGTCGTGGCACTCGAATCCTCCGGCGTCTGGAGCGGTCTGTACCACGTGCTCGGCGGTCGCATCGCACCACTGGAAGGTATCGGCCCCGAAGACCTCACCATCCACCAGCTTGTACACCGCATCCGCAAGCAAGGCATCACCGAAGTCGTCATGGCCACCAACCCGACACTCGAAGGCGATGGCACCGCACTTTTCATCACCAACCTGCTGCAGAATGATCCCGTCCGCATCACCCGACTGGCTCGCGGTATCGCCTCCGGCAGCGTACTCGAATTCGCCAACCGCGAAATGCTGGCTGATGCACTCCGCGGACGACAGAAATTCTGATACACAGCCTCACACAATCCATCCAGCCAACACAGCCTCAAAACACAAACATCAGCAACTGCAGCGCAAAAATCAATAACCCCGTCAGCAGCTTCGCCGCCATACCAAACAGACGCCCCTTCATCGCCGCCTGACCAATCCGCATTCGCTGTGCTCCCTGAGTACCTGCCCAGGCCTCGCCCAGCCACGCACCCGCAAAGGCACCAGCCGCTGCTCCCGCGATCGCTCCCAGCACACTGCCCACAATCGGCAGCGGCAGCAGACCCGTTCCAGCCACACCACCCACCATCGAAAATAACAGAGATAACAGCAGGGCACGCCGAGTCGCCCCGTGACGACTGGCCGCCGCCGAACCCAGCAGAGTCTCGAAAACTTCACCCAGCAGCGCCAACAACACCGCCAGAACCACAGACCACCAGCCAGGACCGCCCGACCAGCCCGTCCATACCCACGTCAACAACGCCAACACCATCAGCCAGTTACCAGGCAACATCACCAGCGACGCTGCCAAACCCAGCATCTGCAGCAGCTGCAAAACAGCAAAAGCCAGCCACCAGCTCAAAACACTCATCCCGCCGCCCTCAGACACACTCCCGCAACAGCTCCCCAACCGCAGCCACAACTCGCTCAAGGTCCGCCTGAGTCGTAAATTCGCCCACACTCAGTCGCACCGCACCACCCACAGACTCCGTACCCAGAGCCCTGTGTACCAGCGGAGCACAATGCAGACCCGCACGACACCGAATTCCAAACGACTGCTCCAGCACCGCAGCCGCCTCATGAGCACCCAAACCAGGCACCACAAAACTCACAATCCCACAAATCTCACCAGGAACATCCGGAGTCAACACACGCAAACCAGCAAGGCCACGCAAATTCGCCAGCAGCCAGTCCGTCTTCGCTGACAAATTCAATCGCAAATTCCCCACTCCACACCCCAAAACCCACTCCGCCGCTGCCGCTAATCCCGCTATCCCCGGCATATTCAAATTGCCACTCTCGTACTTCTCAGGCAAACTCGACGGCTGCTCCAGACTCTCACTCTCTGTCCCCGTACCACCAAACTTCAACGGCTCCACAAAAGCCTCAGAACCCTCCCGAAACACCAGCACACCCGTCCCCAGCGGACCACACAGCCCCTTATGACCAGGCAAGGCCAGAAAATCAGCACCCAAATCCTCCAGCTGACAGTCCCAGTGACCGGCAGTCTGAGCAGCATCGACAAGCACCAGTGCACCACTGGCGGCCGC
>Ga0172372_10004982_pt1 | contig 18683 bp, 16 predicted proteins | sample LakKiv5m_2_FD_114544 | JGI IMG/M metagenome (GOLD analysis project Ga0172372, IMG submission 114544) | Freshwater microbial communities from Kabuno Bay, South-Kivu, Congo - kab_092012_9.5m | ecosystem: Environmental > Aquatic > Freshwater > Lake | place: Democratic Republic of the Congo...
CGAAGTCTACAACCTCGCGGGCGGCATCGACGCGTGGGAACGCGCCGGCCTTCCGGTGGTCAAGCCCTGATTCAGGGGCGAGGATCGGCGTATTCGATCCGCAATCCCACATCCGTCACGCCGGGGAGCGGGTCTTGCCGCATCGCATGGGTTACGCGCACGGCGTAAGGCCCTTGCAGGGGGAAGCGGGCGTCATCGTGCCAAACTACCCGATGATCCAGCACGTGGCCCGGCCCCGATCCGAGCCAGTTCCCTTGGTCATCCGCCAGTTCACACGCGAGCGTGTCGCGGTTCGTCTTGCCGTTAGGGAACGTAAAGTCCACGAAGAGGTAGATGTTGCTGAACGGGTACGACGCGTCGTGGCGCAAATCGATGTAGAGGTCGTGCACCCGGGCCGTATCGGTCACCTCCCAGCGGAACTCCCCAGCATCGGACGCGGCCCAACCTTCCGCATCTACGCCGTGCGAGTCGGCATAAAACGCCTCTGGCCCGCAACCCACGCACAGCCCCAAGATCAGCAGGGCTCCGATCCGCACCTCATCCCGCATCTGGGCGCGGTGCTTCGTTGCCCGACTTCCTCCGGTCCCGGCCGCGGCCGCGGTTTCGGCGGGCGCGGTTCGATTCCGCACCGTCTCCACCTGCCGCGGGCGTCCCGGGGGCTGCGCCCTCCGGGCGCGGGGAACGGGGGGGTTCCGGGGTCCGCGGCGATTGCGGGGGTTTCGGAGCAGAGGCCGTCCCTGCCCCCTGTGGCGCAGGGCGGTTTCGGTCCCGGTCGCGGTCCCGACCGCCGCGCTTGCGCTTCTTGCGGCGGGCCTCGTCAAACCGGGTCAAACTGTCCTGCCCGACCACGTCGGCGTAGACCTCTTCCATCTCGTCCGGCTCCTCTTCAATCGCCAACTCTGCAATGGATACCGGCGCATCGCCTCGGGCGTTCATCTCGAGCAATTCCTTCACGTCTTCCACGGCCACGGGCACCGGAGAAGAGCCGGGTTCGTCGAGGTTCAGCAAGTACACCAGCCGCTTGAAGATGTCCATTTTGAACACCACGGCCCGGCCCTCCTTCAGCTTGAATTTCGCGTTCGGAGAAGGGAAGTCCTTGATGCCTTCGACGTATTGGTCCAGTTCGAAGTTCAGGCAGCACTTGAGTTTGCCGCACTGTCCAGCGAGTTTTTGGGGGTTCAGGGAGAGCTGCTGGTACCGCGCCGCGGAGGTGGACACGGTGCGGAAGTCGGTCAGCCAACTCGCGCAACACAGTTCCCGGCCACAGACCCCGATGCCGCCCACCCGGGCCGCTTCTTGGCGGGCACCGATTTGGCGCATTTCAACCCGGATTGAAAATGCACTTGCCAGTTCTTTCACCAATTGGCGAAAGTCAATGCGCTCCTCTGCAGTGTAATAGAACGTCGCTTTGCGCCCGTCGCCTTGGTATTCAACGTCCGCAAGCTTCATCTCGATCCGCAACCCCTGAATGATTCGCCGCGCCTCGCGGACGGTGTCTGCTTCGCGCAACCGGGCTTGCTGCCACACATCGATGTCCTCCTGCGTCGCGCGCCGGCGAATCTTCGTCAACTCCGCGTCTTCGCGAAGTTTCCGGGCCTTCATTTGGGCCCTGACGAGTTCGCCCGTCAGGGAAACCACGCCCACATCGGTTCCCGGATCGGCCTCCACCACCACCACATCGCCCACATGCACGTCCGTTCCCTCGGGCTTGCGGAAAAACGCCTTGCGGTTCGCCTTGAAGCGCACCTCCACCGCGTCAAACGGGGTCACCCCCGAGGGCAGGGCCACGCCTTGAAGCCAGTCAAATACGGTCATCGGGCCGCAGCCGCCGGTGCCGCAGTTGCCGTTGCTCTTGCATCCCCTCGGGACGCCTCCCCCCTTGCTGCACGTCGCACAACTCATTCCCGCGAAGATAGGGGTTCCCCGCGCCCCTCCGTCACACCGGCCGGCGCAGCAGCCCGTGCGTCACGAATCCGAGGTCTAAAAACACGAGCTTTCCGTTCACATTGCCTGCGATGTCGCGGTGAGCGCGCTCGAACGCTGACCGCAATTCGGCCACATTTCCGTGGTGGATAAACGGCGCAAACTTCTCGGCAAACGCACGTTCCCGCGCGGTGAGCCGCATCACCTCTGCAGCGCCATAATTGCCGACAATGCACTGACGCACCATGTGCAACCCGTACAGGCAAAATCGCTTCATGGACTCCCGTCCGTCCTTTGAAAACCCCTCCGCAAGCCCGGCCAACGCCGCGGTATCCAGCGCGTAACAGGCACGCATCCACCGGACGAATGCGTCGTGGTCCGAGGTGGCGCCATCGGCCGCGGCGAGCCGCAGGGCCGCAGCCAAATTCCCGTCGGTCGCGTGGGCCAACTCCAGCGCCGCATCCCCCGTCAGTCCGGTCAGTGCGGAAATTTGGCCCGCAGCCGTCGCATCGTCCAGCCGCGGCACGCGCACCGCCTGCACCCGAGAGCGCACGGTGGCCAGCAAAGACTCCGGATGCTCGGACACGAAGAGCATCACCGTGCGATCGGTGGGTTCCTCGATGAGCTTGAGCATCTTGTTCGCAGTGTCCGACCGCATGAGTTCCGGGAGCCAAAAAATCAACACCTTGAACCCGCCGCTGAACGCTTTCAACCCCAGCTTTCGGTTGATTTCCAGCGCCTCATGCACCCCGATGAACAGCTGCTTCTTGTCCGCCCCCAGCGCCGCAACCCACTCTTCGAGCCCGAAGTACGGCCGATCCTTCAGCAACTCCCGCCACTGCGGCAAAAACGGCCCCGACGTCGCCGTTTCTTCCCCGTCTCCTTTGAAAAACGGAAAACTCCAATGCACGTCCGGATGCTGCAACGCCGCATGCGCCCTGCACGACGTGCACGTGCCACAACTGTCCTCTTCCGTGGGCGCTTCACAATGCAAGTAGGCCGCATAGGCCCGGGCGAGTCCCAGCGCTCCGCTCCCTTCCGGCCCCTCAAACAGCACCGCATGCGCCACGCGCCCGGAGCGCACCCCGGCCCGAAGCCGCGCCCCCGTCTCTTCGGTCCCCGTGCACGCTGCGAACTGCATGCCACGAAGGTAGTCAGAACTGCAGGTGCAGGGAGGTGTAGAGGCCGCGCCCCGGGCCCGCGATTCCAGAAGAAAAGACCTGGTAGTGCTGGTCGAGGAGGTTGCGTACCCCGATGCGCAATTGCGCCGTGCGGTGCAGTTGCCAGGAGGACTCCACATTCAGGGTCCACCATGCGGGCGTGCCCTCCGCAAGGGCCTCGTCCGGGTTGTCTTCGCCGTCCGCAGAATACAGCGCAATGGGTTTCGCCCCGTTGAACAGCACGTAGCTCTGCAGCGTGATGCCACGCATCGCATAACTGGCGGCAGCCCGCCCGAAAACCGGTGGAATGTGGGCAATCGGGGCCCCCGAATCCGTGAGTTCGCCGGTGGTCACGTTGACGGCCGCCTCGAATCCGAGCTGTTTCGTGAGTTGGGCCTGGAGCTCTGCGCGAGCGCCCGTGAGCACCGCCTGCCCGGCATTTACATTCGTCGAGACCCGGGCGTAATCGCCGTTGTACAGCAACGAATCCGAGCCGTTCAGCGTGGCTGGCACCGGGACGATGGCATCGTCCCAGAGGGTGGCGAAGCCGGAAACGGAGACCGCCAGCACGTGGCGCCCGCCCAAATCCCACCGGACCCCCTGCTCGGCGCTGTAGACATACTCCGGGCGGAGGCTGTCGTTCGGAACCGTCACCACCCCTCCTTTTTCGAACACCTTGCCCACGTCGTCGACGTTTGGGTGCCGGAATCCGCTGGAAACCGTGGACTGGAGCGACCAGGCCTTCGTCACCGCCCAATCCGCGCTCGCACTGCCCGTCAGCGCGCCTTTGCGGGATTCGATTTGGTCAAAGGGCAACGCGACGGTGCGGCTCGCAGCATAGCGGCAATCGAGGTCTGCAAAACTGTACCGCGCCCCGGCGGAATACGTGAACCGGGCCGGGCGCGAACGCAGGGTCAGAAAGGCCCCCCACTGGGAGAACTCGCTGCCTCCGTTCGGGTAGCGCGTTTCTTCGGCATTGTCGCGCAGGCCCGTGGCCAAACTCTCAGACCATGCCACGGAAGTCACCCCGTTCCACGCGCCGCTCAGCCCGAGGCCCCCGACGACCCCGTTGTCGAAGGTGCGGGTCAGCGATGCGGTCAGGTCCAGGACGTCGACCGTTTCCTCTTGGTGGTAGCGGGTGTCTTTCCCAAACCGCCGGTTGATCCGGTCCTCGCCGATGCGTTGGTAGCTGGCGGTTACGCCGACGGCCGCACGCAACGGGCGCAAATAGCCCCGGTACCGTGCAGCAGCCAACAGCCGTTCCTGCGGACCGTAGTACCACTCTGCCCATTTCAGCGTGCCCCCGCTGCGATCGTCGAACAGGTCGAAGCGGGGAATGTCGGAGGTGGTGCTGTACTGCAGGTTCAAAACCAGCGAGCCGTCTGGCAGGGAGATGGCCAGTTTTTGGAGCAGGTCGAGCTGCCGGTAGCCGGAACGCAGCTGCAAGGTCGGGTCGTCGTTCGTGAGCACGGTATCGCGCCCATCCACCTGTGCGACCACCTCGCGCACGAGCCCCCACTCGGCATCTCCATGCGTCCGCCGCGTGCCCATGCGCAGGTCCCCGAACTCGGTCGCCGTCACCGAAGTCAGCGAGGCCACGCGCCCCATGCCCACCTCCACGTCTGCATGCACCGCGTGGCTGTTGTTGGGTGAACGGTACGCATACGAACCCCTTGAGAACACGCCGTTGCGGCCCAGCTGCGGCTCCCGCGTCGTGAAATGGATGACCCCGCCCAACGCATCGCTGCCGTACGCGACCGAGTTAGGCCCCAACACCACCTCGGTGCGGGCAAGGATGGCCGGGTCGACCGAAAGCGCGTTTTGCAAATGGCCACTGCGGTAAATGGCGTTGTTCATCCGAACCCCGTCCACGACGAGCAAAATGCGGTTCGCTTCGAATCCGCGAAGCACCGGCGAACCTCCGCCTTGCTGGCTTTGCTGGACAAGCACCGACCCGGTGGACCAGAGCAATTCCGCGCTCGTAGTGGGGACTTCGAGGTTTTTGACCGGCGCCATCCGCACCCCGCTCATACTCCCCAGAGCCGTCAACCGTTCTACCGATGTCGCTGTGGAAGAAGTGCCTACGGCCACTTCGGCCACCTGCAACGAGACGAGGTCCTCCACCATCCGGAGCTTTCGCGGAATCGACTCGGTGGGCAAAATGAGCAGGTCGAGGTACCCGGTACTGCGCACGACCAGGGTGTCCTGCAGGCCGCGCGCGGGGAGACCGGCCTTGCCCTCGGCGTTTGCTGTCACCGCACGACCGGTGGAGCGGTTCAAGATCACCGCAAACGGAACCGGCGTGACCCCGTCACCGCTGACAACGGTAACCGGCGGGGCATCCCGCTGAGCAGACCCCCACAGCACACAGCCGCACAACACCCCCGCAAGAATTCGACGCATTTGACCCTTCATTGAGCCCCACGATGCATCAAGAACCGTTCCAAAAATTGTTAACGAGGCGCATCTCCGAACACCGCCTCCAGCACCTCGTAGCTCCGCAGCCTCCGCGGCCCGCTCAGGTGCAGCTGCAAATACCGCAACTGCCCCAGCACCACGTCCTTCCGGAGTGCCTGCGGCAGCGGCCCGCAGTCCCGTCTGCACGTCCGGGCATAAAACGCCTGCGCTGCCTCCGGGGCGAGAAACCCCTCGTCGCCCCCCGGCCGCTCCACCCATTCCCCGGTGGCCAAATCCAGCCCCGCCCGGGGGCCGGGGGGGGGCAACGGCGCAAGCCCCAGCAGCGCAATCACGTGCCCCAAAAAATCGGCATGCGGCGTGCCGATACGCGCGTCCGTGTCGAGCCGAACCGCCAAATCCACCGCGGCGTCGAACACCTCCGGTTGGGCCGATTGGTCCGGCAACACCCGGACGAGGACCTCGGCCACAAAAAACGCCACCGCCGCCCGCGCCGCCTCGGTCGTCAACCGCTCCGGCACGCGCACCCGCCGCACCTCGCTGTACCGGAACAGCCCCTCCGACCCCTTTCTGCTCACCCCCGAGGCTTCGAGCACCGCCAGCGGGTGCCAAACGGCCTTCACCCCCTTCCCCCGCACCCAAACCGCCACCACCCCCAACTCCCTGCTCAGGACCTTGGCCACATGCCCCGTATCAGAATACGGGACCACGTCCAGCACCACCCACCGATCCGCATCCAACCGCACCGAGGCCATGCGCCTACGCCTCTTCGTCGCCCGCGAACAAGCCGCTCATCAAATCGCTGAAGCTCACCTCTTGCCCCACCACTTCCTTGCCGATGAGGTTGTGCTCGGCCAGCCCGTGCAACACGAACTCCATCCACACCGCACGGTCCTGCGGTTCGGGGCCGGCATACCGATCCACCAACGCCCCCAAGCCCGGCACCGCTTCCAGCCGGTTCCGGCAGTCCGCCGTGGAATCCGAGGCCAACAACTCCACGCCGTGGGCCGCCACGTGCGCCACCACCGGCGCATAGACGTCCTCGAGCTTGCGGCGGCGGATGAGCTCCGGATCCGGGAACACCTCCGGGAACTTCGCCCGGATGGCCTTGCCGATCAGGTGGTGCGCCACCGACTCCGGCCCCTCTTGCTCCCCCTCGTACACCAGCTCCACCTTGCCCGTCACGGCCGGCAAGATGGCCAGCAGATCCGTCATCCGCACCTCGGGGGCGTCTCCGGCCGCGAGCGCACGCAACTCCGCGGAGGCCACCAGGTGTTCGAAGGCCGTGATGGTCATCCGGGCAGAAACTCCGCTCTTCGCATCGATGTACTCGCTGTCGCGGGCAGCCACGGCCACGCGCTCGATGAGTTCTTCGAGCAGTTCCGGAACGCGGGCCCGGGCGGCGGCGGCGGCGGCTTCTTGGCGCGTGATGGCCATGCCGTCCTGCAGCGAGGTGGGGTAGTGGGTCAGGATTTGGGACTGGATCCGGTCTTTCAGCGGCGTGATGATGGCCCCGCGGCTGGTGTAATCTTCCGGGTTCGCGGTGAAAATGAACTGGATGTCGAGGGCCAAACGGAGCCGGAAGCCGCGGATTTGGACATCTCCCTCTTGCAAGATGTTGAACAAGGCCACCTGCAGGCGCGGCTGCAAATCAGGCAACTCGTTGATGGTGAAGATGCCGCGGTGGCTCCGCGGCACCAAACCGAAGGCAATCGCCCGCTCGTCGCTGTAATCGATCTTCAAATTCGCGGCGCGGATGGGGTCCACGTCGCCGATTAAATCCGCCACGCTCACGTCCGGGGTGGCGAGCTTCTCGACGTACCGCGCGCTCCGATGCAGCCACGCCACGGGGGCCGCGTCGCCCGCGGCGGCCAAGGCCTCCGCCGTGGTGGCCAGCAACGGCTCGAGCGGGTCTTCGTTGAGCGGGCTGCCCGGCACTACCGGCACCCACTCGTCGAGGAGGTCGACCAATCCGCGGGCCATCCGCGTCTTCGCTTGGCCGCGCAATCCGAGCAAGTTGATGCTGTGGCCGGCCAGCAGTGCGCGCTGCACTTGGGGCACGACGGTGTCCTCGTAGCCGATGACCCCCTCAAACAGCGGCACCCCCGCCGCAATCCGGGCCATCAGATTTTCGCGCAATTCGTCGCGGACGCTCCGCGGGCGGTAACCGGCGGCGCGCAAGGCACCCAACGTCGTAGGTCGTTCCATGGATTCAGCGGGCCCGGCGGGCCCGATTTCGTTCGAAGTCTTTGAAAATCATGTCTCCGAGCCCCTGCAAGCCGGTGAAAAACGCCCGCCCGCCGTTTGCTTCGGTGAACGCCTCCACAAACTCTTGCAGCTGCGGGTCTTGGGCGATCATGAAGGTGGTGATGGGGATGTTCAGCCGGCGGCAGGCCCGTGCGAGCGTGTAGCAGCGGCCGGTGATGTACGGGTCGAGCGACCACGACGGGTTCTTGTAATATCCCCCGTCTTCTTTCAGGCAGGTGGGCTTGCCGTCGGTGATCATAAAAATTTGGCGGTTCGGCGTTTTCCGGCGGCGCAGGAGGTCCATGGCCCGTTCGATGCCCGCCACGGTGTTCGTGTGGAACGGCCCCACCTGCAGGTAGGGCAAATCGCCGATGGAAACTTCCCACGCGTCGTCGCCGAAAACGACCACGTCCAGGCTGTCTTGCGGATACCGCGTCAGCACGAGTTCCGCGAGCGCCATGGCCACTTTTTTGGCGGGCGTGATGCGGTCTTCGCCGTAGAGGATCATCGAGTGGCTGATGTCGATGAGGAGGACCGTTGCCGTCGTCGCCCGCTGCTCGCGGTCTTCGACGACCAAATCGGCTTCGGTGAGCCGGAAATCATCGGGGCCGTGCGCGATTTGGGCGTTCCGCAGGGACGCCTGAAAATCAATCGCATCCACGCGGTCCCCAAACCGATACGGCCGCCGGTCTGACGTCACCTCGTCGCCACTCCCCCGGAACTTCGTCCGGTGCCCGCCCGCCCCCGCCCGCCGCAGGTTCCCGAACACCTGGTCCAGCGCACGGCTTCGGATGCCCTGCTCCCCGCGCGCCCCGAGCCCGCGCCCCCCGTGCGGCCCCTCCACCGCCCGGATGTAGCCCCGCGCCTCGAGCTCCGCCACGAAATCTTCGAAGGTGTAATCTTCGTCGGTCAACCCGTGTTTTGCGTCGAGTTCGCGCATCCACTCCAGCGCCTCTTCCACGTCCCCGCTCGTATGGGTCGCCAACTCGAGGAACAGGTCGCGCAACTGCTCGAAGCGCGAGCGCCCGTCCCGGTCCGGCCGGTATTCGTGGAATCTGTAGCCGCGCATGGGGTGAAGGTAGGTCGATAACACGGGCCGCGCCGCGATGTTCGGGGGGTGAACCTGCGGGGGCTGGCGGCGGTTACCTTCGTGCCATGGCGTATTGTCTCGATCCGTTTTCTTACCAACGCAGGCGCACCCGTCCGGTGCGCATCGGTGCGCTCACCCTCGGAGGCGAGGCCCCCATCCGGCTCCAATCCATGACCACGGCCGACACCCTCGACGTCGAGGCCACCGTGGCAGAGAGCGTTCGGATGATCGACATGGGCTGCGAACTCGTGCGCATCACCGCGCCTTCGATGAAAGAAGCGGCGGCCCTCGGGACGATCAAGGAGGCCCTGCGCGCCCGCGGCCACGGCGACATTCCGCTCGTCGCCGACATCCACTTCACTCCCAACGCCGCAGAGCTCGCGGCCGATTTCGTGGAGAAAATCCGCGTCAACCCCGGCAACTACGCGGACAAAAAGCGCTTCGAATCCCTCGACTACACGGACGAAACCTATGCCGCAGAACTCGAGCGCATCCGGGAGCGCTTCCTGCCGCTCGTGCAGAAATGCAAAGCGCTTGGGCGTGCCATGCGCATCGGAACGAACCACGGCTCCCTGAGCGACCGCATCCTCAGCCGCTACGGCGACACCCCGCAAGGCATGGTCGAAAGCGCGTTGGAGTTTTTGCGCATCTGCCGCGAGGTGGACTACCACGACGTGGTGCTCTCCATGAAAGCCTCCAACCCCCAAGTGATGGTCCAAGCGTACCGCCTGCTCGTCCACGCCATGGACGCAGAAGGGATGGACTACCCGCTCCACCTCGGCGTTACCGAGGCCGGCGACGGGGAAGACGGGCGGATCAAAAGCGCCGTGGGCATCGGCACCCTCCTGGAAGATGGCCTCGGCGACACGGTGCGGGTTTCGCTGACGGAGCCGCCCGAAGCAGAGATTCCGGTGGCCCGCATGTTGGTCGAACGGTACGCGGCCCGCGCTGGCCACCCGCCGATTTCCCCCGTGCCACTGACCTTTGACCCGTTTTCCTACGCCCGCCGCCGGACCCATGCGGTGGGCTCCATCGGCGACCGCCAGGTACCCATCGTGGTCCATTCCCTCGCGGACGGCGGGCCCATCACCCCGGCGCGCCTCTTCAGCTGCGGCTACAAGTACAGCGTCCCGCTCGACAAATGGAACCTCGACGATTTCGCCTGCGACGCGATCTACGTGGGAAGCGGGGCGGTGGAGTTTGCCTTGCCCGGCACGTTGACCGTCGTGCAAGATGCCGCAGCGTACCGGGGTGCCGAACGTCACGTGCCGTTGTACACGTGGGCGGATTGGGAAGGGGCGGGTCCGGTGAAAGGGGCGCGCATGCACTGGATTCGCTCGGAACGGGCCGACTTCACGGCCGAGCGGCTTGCGGGGTTGGCCGCGCGAACGGACGTGGTGCTGGTGCTGGAAACGTCGAACCCGCATGCCATGGCGGACCTGCGGGCGGCGTGCATGGTCCTGGACGGGGCCGGAGTCACAGCTCCGGTGGTCCTGAGGCGCTTGATCGAAACGCATGACCCGCAAGTCTTTGCGTTGCATGCGGCCACGGACTGCGGCGGGTTGTTGCTCGACGGGTTCGGCGATGGCGTTTGGCCCGAAGGGCACGACATCCCGCTGAGCATCCGCAATTCCACGGCCTTCGGCATCCTGCAGGCCACGCGCACGCGCATCTCAAAAACGGAGTACATCAGCTGCCCTAGTTGCGGCCGCACGTTGTTTGACCTCCAAGAAACGACCGCCCGCATCCGCGCCGTCACCCACCACCTCAAAGGAGTGAAAATCGGCATCATGGGCTGCATCGTGAACGGCCCAGGCGAGATGGCAGACGCCGACTACGGCTACGTCGGCACCGGACCGGGCAAAATCACGTTGTACAAGGAGAAGGAAATCGTTCGCCGCAATGTGCCTGAAGAGGAGGCCGTTGACGCGCTCATTGACCTCATTCGTCAGCACGGGGATTGGGTAGAGCCGCCGGTGAAGGTGGAAGAACTTACGAAAAGTTAATCGCTTTATCGCGATATTGCTATGAAATATGGGGGTTCTTTGTGGCCATGGGAATCACCCGAACCGAACTGTTTGCCGACGAAGACAACCGGCTGGCGTTCCAACTGAAAGCCCTCGCCCACCCCGCCCGTTTGAGCATAGTCCGCACGCTGCTTGAGGCGCCGGGTTGCGTGAATGCTCGGTTTGTCGCCTCGACAGGGCTGGCGCAGCCCACGGTTTCGCGCCACCTCGAGGTGCTTGTGGCTGCCGGCTTGCTCAAAGCCAGGCTGGAGCACGGACGCGTGACCTACTGCGTGGATGCCGAAGGTTGGCAAGCATTCCGCGCACACCTCGGAAGTTGGGTGGACCCCGCGTGTTCCTGTACCACCGCATGTTAAGTCGCCATGTTCCTTTCCCTCATGCTCTTGTTGACCGGCAACCCCATCGCGCAGTTCGACAACGCTGCCCAGCGCGTGCCCGCGACCGTTTCCGCTGAACGCCTGGAAGAACTCGACGCCCTCGCGGCAGAAATTGCCGGCGGGCGAAACGAACTCGTGTTCATCTGCACGCACAACAGCCGCCGCAGCCACCTCGCCCAACTGTGGGCGCAGGCGGCAGCTTTTCAATGTGGGTTGAACGAAGTGCGCACGTTCTCGGGAGGCACGGAAGTCACCGCCTTCAACCCGCGGGCCGTCGCTGCACTGGAACGCGCGGGCTGGCGCGTCACGGCCGCCGCCTCCGACGCATCGAACCCGCGCCGGGTGCTTGCCGCCGACGCGGTCCCGGATCAGGCGTGTTGGAGCAAGCGGTACGACGACCCGGCAAACCCCGCGGCAAACTTCATCGCCGTGATGACGTGCACTGACGCCGATGGCGCCTGTCCGGTGGTGTTCGGTGCGGCAGCCCGGTTCGCGGTCCCGTACGTAGATCCGAAGCGCGCTGACGGAACCCCGGATGAACAAGCGGTGTACGACACGCGGTCCGCGGAAATCGCCGCTGAAATGCTGTACGTCATGCAACGCGCAGCCGTGCTCAGGAAGGGAATCCGATGAGCGCGCGACTCGATGCCTTTGACCGCGGGCTGACGCGTTGATTGCGCTGGTGGCGGTCGCCCGCCGCATCCGCCCGAACCCGCCGGATCAGGCCGCTCGTCCCAGCTGATACAGCATCCGGGTGTGCAACCAGAGTGCCGAAGCAAAGCTGGTGTTCGAGCGGTAAGGAAGCCCGAATTCGGCGGCTGTTTTCCGCACGATGGGCGCCAGCTTCCGGAAGTGCACGTGGCAGACGTGCGGGAAGAGGTGGTGTTCGATTTGGTGGTTGAGGCCGCCGCACATCCACGTGAGAAGCCGCGAGCGCGTCCCGAAGTTCGCCGTGGTCTGCAGCTGGTGCGTGAACGCATCCTCCGGCAGCACGCCACCTTGTTCCGCCGCTGCAAAGGCGTGGTCTTCCATGACGTGGGCTGGCTGGAAGATGGCTGCCAAACACAGGCCGCTCACCGCGTGCATCACCACCCAGCCGAGCAGGATTTGGCCCAAGCCTAAGCCGCTGAATGCCAGCGGCAACCCGAGCACATACCCGAACTGCACCGCCTTCGTCAGCACCAGCCACCCGAACACCCGGCCGAAGGTGGAACCCGACCGCGCGAGCAGGCCCGACTTCTTGTACCGCATGAGCGAAACAAAGTCCTTGACCGTCAGCCAGTAAAGCGTCATAATGGCATAGAACCCCCACGCATACAGCCACTGAAACCGGTGGAAGAAGTGGTACGGTTTCGTCGGCGAAAACCGCATCACGAACGGCACCGAGATGTCCTCATCCAAGCCGTCCACATTGGTGAACGTGTGGTGCAGCACGTTGTGTTGGATGCGCCACATCACCGAGTTCCCCCCGATGAAATCCACCACCTTGCTGATGAAGTCGTTCAGGCGCTTCGAGGACGTGAGGGATCCGTGGTTTGCATCGTGGAGCACGTTGAGGCCCACGCCGGCCAGCCCGAAGCCCATGGCCACCTCCGCCGCCCAAAATCCCCACCCTGCCCCGGTCACTCCGAAGGCAATCAGCGCCCATGGAACGAAGTAGAGGGCAAGCATCACCCCCGTCTTCGGCCACACCCGGGCGTCTCCCGAGGGCTTCAAGCCGCTCTCAGCAAAGTAGGCATCCACCCGCGCCCGCAACGTCCGCGTGAACTCCGAGGTATCCCGCGGGAACCGCATCAAAGGAACTTCCATGGTCGACCAAGGTACGCCTCGCTCAGCCCTCCCGACCCGTCCGAAAGAAAAATCCCCCAAACGGGGAATTGCGCCGCCCATCCGCCGAACGGGACCTTTGTGCCATGTGGTCCATTTTCCTGTTTGCCTGCGCGGGCATTGCTCCCGGAGACACCCTGGAACCGGCTGTGCACCCGCTTTGGCACACCCTGCCCGCCGCGGAAGTCGCGGCCCTCGGGGTGACAGCAGGCGCCACCTCGCCCGACGAAATTCCCGGCTGCCTCCACGTGCTCGCGCCCGCCGAACTGCAACGGTTCAGCTACACCGATCCGTTGCGGACGTTGCGGAGCGTTCCCGGCATGCAACTGGTGGAAGAAGACGGCTTCGGACTCCGGCCGAACATCGGCATCCGCGGCTCGGGCAGCGACCGCTCTTCGCGCATCGCCCTGCTCGAGGACGGAATCCCCGCGGCTCCTGCGGCGTACACGGCCCCGGCGGCGTATTACTTTCCGTCCGTTGCCCGCATGTCGCGCGTGGAAATTTTGAAGGGTTCGAGCCAAATTGCGTTCGGGCCCGTCACCGCGGGCGGCGCCATCAACCTCATCTCCACCCCCGTGCCTGAATCCGGCACCCGGGCCCGCCTCCACACAGAAGCCGGCACTTACGGACTCCGCTTCCTGCACGTGCACGCCGGCACGGTGGTGCCGACCCGCGCAGGCGACCTCGCCTTCCTCGCCGAAGTCCTCGACACGGGATCCGACGGGTTCAAGGAACTCGACGGCGGCGGCCCCACCGGCTTCGGGAAAACCGACCGCCTCCTGAAGGTGCGGTGGACGGCTCCTGCGGCGCGCAAACACTCCATCACCCTGAAGCTGAGCGATGTGGAGGAGCGCAGCCACGAGACCTACCTCGGGTTGACGGAGGCCGATTTCGCCGCAAACCCGCTCCGGCGCTACTTCGCCACGCAGCTGGACGAACTGAACGCGCGCGCCACCCAGGCCGTGCTCACCCACCGCATCGAACTCCCGCGTGGCATCGTGTCCACCACGGACCTCTACCGGACGCGCTTCGACCGGCAGTGGTACAAGTTGGACCGGGTGCGGGATGAGGCGGGGGCGGTGGTGGATTTGGCCGACGTGGTGGAAGATCCGGAAGGGCATGCGTGGGCCTATGCCCTGCTGACGGGAACGGCCACGGCCGCTGGCGAAGCGGGGTTGGAGGTGCGGATGAACGACCGCCGGTACCACGCCGCCGGGGTGCAACACCGCACCACGATGGCGTTTTCGGCGGCCGGTTCGGACGACCAGCGCATCACGCTGGGCCTGCGGTACCACCGCGACGGCACCGACCGGTTGGACGCCCGCGACCGCTACCTCCCCGACGGGGACCGGCTCGACCGCACGGCCACCGGGGCCCCCGGCTCCGCTGGAAACCGGGTGGAATCCGCGGACGCATGGGCCGGCTACCTCCGCGCGGCGCTCCACTTCGGCCCATGGACCTTCACCCCGGGGCTGCGCCTGGAGTCCATCGGCTTCGTTCGGACGGACTACACCGCCGACCCGCAACGAACCGGCGGTGAGCGTTCTACTCGGCGCGTGGACGCGCTGCTGCCGGGAATCGGCGTCAACCTGGCCGTGCGCGACGGCCTGGACGCCTTCGCCGGGATCCACCGCGGGTTCGTCCCGCCGGGGACGGCCGCTGAGGCCTTGCCAGAACGCAACGTGCAGGCGGAACTGGGCGTGCGCGTTGTCCGGTCCTCTGCCAGCGCCCAACTGGTCGCGTTCCACTGCAGCTACGACCGGCTGCTCGGCGCGGATCTGACGGCTTTAGGGGGGTCTGGAACCGGGGACGCGTTCAACGGCGGCATGGCCTATGCCGGGGGGATTGAATTCGAAGCGGTCGCAGATTTGTTGGGTTCCCGGGCGACGCGGGCGTTTTCGATGCCCCTGCAGCTCACCTACACCTGGACGGACGCGCGCTTTACGGAATCCTTCGAAAGCACCTTCGAGCCGTGGGGAAATGTGGAAGCCGGCGACCGCATGCCGTATGTGTCGCCGCATACGGCGACTGCGGTGTGGGGGGTGGTGCGCGGGGTTTGGGCCGTGGATGCTTCTTACCGCGTGGCGGCGGCAATGGGGTTCGGCGAGGCGATTTCAGTGGCCGATGCCGGGGTGCGGTGGGAGGTTCGTCCGGGCTGCGAAGTGCGGCTGCAGGCCACGAATTTCACCGACGCACAGGCCATTGCCTCGTATCGGCCGTACGGGGCGCGCCCGATTGCTCCCAGAATGCTCCGTACTGGGGTGGTTTTCACCCTGTAGGCGGCGAGTTTTCAACAGATTCTTAAAATTTAATCCCCTGATAAGCAGGAGTTTAATTCAATTTGCCAAAAAATCCTCACCGATTGTGCAAAAATCGTCGGGGATTGCGGGTTGTTTCCGATTGTTGCACCGCGAAACGGGCCCTCCCGCGAGGGGGTGCGCCCGCGCTGTCCACGCGAGGTTAGGCATGCCCCTGAACATCCCCCAGCTCCACGCGGCTTCGGCCGCATTGCACCGCGCCATCGGCTCGTTCCGGTTGCGCGTGCTGGCGCGCAGGGAACTCCGGGCGTATGCCATCCGCATCTGAGCCGCAGGGGCTATTTCCGCCACGATTTCAGCGTCCGCTGAAACGTTTTTCACCCCCTCCAAGTTGCTCAGATGAAACTGAAATACCTCGACCTCATCGAACAGACGTTCGACTGGCCCCAACCGGAATTTGAACTGGACGCGAAAGGCCAACTGTCCTTCCACGGCATCCCGCTTCGGGAGCTCATTGACAAGTTTGGCACACCCCTGCGCTTTACCTACCTCCCGAAGATCGGCGAGAACATCCGGCTGGCCCACGGCTGGTTCCGGAGCGCGATGGAAAAGCTGGATTACAAAGGGGCTTACCACTACTGCTACGTCACGAAGAGCTCCCATTTTCGCCACATCACCGAGGAAGTGCTCAAGCACGGCGCCCACCTCGAAACGAGCGCCCCGTTCGACCTCGACATCGTGATGGCCCTCGAGCGCAAAGGCCGCTTTGAACGGACGTCCACGGTGATTTGCAACGGCTTTAAAACCGAGGCCTACATCGACCGCATCGTCCGGATGCACGCCGACGGCTTCACCGGCATCCTCCCCATTCTCGACAACGAGCAAGAGTTCGCAAAACTCAATGCCGCCATCCGCGAGCCGCTCGATGTGGGCTTGCGCATCGCATCAGAGGAGGAGCCGAAGTTCGAATTCTACACCTCGCGGCTCGGCATCGGCTACAAGCGGATCATGCCGTTCTACCGCGAACGCCTCGAACATCACCCGTTCATGCGGCTGAAAATGCTGCACTTCTTCGTGAACACGGGCATCCGGGACACGGCCTACTACTGGAACGAGTTGAACAAGGCGCTGAAGGTGTACTGCGATCTCCGAAAGGTGTGTCCCCACCTCACGGCGCTGAACATCGGCGGGGGGCTGCCCATCAAGAACTCCCTCGCATTCCATTACGACTACGCCTACATGGTGGAAGCCATCCTCGAGGCGGTCAAGTCCGCGTGCGAGGAACACGGCGTGCCGGAACCGGACATTTACACGGAGTTCGGGTCCTTTACCGTCGGAGAGGCCGGCGGAACGCTCTTCAAGGTCTTGTACCAAAAGGCCCAAAACGACCGAGAGGCCTGGAACATCATCGACTCCTCGTTCATGACGACCCTGCCGGACACGTGGGCCATCAACCGGCGGTTCCTCATGCTCCCGGTCAACCGGTGGGAATCGAACTACGAACGCGTCTTCCTCGGCGGGCTCACCTGCGACAGCGACGACTACTACAACTCGGAGCAGCACCTGAACGCCATCTACCTGCCGAAGTTCAAAGCGAACGACGACCTGTACATCGGCTTCTTCAACACCGGTGCGTACCAAGACAACATCGGGGGGCACGGCGGCGTCCACCACTGCCTGATTCCCGGACTGAAGCATGTCCTGATCGACCGCGATGCCGAGGACGCCTTGACCTACGAGGTCTTCTCCGAGGAGCAAACGGCGCACCAAATGCTGACGCTGCTGGGCTATGACATGACGGCAGCCCCGCCGCCCCCACCGCGCGCGGGCTACGAAGCCGCCGAAATCGACGTCCGCGGGCTCAACATCGAGCCCGATGCCCCGAAAAAACGCAAAGTTCCTCCCACGCCGACCCGGCAATGAACCGGGCGACGCCTTCCCCACCATTTGCTCCCTAGCTTGCACCCATGTCCGGATTCATCCGCCCCTTCGTCGAACGGCACTACCGCCACTTCAACGCTGCTGTCATTCCCGATGCTGCCGTTGCCTATGAACAACACCTCAGCGCCGGAGGCAAAATGATGGTCACCCTCGCGGGGGCCATGTCGACTGCAGAGTTGGGGCGGAGCCTCGCGGAAATGATCCGCCAAGACAAGGTGCACATCATCAGCTGCACGGGCGCAAACCTCGAGGAAGACGTCATGAACCTGGTGGCCCACAGCCACTACGCACGCGTCCCGAACTACCGGGATTTGACCCCGGCCGAAGAAGTCGCCCTGCTCGAACGCGGAATGAACCGGGTCACCGACACCTGCATCCCGGAGCACGAGGCCTTCCGCCGACTCGAGAAACACCTCGTCGACACCTGGCAGCGGGCCGAAGCAGCCGGAGAACGCCGGTTCCCGCACGAGTATTTCTACGAGGCCCTGCGCAGCGGAGTCCTCGAGCAATACTATGAAATCGATCCCCGCGACAGCTGGATGGTCGCGGCCGCCGAGAAGAATTTGCCCATTATCGTGCCCGGCTGGGAAGACAGCACCCTGGGCAACATCTTCGCGGCGCATTGCATCGCAGGCGACGTCCAGCCTTCGACCGTGAAAAGCGGCATTGAATACATGATTTGGTTGGCCGACTGGTACACCGCCACCACCCGCGACTGCACGGTCGGTTTCTTCCAAATCGGCGGCGGAATCGCCGGTGACTTCCCGATTTGCGTGGTGCCGATGCTTCACCAAGACCTCCAGCGCGATGAAGTCCCGCTGTGGGGCTATTTCTGCCAAATCTCCGACAGCACCACCAGCTACGGGAGCTACTCCGGAGCGGTCCCCAACGAAAAAATCACCTGGGGCAAGTTGGGCGTCGACACGCCGCGGTTTATCATTGAGTCCGATGCGACCATCGTCGCGCCGCTCGTATTCGGCTGGCTGTTGAACTGGTAAGCACCGAAGTGCCATGAAACGCGTCATCAAAAATTACACGAACATCACGCCGATGCACATCGAGCTCATCGCGAAGGCCTTTCCCGAAGGATTCGGCGACGATGACCTCCAAGTGCTCTCGATGCCCAACGGCAAGTACCTCCGCGCCCTCGAAGTCAAGACCGAAGACACCATCTACCTCTTCCGCATCGACGACGAGATGATCGAGGTGCTGGAGGACGCCACCGACGACAACTTTGAAGTGGCCGTCGACAGCAGTTCTGGAGATGCGGAGTCGGAGGGCAAGGACGACGACGACACGGACGAGGGCGAGGACCGCCCGACGCGCCGCGACTCCGACGACGACGACGACGACCAGGATTCCGACGACAACGACCGCGACGACGAAGACGACGAGGACGACGAGGACTGACGCGAAAA
>Ga0172372_10004985_pt1 | contig 18679 bp, 11 predicted proteins | sample LakKiv5m_2_FD_114544 | JGI IMG/M metagenome (GOLD analysis project Ga0172372, IMG submission 114544) | Freshwater microbial communities from Kabuno Bay, South-Kivu, Congo - kab_092012_9.5m | ecosystem: Environmental > Aquatic > Freshwater > Lake | place: Democratic Republic of the Congo...
ATCCAGCTGCCACACAAAGAGCAGCTTGCGGGCGTCGACTAGGTGCTACTCTGGGAGGGTGGTGGTGCCGGGGTGTCGCGGCCGATTTTCAACAAAAACAACAAGGCGATGCCGGCCAGACGCAATCCAGCTGCCACAAAGAGCGCAACGTGGTAGTCGAAGGTGGTCGCTAACCAGGTGCCGATGAGTGGCATGGAGAGTGTGGCCACGTAGCCAGTGAGTTGCTGGAGCGCCACAAACGACGGGACGCTGTCTTTGGGCATAGTACTGAGCCCGATGTCGAAAAAGACTAGGTCCTTGCCTGCACCCAAAAATCCGGCCAGTGCCGCAAAGACGATGATGGCAGTGACTGAGGTGGTGAGACCGGTGAGGAGTGGGTAGAGTGCGAGCGCAATGGTGGAGATGAACATCACCAGCACATTGCCACGGCGCTGGGAGACCCGTGCCCACACGAAATACGCCACCAACAATACTCCACTGTTGACCGTGTTGATGAGGCCGATTTCGAGGTCGCCAGCATGTACTACGCGCACCCAGTAGAGCGGGAAGAGTGGCATGGCCATCCAAAAACCGCTGTTGAAGACGAACGATGCGCCCACAAATCGGGCAAATGCGGGTGCATTGCGGAACATGGCAATGCTGTCTTGTAATACGGCCAAAATACCCGGTTTGTGGTCAGTTTTGGATTCGTTGGCGGGCAGAGTGATGCGTGAAGAAAACAAAAAGCTCAGCATGCCACCCACAAACGACACGATGAACACGATCTGGTAGTTGAGTGGGAAGATGAATTGCTCGAGCAACCAGCCTGCTCCGGCCACGGATAGCGCAGACGCTGCCCCTAGGGTCGACCAGCGCCAGCTCATCAGCTGTTGGCGGTGCTTGGGACCTGCAACGGCACCCATGACAATGGTAAAGGTGATATTGACGATGGTTTGGGGGATGGTAGCAATAGCCCAGATGGTGATAATGGCGACGGGGATGCTGTCGAGCGGTAGCACGAAGGGGAGTATGCCAGTGAGCGCGTAGGTGGCTTGTACCCAGACACGCGCCCGTGAATACCACGGCACCAAGTTGCTTTGGCGCTCTAACAGGCGCCCCACGGGGATTGCCAAGAGCAGACCGGTGACGGCGGGCATCGAGGTCAAGAGACCGACGAGGAGCGGGGAAGCACCGAGGCGCGCCAAAAACACCGCCAAGAAACTGGCAATACCAGTGACGATGCCAACTCCAATACCGTCGATGATCACACTGCGCTGATTCTGAACGGTTTGTTGCTCAGCAGGGGACAGGTGTTCGATGTTACGCGAAAAAGGATGGTACATATGGTAAAAGCCAAACCGATGCGTCAGCATCGGTTTGGCTATACAAGAACGTTATTGGCGTTCGTTAAGGGCTTTTTCCCATGCGGGTTTGGTCGGTTGAGCGGGGGTTGGCTTTTGGCGCAAACCCAGCCAAATGCCGAGCACTAAGCCGACGAGAATCAAGAAGTAGGTGCCCCAGGTGACAATGTTCTCTTCGAGGATGAGCTTGTAGCCGACGGCCAAGAAGGGATATGCAACAACCAAGAGTGCGACAGCGTACCAGACTTTTTTCATTACCGACTCCATCTAGTGATGTATTTGTCACACGCCATATTACCACAAGTTTTTGTATGTCTTGCGATGCACGCTGGTGCTCTATGAGATGTAGATAAAAATGTGGCACAATGGTGCAGGGGAACACCGACACCCAGGAACGCACGGTGTATTGATGTAACGGGAATAATCATGCCGATTCGACACGAACGAGCTGGTGGCTTGCGGGTCATCGTGGAGCCCTTGCCCCATACATATTCGGCATCCATATGCTGTATGGTCGGGGTGGGTTCAGCATATGAGCAAGCCACGCAGAGTGGGATGGCGCATTTTGTGGAGCACATGCTGTTCCGCGGTACGCCGCAACGCCCCAGTTCAAAGGAGCTGGTTGAGACCATTGAGGGCGTGGGGGGGATCATCGACGCCTACACCAGTCTGGAATCAACGGTGTATTCGGCGAAAGTGGCCCATGTGCACGTGTACCGGGCGCTTGATGTGCTTGCTGACATGCTCCAGCATTCGCTGTTTCGTGAGTCCGATGTAGAAAAAGAGCGGCGGGTCATCAGCGAAGAAATCAGCCAGACCGCCGATACCCCGGCCGAGTTGGTGCATCTGTTGTCGGATGCGGCGGTCTGGGGCGATCAGCCGGTCGGCCGCGACATTGCGGGAAGTGCGGCCACGGTGCAACAGTTCCGGCGCGACGATTTGCATGCGTACTGGCAATCCCACTACACGCGTGAAAACATGGTCATCTCGATTGCTGGGAATGTGGATGTGGATGCGGTGCTGGCCTACGTGGCACAGGTGTTTGCGGATTTGCCCGTAACGGGCACGGGCGTGTGTGTGCCCACCAGCGCTGCTCAGCCGGGTCCGCAGGTGCAGGTGCATGCGCTTGAGAGCGAGCAGGTGCATTTTTGTTTGGCGATGCCTGGTTTGAGCATGTACGATCCGGCCAAGCGGGCCATGATGGTGTTTGATGCGATTGTGGGGGGCAATTCGACATCGCGTTTGTTCCAAGAAATCCGTGAAGAACGCGCGCTCGCCTACACGATTGGCTCCTACAGTCGCGAATACGTTGATGCTGGCAAGTGGGTGGTGAGCGCCAGCGTGGATGCGGAGGCCATCGACGAGACCATACAAGCGGTGATGGAGGTGCTGCGGGCGGTGCGCCAACAAGGTGTCACGGCCGCAGAGCTTGAGCAAGTCAAGGAGCAGGTCAAAGGTGGCATCTGGCTGTCGCTCGAGGATTCCATGTCGATTGCGTTGCGCAATGGCTCGCATGTGTTGCGGTATGGGCACGTGATTGCGGTGGATGACGTGGTTGCGGAGGTGGCGCGGTTGCACCTCGACGACGTGATGCAGGTCGCAGAGCGCATCTTGGATCCGGCACACATGCATCTGACCCTGATTGGTCCGGTTGCAAACACGGAAACGTTGCTGGCACACCTGCACATGTAGTCGGACGCATTGTAGCAGGTGCGTGACGGAGCAAAAAACAGCGAGCGGTGTGGCCAATGGCCGCACCGCTCACGCGTGTATACGCACTGTTGGCGGTGAATTAGACTTGATCCCAGAAATGGCACGCCGACCAGCGACCGGGGGTTTTTTCGCTAAATTCGGGCTCTTGAGTGCGACAAATGTCCTTGGCCATCCAACAACGGGGATGAAACCGGCATCCGCTGGGCGGGTTGGCGGGGCTGGGAACATCGCCTTGGAGGACAATGCGCTCGCGTTTGCGGGCTGGATTAGGCACGGGTACCGCGGCGCTGAGCGCCTTGGTGTAGGGGTGCAGTGGGCGCTTGAAGACATCGTTCCGTGGTGACAGCTCGACCATTTTGCCGAGATACATCACACCAATGCGCGTGCTCACGTACTCCACGACGCCCAAGTTGTGCGCCACAAACAAGTACGTTAGCCCGAGATCGGCTTGGAGGGATTTGAGCAAGTTGAGGACCTGTGCTTGGATGCTGACATCGAGGGCTGAGACCGGCTCATCGAGCACGAGCAGTGACGGATTCATGACGAGTGCACGAGCGATGCCGATACGCTGACGTTGGCCACCCGAGAATTCGTGTGGGTACCGCTCAAGGAGTGACGGAGCGAGTCCCACTTTTTCCATGATGGCTTCGACTTTGCTCTGTTGCTCTTGCTTGGTGCCAATGCCGTGGATGATGAGCCCTTCGGCGATGCTCTCCATGATGGTGCGTCGTGGGTCGAGCGAAGCATATGGGTCTTGGAAGACGATTTGCATCTGGCGACGGAGGGATTTGGTCTGCGCGCGTGAGGCTTTGAGCACCTCTTGACCATCGAAGCGCACACTGCCAGAAGTTGCTGGGATGAGGCGGAGCAAGGTGCGCCCCACGGTGGTTTTGCCACAGCCACTTTCCCCGACCAGGCCGAGGGTTTCGCCGCGCTGAATGGTGAAAGAAACGTTGTCAACGGCGCGGACCTGTCCAGTGACCCGGCGCAAAAAGCCGCTACGAATGGGGAAGTGCTTGACGAGGTTGGAGACTTCTAAGAGTGTGTGATTCATGGGGTGGGCACTCCCTCTTGTTCGGCGTAGAGCCAACAACGGACCTGTCGCCCTTGGTGCATTTGCAGGGGCGGTGCAGCATCACAACGAGCAAAACGCTTGGGACAACGGTCGGCAAAACGACACCCAAGCGGCGGATTAATCATCATTGGTACGGTGCCATCAATGGCGACGAGTTCACGCCCTTCGGTGTCACCGAGGATCGGCATGGAGTGGAGCAGGGCCTGCGAGTAGGGGTGCAGTGGCGCATCAAAGAGTTGGTGCACGGTGGCTGACTCCACCACTTGGCCGGCGTACATGACGATGACGCGGTCGGCCATTTCGGCAATGACGCCCAAGTCGTGAGTAATCAAAATAATCGATGTGCTCACCGTGGCGCGTAATTCGCGCATGAGCTCGAGAATTTGCGCTTGAATGGTGACGTCGAGCGCCGTGGTGGGCTCATCTGCAATCAGCAATTCCGGGTTGCAGGCCAGCGCCATGGCAATCATGATGCGTTGAGCTTGACCGCCTGAAATTTCGTGCGGGTACGAGTTGATGCGTTGCTCGGCATCTGGGAGCCGTACCAACTTGAGGAGCTCAATGGCGCGCTGTTGGGCTGCTGCTGGCTCGAGGTGTTGGTGAATCTGGAGCGCCTCGGTGATTTGTGACCCAATCGTGTAGACCGGATTGAGGCACGAAGTCGGCTGCTGAAAGATCATCGAGATGCGGTTGCCGCGGTAGGTGCGCATAATCTCTTCGTTGAGGTGCACCAAGTCCACTCCGGCGAATTCAATCGTTCCCTCGACGATTTCGCCGGGATCAGCGATGAGACGCATGATGGAGAGGGATGTCACACTCTTGCCACTGCCGCTTTCGCCGACAATGCCGACCGTCTCGCCCGGCATGACCTCGAAGTCGATACCGTCGACCGCTTGTACGACGCCACCGGGAGTGAAGAAATAGGTCTTGAGCCCAGAGACATGTAGCAGGGGAGATTGACTCATGACTGACTCCTTTCACGGATGGCGGCTAGGAGCGCATCGCGTTGCTCGCGCCGGACTTCCTTTTGTACCCGCGGGTCGAGCGCATCGCGCAACCCGTCACCGATGTAGTTGATTGCCAATGAGCAGATGAGGATGGGCAAGGCCGGAATCAAAGGCATCCACGGGTAATTGAACATGTAACTGTTGGCGAACGCCAGCATGTTGCCCCAGCTCGGTGTGGGGTCTTGGATGCCGAAACCCAAGAAACTCAAGGCTGACTCTGCCACGAGCGTGCCACTTAATCCGAGTGTGTACGAGACGATGATGGGGGGCAGCGCATTGGGTAACACGTGTACGATCATGTTGTGCAGGTGCGAGGCGCCGAGTGCCAACGATGACTCAACGTAGGCTTGCTCGCGGATGGAGAGCACCATACCACGCACAAAGCGCGCGACCCCGGTCCAGCCGAGTAGTATGAAAATGGTGATAATCATGACCACTTGATTGGCTTCACGCTCGTTGATGGCCATCAAGAAGGCAAATATTTTGACGGCTATTACGGGCACCGGAATGGCTTCTGTGCTTTGTAGCACGATAGAGCCCGCAATCAAGAGGAGCGTGAACGTGGGGAACGTGGAGATGAATTCAATGCTACGCGAGATGAGTGTGTCAACGATGCCACCGAAATACCCAGCCACCATGCCGATGCAGATGCCGATGATGGTCGAGAAGGTGACCACGGTCAAAGCGGTGGTCAACGAGACCCGTGCTGCGTAGATGAGGCGAGTGAAAAAGTCGCGCCCGATGTGATCACTGCCGAGGAGGTGAAATGTGCCAATGGGCGATGTGTTCAGCGGCGTGGTATATGAGCGATCCAGCGAAATTTCGTCGCGTGGATAGGGGGCGATGATGGGTGCCAGCATGGACCCGACATAGATGATGATGAGCAAATACAAGCAGAACATGGCGACCCGGTGGGCTTTGAGGCGGCGCCAGACCAATTGCCATTGACTCGCTGGTGCGGTGGAAGTAGCAGATGTGCTCATGGTGCCCTCTATGACAGACGAATGCGTGGGTCGAGCACGCTATAGAGAATATCGGTGATGAGATAGCCCAACAACAACAAAAAGATGCTAATCATGGTGAGCGCCATAGCAACCGTGTAGTCGGAACGCCCGATCGAATCCACCAACAGCCGGCCGAGCCCGGGCCAATTGAAAATGGCCTCAGTGATGGCAGCGCCACCAAAAAGCTCTGCCAAGATGCCCGCTAGGAGCGTAATAAACGGCAAAATGGCGTTGCGGAGTGCGTGTTTGAGCACCACGGTGCGCTCACGGAGCCCTTTGGCGCGAGCAGTACGCACGTAGTCGAGCCGGAGTACTTCGAGCATCCCCGAGCGCACAAAGCGGCTATATCCGGCCACATTGACAAAGACAAGTACGCTACAGGGCATGATGAAGTGCAAAATGCGGTCGAGTGTGGATTCGGCTACGACGCTCCCGATGAGGGGGACTTCGTAGTCGGCGAGGCTGACGGCACTTCCGGGCGGGAGGTACGGCAACCCGGCTTCTTTGGCGGCAATGGCAAATATCAATATGCTAATGATGCCCAAAACAAATGTGGGCACCGAAGAGCCTACAAATGAAATGGTGGTCACGGTGTAGTCAAAACGAGAATACTGCCGCACTGCAGAGTAGATGCCGAGGGGTACGCCGATGGCGATCGACAGCAAAATCGAAAACCCCATCAATTGCAGGGTGTAGGGGAGGCGACTTTCAATTAACACGCTAATGGGGCGGTCACGCAAAATGACTTGCGAGAGACCGAAATCTCCGAACAAGATGCCGCTGCTGGTGCGTCGATTGCTGAGCTCGGCCATGGTCACAGGGACTTGACAGCCCTCTTCGATGATTTCGGTGGTGCCGTCCGGGTAGCGGAGGCGCACTTGGCCCGGGATGGCACAGCCGACTTCGAAATCACCAAAGAATTGTTGACCACCGATGGTCACGGGACCACTGGGGAAGCCGATCAACCAACGAGAAAAACGATAGGGGAGGTGTAAATCAAGCTCAAAGCGTGCTTTGATGCGGGCAATATCTTCGTCGGTAATAGAGTTGCGACCGCCCTGTTGTAATTGGCGCAAACCGGCAGTAGGGCCACCCGGTGCAATGTAGAGCAGACCGAACGATACCACAGCCGATGCAATGAGCACCAAAAACATCTGGATGAGTCTGCGTATGATATATGTGGCCACGGCTACGACTCCCAACTAAGCAAGAAAACAAATTCACGCATCGGTCGTGGCGGCGTTGGGAGGGGGATTTCTGTTGAGGGAATCTCGGCTTCGTTGCCACCAATAATCCCCCGAGTAGTAGTACATACCACCCGGGGGATGACGACCATCAACGACTACTTGACGAAGAGGTTGAAGTCAATGTGCTCCCAGGTCGGGCTGGCCAAGGTGGCAACCTGGACCTTGCCTTCTGCGGCAGCCTTAATGACTGACTCCACTTCGGCACCAGCACCAAGGGTCTCAGTCCCGAGCACATCAACGTTGCCGGTCAGCAGGGCTGCCACGGCCGCATTGGTGTCTGCGTAGAACTGGATGATGACCTTCTTGCTCTTGGGGGCGTTGCCGTAGAAGTTTTCGTTGGCTTCGAAGACCATCGTCTGGCCCTTTTCCCAGCTGACGATCTTGTAGGGGCCGCTGCTCAACGGAGCTTCGGCGACTTCAGGCAGGGTCGGCCAAGCGCTGGCTGGTACTTCGGCCAAGGTCTTGCCCTTGTACTCGCCTTCGCTCGCGATGACCTGGTGGGCCGGGTACGCGCCGAACCCGCCGGTGTAGAAGGTGGGCCACTGCACGCCAGGGAGGAAGACCAAGGTTTGCTTGGTGTCGCTCTCTTGGGTGAAGGTTGCCACTGAATCACAGAAGGTGAAGCTGGTGGCACCCGACTCCGGGTCACAGGTGGTCTTGTAGCCAAGCTCGTAGTCGGTCTTGCTGACGGGGGTGCCGTCTTGCCACTTCATGCCAGGCTTCATTTCGAAGGTGACGGTCAGCTTCTTCATGGTGAGTGGGCTGCTTCCGTCCCACACCACTGTCTCACCGGCAGCGTTGGTGACTTCGACACCCGCTGCCAACTCGACGGCTTCGCCACTGGTGCTCCACACGATGTCGCCGGCCTTGACTTCGACATCCTCGTTGGTGGCACCGTCGCCAATTGAGGGCAACTTGGTCATGCCAACGGCCTGATAGTCGTAGTCGAGGCTGGTCACGCCACGGGCGCTGAGCAACGAAGCGGCAGTAACGGCCACTGCGGCGCTCTCAACCAACGTGTGCAACGAGGCTGGCTCTTGCGTGAAGCCGAGTACCACGGTGTCCTTGCCGGGGAGCTCCCACTCCTCGATGTTCCACGTGTAGTATTCGGTTGGGTTTGGCTTGAAGTTCACCAACTTGGCATTGGCAGCGGCTGCTTCCAAGCGGTTGAAGAGCGGCAAGCTGACCATGTCCTTGGTGAATTCTTCTTGGACGATGGCGTACTGCTTGACGCGCTCGGCCTTGTCCAAGGTGTTGTTGGCGGCGATGATGGCCTTGCTGGCCGTCTCGTTACACCAACCCATGTAGTTCTGACCCTCCCAGTTGTTGCTGGGCACTGGGATCTGGTTACATGCGTACAGTGAAATACCGCCCGGATCGGTCTGGCCGACCCATGCGAAGGCGCCCAACTCGAAGTCGCGGCGTGACAAACCAGTGGTGTCACCGAACCACCACGAGCCGGGTGCGTGCGTGCGAGCAATTGAAATGCCACAGTTGTCGAGCAACTGCTGCTCAAGCACGGTCGCCCAGGTCTGGCGGAAAGCGGCGTTGGTGGTGGTGAACTTCAAGAACAACGGCAATCCGTCGGCGTTGAAGCCCTCTTCCCAGCCAGCCTCGGCCAACAAAGCCAAGCCCTTTTCAGGATTGAATTCGTATGAAACAATGCTGGTGTTGTTGGCAGCCCAGTGTGACTTGGGCAGGAAGGTGTCCATCAACAACCCCTGCTGCTGCTCGTCGCTCAAGTACGGGTAGACCGACTTGATCAACTCGGGGCGGTTCACACAGTAGGCGATTGCCTGACGAACCTTCAAATCACCCAAGATGGGGTGGGGGGTGGTGAACGACGTGTCAGTGGCGACTTCTTCCTTCACCACGACGGTCTCAACCACGGGAGCACTTGTTTCCTTCACGACCACGGTTTCGCGGATGACTTCGGGCGCACTGGCGGCTCCGCCACAGGCCACAATCATCGGCGCAACAAGGGCAGTGACGAACAAGATCGCTACCCGCCGCAGAATCTGCTGCTTCATCGCAATCTCCTGTTCATAACACTTCATCAAGTCCCAAGTTCAACGGGTACCAGTCTCATCATGCGTTCAGTGGGAGCTGATAGAATGATGATTTTTTGGTATTCGTAAGTATGAATGTTAACGGAACACTCATTAATTGTCAATGCAGTTTTACTGTTTTGATGGGCAGAATCCGCTGTGTGAACACTCTCCCTGCCCCCTTCGTTTGTATGGTCGTGTTCCTCATGTTGTTAAATTCTACTTGACATTCAATCCGGCTCTATGGTAGTATGCTTGTACGGTATTTAGTTACCATTTCCCTCAACGCACCACTATATGTTGTGTTTTGTGCTAAATTTTGATTTAGCTGTCTGTGCTGTGAATTTGAGAAATGCTACATTATGTAGTATGTGAAATGGCGCAAAAGAGCCGTACATCACGTGGGGTGATGCAAAAGTCGTAGCCGAGTGGTTGCGGCGTGATTGTAGGAACAAGCGGAGGCAGAGCATGACACTCGAGGAGACGATGTCGGTGGTTGAATCAGCAGCCAATCATGATGATTCGGTGCAGATTCCCGCCACAATTGTGAAACGTGACGGGCGGCAGGTGGCGTTTGAGCCGGACCGCATTCAATCAGCGATTAGCAAATGTTTTCAGAGTTTTGATCGCGAGCCCAACACACCGGTCAGCGAAATCACGCGCCGCGTGGTCAACATCGTCGCCGCCAAGGCCAGTCGTGGCGTGCCGAGTGTCGAAGAAGTCCAAGATATTGTTGAAATGGTGTTGCAGGCGGCTGGTGAATTCGAAGCCGCCAAGCGATATATTTTGTACCGAGCCGAGCATGCCAAAGAGCGTGAGCGCCGACCGGTGCCCGAGGATGTGCGCGCTGCATTCGCGGCTTCTGACCAGTACTTCCCAACGCCCATCCAGAAGTTCCAGTTTTTCGACAAATACTCACGGTTCAACTACGATTTGGGTCGCCGCGAGACATGGATTGAGACGGTGGATCGTTCCGTTGATTTCATGTACGAATTAGCGGGCGACCGGTTGCCCCGTGAAACCTACGAGCGTGTCCGCCGTGCCATCCTCGAGATGAAGGCCATGCCGTCCATGCGGTTGTTGGCGATGGCCGGTCCGGCAGCACGCCGCAACAACATTGCCATCTACAACTGCAGTTATCAGCCCGTCGAGAGCATTGACTCGTTTGTGGAGGCGTTGATTATCTCGATGGCTGGGTGTGGCGTCGGGTATTCGGTGGAAAGCAAGTACGTTGAAAATTTCCCACGTATCAAGCGCCAAAAGGGCATCGCGCCGCTGACCTACATTGTGGAGGACTCGGCCGAGGGCTGGGCCGATGCAATGCGCTTTGGCTTGCAGACATGGTGGGAAGGTGGCGACGTATACTTCGACTTGTCGTTGTTGCGCCCCGCTGGTGCGCCGTTGCGTATCAAGGGTGGTCGTGCATCGGGCCCTGAGCCGTTGCGCATGACACTTGATTTCATGCGCCGACGCATTTTTTCGCGCCAAGGGTCGTTTTTGCGCCCCATCGATGCACACGACATGATGTGTGTGGTCGGCAATGCGGCGGTATCGGGCGGCGTGCGCCGTACTGCCATGATCGCGTTGTTTGACCGCGACGATCACGAAATGTTGCAGTCCAAGAGTGGTGATTTTGAACGTGAAAACAGCCACCGCTGGAACGCCAACAACTCGGTGGTATGGCCCAACGGTGGCTTGACACAACAAGAGTTCATCCATCAGTTCATGGAAATGGTCGATTCCGGCCGTGGCGAGCCCGGTATTTTTAACCGCGAAGGCGCCAACACGATGAAACCGTCACGGCGAGTAGAAGCCGATTTTGGCACCAACCCGTGTGGTGAAATCAACTTGCGCACGTGGCAGTTCTGTAATTTGTCGGCGGCCGTGGCGCGTGCCGATGACACCTTCGAAACGTTGCGCGAAAAGGTCGAAGTGGCCACCATCATCGGCTCCATTCAGTCGATGGCCACGAATTTCCCCGGTTTGCGCCCCATCTGGAAGCAAAACTGTGAAGCGGAGCGCTTGTTGGGCGTCGACATCACCGGTCAGATGGACAGCCGGGCTGCCCAAGACGCACAAATCAAGCGCCAGTTGCGCGAGATTTCCATTGACGTCAACCGTGAAACGGCACAGGCGCTGGGAATCAATCAGTCGGCCGCGATTACGTGTGTCAAGCCGAGTGGCAATTCGTCGCAGTTGCTCAACTGCTCGAGCGGTTTGCACACGCGTTGGGCGCCCTACTACATTCGTAACGTGCGTGTGTCGGTGCACTCGCCCATCTACAAGGTGCTCCGCGATGCGGGCGTGCCCATGGATCCCGAAAACGGGCAGACGGTGCAAACCGCAACCACGTGGGTGGTGCACTTCCCCATGAAGTCACCAGATGGTGCGGTGACCCGCGGTGATTTGACCGCCATCCAGCAGTGCGAATTCTGGTTGCAGAACAAGCTCTTCTGGACCGAGCACAACCCGTCGGTGACCATCACGTATCGTCCCGACGAAGTGTTGGAGCTGATGAAGTGGGTCTGGGAACACCGTGAGCAGGTCGGTGGTATGTCGTTCTTGCCGTCGTTTGATGCGCAGTACGCCCAAATGCCGTATGTCGAAATCACGCAGGCCGAGTACGAGCGACTGGCTGCGGAGTTCCCCGAAATCGACTTCAGTAAGGTGTGGCGCTACGAAGAAAACGACCTGACCACGGCTGCCCAAGAGCTGGCCTGTGTGGGTGCGAATTGCGATATCACACTCTCGTAGTGGTCTACGATGGACACACTCCCCCTCACCCACGCCGGGTGAGGGGGAGTTGCGTTATTGGTCGTTTTGTGTGAAGATAGCAACGCCCAATCTGTGAAAGGAGCAATTCCTATGAGTGTCCGGTTTGGTGTGTTTGTACCGCAGGGCTGGCGCCTCGATTTGACCGAGATCAAAGATCCGGTGGTGCAGTACGAAGCCATGACTGCGGTCGGGCGTGACGCTGAAAAAGCGGGATTTGATTCGATCTGGGTCTACGACCACTTTCACACGGTGCCCACTCCCGAAATGGAGACCACGTTTGAGTGTTGGTCAATTACTGCAGGGCTTGCGCGTGACACACAGTCGATTAAGATTGGCCAAATGGTCACCTGCAACGGCTATCGTAACCCAGCGTTGCTCGCCAAAATCGCCTCTACCATTGACGTGATGAGCGCTGGCCGCTTGTTGTGTGGTTTGGGGGCGGGGTGGTACGAGCACGAATGGCGTGCTTATGGGTACGGTTTCCCCGATGTGCCCGAACGTATGCGGGCGTTCCGTGAAGCCGTTGAGATTGTAGTGAAAATGTGGACGGAAGACCGACCCACCTACGCAGGGAAGTTTTACACCATTGATGGTCCCATCAACGAGCCGAAGGGCATTCAACGCCCGCACATCCCACTCTGGTTGGGTGGTGGTGGCGAAAAAGTGACCCTCAAACTGGTCGCCAAGTATGCACAGGCCTGCAACGTGGGCGGTGGCAACCCGGAGTTGGTGCGGCAGAAGTTGGATATTTTGCGCGGGCACTGTGATGCGCTGGGGCGTGATTATCAGAGCATCGCCAAGAGCACGAACCTCAACGTGTTCATGATTAATCCGGGAGAAGACCCGGAGCAGGCCACGGCCAAGGCGCGTGGCAAAGCATCTCTCGAAGAATATCGCAAAGGCACCATGGTGGCAACGCCGGCTGAGGTGCGTGAGCGTGTCCAACAACTCGTTGATGCTGGTGCCGACTACATCATTGCGTATTTGCCTCGGGTGGCCTACGAGCGTGAGCGGGTGAACCAGTTCGCCGAAGAAGTGATGAATCATTTCAAGTAAAGCGGTGGTCTCCCGGTGAGAGAAACAGTACAGCCCCGTCCGGCATTGCCGGACGGGGCTGTGTGATGCGTGTGTGTATGCGTTGTGGTGCGCTATACGGCGTCAGGATCGCCACTGAGCAGATTTTTGAGCATCTGCGCGGCATCATCCATTGATTCGCCGTCGGTGCTGGCCGACAACGGGGCTGGCTTGGCTGGGGCAACTGCCACGGGCTTCTGCTCTGGCTCATCTTCCACGTCTTTACGCGGAGTATTGGTGGAAGTAGCAAGTGCTTCGGCGCTGGCCTTCTGCTTTTGTTCGGCGATTTGGCGACGGGCTTCGGCTCCGGTACCAGCCGGGATGAGCTTGCCGATGACGACGTTTTCTTTGAGGCCACGCAGGTAGTCAATCTTGCCGTTGATGGCGGCTTCTGTGAGCACCCGGGTGGTCTCTTGGAACGAGGCCGCCGACAAGAAGCTGTCGGTGTTGAGTGAAGCCTTGGTGATACCGTGGAGCAGTGATGAGGCGACTGCCGGCATACCACCTTGGGCCCACACATCGGCGTTGCTCTGGTCGAATTCCGAGATATCGACGGTTTCACCGGGCAAGTAATTGGTGTCGCCGGGCTCGTCGATGCGTACACGACGCAACATCTGACGGATGATGACCTCGAGGTGCTTGTCGTTGACTTGCACGCCTTGGGGCCGGTACACGCGTTGTGATTCCTTGATCATGTAGGTCTGGAGCGCATCACGGCCTTGGATTTCGAGGAGCTCTTGTGGGTGCGCAGCGCCTTCGGTGAGAAGCTGGCCGGCCACCACACGACTGCCGTTAATGCCTTCGCGGACGCGTGCATTGGCGGGCAGGTCGATTTCCTTGACATCGCAGTAGCTCGAGACCACGGTGATGACATTACCAGAGAGGTGGACAATTCCTTCGTGGCGAGCGCGGATGTGCATGCTCTCGACATCGGTACGGTTGGTACGCGCCAAGATTTGATTCTTGACGACATGATCCCCGTGGCGCACTTCTACGTTGAAGTACGGCGGAATGGTTTGCTCGTCGTAGGTGTTGCCCTCGTCGGTGATAATCAGCTTCTTTTCTTCCTTGCTGTTGCCATCGCGGATTTGGCAGACCCCGTCTTGCTCGGCCAAAATGGCTTTGGTCTTGGGGTTCACCCGGGCCTCGAAAATTTCGATGATACGGGGCAACCCTTGGGTGATGTCGTCGGCGGACGCCACACCACCGGTGTGGAAGGTACGCAGGGTGAGCTGGGTACCGGGCTCACCAATCGACTGTGCAGCGATGATGCCCACTGCTTCGCCGATTTCGACCAATTTACCGGTTGCCAAGTTGCGTCCGTAACACTTGCGGCAGATGCCATGGCTGGCCTGACAAAAGAGGGCCGAGCGCACATAGATGTGGGTAATCCCGTGGGCGGCAAACTTGCTGGCGCGATTCTCGAGGATTTCGGTGCCCGCTTCGACCAGCACGGAGCCGTCCGTGGCGCTGACGATGTCTTGGGCGGCGACACGACCGATGCCACGGTCCGCAATGCTCTTCATGGTGTCGCTGTCGGCTTCGTGGAGAAGCAGAGAGCCCGCCGTCCCACAGTCTTCGCTGGTCACAATGTTGTCTTGCGCCACGTCGATGAGACGGCGCGTCAGGTAGCCGGCGTCAGCAGTACGCAACGCGGTGTCGGCCAAGCCTTTACGACCACCGTGGGTCGAAACGAAGTACTCGAGCACGGTGAGGCCTTCGCGGAAGTTCGACTTAATCGGCAATTCGATGATTTTGCCGGTGGGGTCAGCCATCAAGCCGCGCATACCAGCCAACTGAGTCAGCTGATTGATATTACCGCGGGCTTGCGAGGTGACCATCATCGACACCGGATTGGAGCGTTGTTCGTGAGAAAGATTCATTTCACGCACGAGTTGCGTGGTTTGACGCCCTGCCTCCGTCCAAATGCCCACGATTTCGCGGTAGCGCTCTTCTTCCAGCGTGGCACCCTTGTCGTGGCGTTGCTGGGTAGCGCGGCGCTTTTGCTCGGCATCGTTGAGCACGGCAGCTTTCTTCTCAGGAATCTTAATGTCTTGCACACCGACCGTCATACCACCACGCATCGCGTAGTGGAATCCGAGCGCTTTGATCTGGTCCGCCTGCTTGGCCGTGCGCTCCGATCCGTAGTAGCGATGAAGCTCCTCGGTGGAGAAGGTACGGTTGGGATAGAGCTGACGAATGGTGTCCAAATCGGCATCACTGAGATTGGCGGGGTTGGTGTAGTACTTGTAGCAATCCGCAATGATGTTCTTGAGGCCGTCTTTGATGACCTCGTGATTGCGGTAGCGCATCGGCTCCAGCAAAGCGCTGTTGAAAATGAGCCGACCCACGGATGTCTCCAGCAAGATGCGCTTGGTGCCGTTGGGACCATCTGGCAAGTCGCGTTTCCCGGCGGCCACAATGGTGCCGTCTCGCTCCTTGCGCTTCATGTTGTCGCCCTGCAGGGTGACGTTCTCCATGCGCACCCAGACCGGTGCCTGGATGTCGACCACTTCTTTGTCGAACGCCAACAAGGCTTCTTCGACCGAAGTAAAGACTTTGCCGGCTCCCTTGGCCTTGTCGTTCATGATGGTCAAGTAGAAACAGCCCAACACGATGTCTTGTGAGGGGGTGATAATCGGGTCACCGGTGGCTGGCGAGAGAATGTTGTACTTGGACAACATGCGGAGCCGCGCCTCTTGTTGGGCTTTTTCGGACAGGGGCACGTGCACGGCCATCTGGTCGCCGTCGAAGTCAGCGTTGAAGGCGGTACACACGAGTGGGTGGAGCTGGATGGCCGACCCTTCGATGAGGATGGCCTCAAAGGCTTGAATGGAGAGTCGGTGCAACGACGGTGCTCGGTTGAGGAGCACGAGGTAGTCTTTGATGACCTGCTCAAGCACGTCCCAGACTTCGGGTTTGACCCGTTCGACCCACTTTTTGGCGGCCTTGATGTTTTGTACCAACTTCTGGTCGGCGAGTCGTTGCATGACAAACGGCTTGAAGAGCTCGAGTGCCATCTTCTTGGGCAGACCACACTGGTGCAGTTGCAGATTCGGGCCGACCACGATGACCGAACGGCCAGAGTAGTCGACGCGCTTCCCGAGCAAGTTTTGGCGGAAGCGGCCCTGCTTGCCCTTGAGCATGTCGCTGAGCGACTTGAGGCGGTGCTTGCCTTTGCCACTGACGGCGCGACCACGACGACCGTTGTCGATGAGGGCATCGACGGCCTCTTGGAGCATGCGCATCTCGTTGCGCCGAATGATTTCGGGCGCGTTGAGCTCGAGCAAGCGCTTGAGGCGGTTGTTGCGGTTGATGACGCGCCGGTAGAGGTCGTTGAGGTCGGAGGTGGCGAAGCGGCCGCCGTCGAGTTGCACCATGGGGCGCAAATCGGGCGGGATGACGGGCAAGCGCGTCAAAATCATCCACTCTGGTTTGTTGTTGCTCTTGCGGAAGGCCTCGATCAAGCGCAGGCGCTTGGTGAGTTTCTTGCGCTTAGGACCGTTGTGGGTGTTGTTGATTTCGTGTTGCAAGTCATCGGCCAAGCGCTCGAGGTCGACCGTTTCCACGATGAGTTTGCGCACGGCACCGGCGCCCATTTCGGCGGTGAAGCAGCCGTAGGCGATTTCTTTCAGGTCGCGGTAGTCGTTCTCGTTGATGATACGCTTCATGCGAATCGAGTCGAGCAGGTCGAGCTTGAGCTTTTTCTCCTTGAGCAAGAGGTCAATGTCGCGGTCGCGCTTCTCGCTGATGCGGTCTTGGGCTTCGCGCAGTTGCTCTTGGAGCTCGCGATTGGCACTTGCGAGCAGTAGTGCATCCTCAATATTGCGGATTTGCGCATCAAGAGCCGCTGACTCTTGCTCGTAGATCTCGTCGAGCAGGTCAAGGGTTTTCTCGCGAATTTTTTGATTCTCTTCGACGAGGACGTGTGCGCCAAAGAGCACATCTTCTTCGACCACTTCATCTTCGCGTTCTTCGAGTTGTTGGCGAAACAGCTGGTACTGCTCGGTCAAGGTGCGCTTTTGCGCCTCGAGATTGCTGAGTTGAGAACTACCTCCCCGTGAATCATTCCGTAATTCAGTATCTTGACCCTGCTTATTTTTCGTTGTGGCGGCAATCTGGCCACCGTCAGCGATCAATTCAGTATCTTGACCCTGCTTATTTTTCGTTGTGGCGGCAGTCTGACCACCGTCAGCGGTCAATTCGCGGTCTTGGGCCTGCTGTTGCTTGGCCAATTCAGTGGTCAACTGGCCTTTGCGTTTGGCGGCATCACTCTCAAGTGACTGTATGCGCTGGTCGTAGTCTTGCTCGATATAGGCACGCTGATCGTGGAGCGCTTCTTCGTCGACGTGGGTGACGATGTAGGCAGCAAAGTAGAGCACACGCTCCATGTTGCGGGGCGTGATGTCGAGGAGCAGGCTGAGCCGGCTCGGCGAGCCCTTGACGAACCAGATGTGGCTGACGGGCGTGGCCAGCTCGATGTGACCCATGCGCTCACGACGCACTTTGGAGCGTGTGACGGTGACGCCACATTTATCACAGACGACGCCGCGGTAGCGGACCCGCTTGTACTTGCCGCAGTAGCACTCCCAGTCGCGGGTGGGGCCGAAGATCTTCTCGCAGAAGAGCCCGTCGCGCTCCGGCTTGAGGGTGCGGTAATTAATCGTCTCCGGCTTGGTGACCTCACCATACGACCAGTTGAGAATGGAGTCGGGCGACGCCAGGCTGATACGGATTGAGCTGAAATCGTTGATCTCGAGCATATCGTGTTGTACTCCCTTTGGGGGTGGCCCCTGCTATTCGTCGCGTTCCCGGCCTGAAAGGTTGATGCCTTCGAGCATGGGTCGATGATCGTCTTCGCCGTCGTCGTGTAGCGGTACGGGTTCCTCGTTTTCGGACAAGACGTCGACCGACAACCCGAGTGATTGTAGCTCCTTGATGAGCACCTTAAACGACTCTGGCACGCCAGCTTCCTTGATTTTTTCGCCCTTGACGATGGCTTCGTAGGTCTTGACACGCCCCACCACGTCGTCCGACTTTACGGTGAGCATCTCCTGCAAAATGTAGGCGGCACCGTACGCTTCTAGCGCCCAGACTTCCATTTCACCGAAGCGCTGACCACCGAATTGAGCCTTACCACCGAGCGGTTGCTGTGTGACCAAGCTGTATGGGCCAGTGGAGCGGGCGTGAATCTTGTCTTCGACCAAGTGTGCCAACTTGAGCATGTAAATATAGCCCACGGTCACCGGATTGTGGAACTTATTGCCGGTGCGCCCGTCGTGCAGTTGCACTTTGCCGTCGAACGGCAATTCGGCATCTTGCAACCAGCTCTGAATGTCGTCTTCTGATGCACCATCAAAGACGGGTGTCGCAATGCGATGGCCCAACTTTTCAGC
>Ga0172372_10004990_pt1 | contig 18670 bp, 15 predicted proteins | sample LakKiv5m_2_FD_114544 | JGI IMG/M metagenome (GOLD analysis project Ga0172372, IMG submission 114544) | Freshwater microbial communities from Kabuno Bay, South-Kivu, Congo - kab_092012_9.5m | ecosystem: Environmental > Aquatic > Freshwater > Lake | place: Democratic Republic of the Congo...
CATTTACATGCGGATTTGATTTATCTTCGGCTTCAGGTAGGGAGTTGGGTTTTGACGAGCGAGTTGCAGCAGAGGCGATGTCGGCACTATTCAAAACGGAGCACTACGAGATTGTTCTCAATTCATCAGATATGGAGCGCTGCCTCGACGCCGTAGTTCGACAAATCGAAGAGCCACGAGTTGGGCAGAGCTATCCAAACTTTCTTGTTGCTCGCCTCGCTAGCAAGTTCGTCAAGGTAGTTCTCTCAGGCACGGGTGGTGATGAACTCTTCGGAGGATACCCATGGCGCTACTACCGCGCCGACGCGGCGTCGAAGTTCGAAAGTTTCATCGATGATTACTATCGCTACTGGCACCGCCTCGTGAGCAACCAGCAACTTAAGCGGCTGTTCGCTCCCATTTGGTCGCGGGTGTCGCACGTGTGGACCCGGGACATATTTCGTGACGTCTTCCTCGAGCACGAGAACGAGTTGCAGACCCGCGAAGACTATGTGAATCATTGTTTGTATTTCGAGGCTCGTACGTTCTTGCATGGCCTACTCGTGGTTGAAGACAAACTCAGCATGGCTCATGGTCTCGAGACTCGAATACCCCTTCTGGATAATGATTTGGTTGACTTTGCTATGAAGTGTCCAGTGAACCTAAAGGTACGAAATCTAGATGCAGTACTTCGTGTGGATGAGAATTTTCCCGGAGACAAGCGTGAAACGTATTTTGCAGAATCACAAGACGGAAAGAGCATTCTTCGTGAAGTAATGTCACGCAACATTCCTGAAACGGTTACCAAAGCAAAGAAACAAGGTTTCTCATCACCTGACTCGTCGTGGTTTCGTGGCGACAGCAGCAACTTTGTGCAGCAACGTCTCGGTAGAGAGAGCTCCTACATCTATGATTATCTGGACTTTGACGAAACACAATCGTTGCTCAATGAGCATCAGACAGGGAAAGTAAATCGTCGCCTTCTGGTCTGGTCGTTATTGAGTCTTGATTCATTGGTTTCAAGGTAGAAGAAGTATGGAATATGTGATGGTCAATGATGATTGAGGACTCAGGTTTTGAAACTAGACAGCCCAATTTCATTATTGGAGGTTCATCAGCGTCAGGCACAAGTTTTCTCTCTGCTGTGCTACTACAACATCCGGCTGTTTATCTTCCTGTTGAAATGAGACCAGAACCGCACTTTTTTTATAAGTCCTGGGAGTTCGAGAAAGGATGGCATTACTACCTCGGGCGATGGTTCAAAAGCGTTCCCAATTCGAGCATTGCCGTAGGAGAGCGATCGTCGTCATACCTATTTGGTGGTCGAGATGTCGCACTCAAGATGCGACACCAATTGCCAAATCTGAAATTGATCTTTATTCTTCGAAATCCGATCGAACGGACTTGGGCGAATTATCGATACACCGTTCTTGAAGGACTTGAAAATCTTCCTTTTGAGGAGGCACTTGAGACAGAACAGGAGCGGATAAGGGAAGCTTCAGGGATTTGGTCAGAAATACAACCACACAATTATACGGGCCGTGGATTTTATGGACAGCAGATTGCTGAGTTTCTTGAAGTGTTTGATCGTCATCAAGTTCTTATCTTGAAATCTGAGGAGCTATCACGTGCTACGAATCAGACTTTGGCAAAGATCTGTAAGTTCCTGAATATTGCTTCGAATAATTGGGCATATATTCGCCCACCAGAGTTCACCAGCATGAACGTTGTCAATGCAGCAAAACAGATGGAACTTCGTCGTGTGATTGGAAAGAGATTTGATCAGTTGATTGAAGCAATTCGGCTTGGGCAGCAGGGTGACTCGTTGCAACTAGGTCAAGAAGAACGAGATCTGTTTGGTCAGCTCCAGGCCAACCTCCATTCCGCCAAAATGGAGATGTCATCCGCTGCGCGAAGCTATCTCAGAAACCTCTTCAAGTCAGATCTTGAAGGTTTGAAGATGTTTATTGATTTTGATATCAGTGATTGGGAATAGCGAAGTGTTCAGGTCGACTATGGCGATCCATCTTCCAACCTACGCAGACAGAAATCATTGCTAGCTGGCGCTAGCGAAATGACGCACAGCTAGATTTAGTGTTCTCCAGAACTATTTGAGATAAATGGAGACCAAATGAGTATTCCAAACTTGACAAGTGGTGACTTTACGGGGCTAGCAGCCGACTATTCAGAGGGGCGTCCCGACTATTCGCAACACGTACTCAGTGCCATACTGGGGCTTCATGAAAGACCCGTTTCACAACTAGATGTAGTGGATGTGGGTGCCGGGACTGGTATATGGACAAGGATGATTGCATCAAGGCGCCCCAGAACTATTCGTGCAGTTGAACCGAATGACGACATGAGGGCTCAGGGCATCGCTGACTCTTCACAATCTGACGTAAATATAGAATGGATGTCTGGTACTGGTGAGCAAACGGGTGTCGAGTCGCACTCATCGGATTGGGTAACCATGGCATCCAGCTTTCATTGGGTTGATTTTGATGTGGGAACTGAGGAGTTTGCTCGAATACTGAGGCCAGGGGGTTGGTTTACCGCACTCTGGAATCCGAGAGTGATTGACAGAAACCCTCTACTTGTGGAAATTGAAGACCGTCTAGCCGAACTTTGCCCTACTCTTCGTCGCAAATCATCGGGTCGCTCAGGGACAACGATCAAGCTAGCTGAGAGGCTGGAAGCAAGTCCACAGTTCTCTTCAGTTGTGTATACAGAGTCACATCATGTCATCCAGATGTCTGTTGAGCGCTACATCACAGCTTGGCGTTCTGTAAACGATGTGCGAGCACAGCTAGGGGAGGAAAGATTCGCTAAATTTCTTGAGTTTCTTCACACTCGTCTAGAGAACATTAAGACTATTGACGCAACCTACTTGACGAGAGCATGGTCTGCACGGGTGGCATAAGTAGAGACTCCTGACCTCGCGTTGCAAATCGGTGTTACTTGAAGTTCGGAAGTTCGGCGAAAAGGGACTCAGCAATGACTAGGTCGGATAAGGAATCAACTTCAGCCCATCTACCTCGGTAGTCAAGACACGTTATCCTCTCTGGCGTATTGCCTGTTTGTTGATCAAGCAGTGTGGTTAGGTGCATCGTTTGTTGCAATTCTGGGGAACTACTGCAGAGAGTTTCTAGGAGAATCTGCCAGCCTGTTGGACCTATCTTGAGAAGTCCCATGTATTGCCCTTGAACTTCTTCGACGGACTTTGGGGAACCACCAATTTCAAGAAGCATACTGTTTTCGTCAACCCGAAAAGTCTCTGCATCAGTCAGTGGATCATCAAACCGCAGTGCCCAAAGCTTGAGCCAGTCCGGATCGTAGGTGATGGCAAGATCAGAGTTTGAATGAATCAACAATTCAATAGCAGATGGATCATAGATAATGTCGGAATAGCTGATTATGCAGTTATCGACCGCGAGCCACTCTGATGCACATCGAAGTGACGCAACCATATTCGTAGTCGCCCAGTTTTTATTGTGAAAGTGTCGATCGCCGTAGGGTTCAAGGAGATCAGCACGATAGCCCGTAACAACACCGATGGTCTTGATTCCGGCAGAGCGGAAAGCGCTTATCTGCCAGCTAATTAACGGAATCCCGTTGAGCTCAACTAGTGCCTTGGGTCGATCGTCCGTCGCTGCCCCCATCCGTGAGCCTCGACCAGCAGCGAGAATTAACCCGTACATATCGCATCGCAACTATACGACAACGCCTCGGCCTGAGTCCTGAACCAGTTAGCTGATAACTTCTACGGTTCGAGTCTCGCAATTCATTCGGAGTCGTTGAGCTCGACTCCACCGTCGATACAGAAGTTCCCCTGCCCCAATCGCTGCCGGGATTCCAAGTTCTCCGGCGCGAATCGCCATATGAGAGTTTGCACCACCCCACTCGGTTATTAGCCCCGATATTCCTTGCGCGAATAACCAGTCGTAGCCAGGATCTGCACTTGGTATTGCCACAATTGTGTTCTGAAGTGGCTTTCCTGTAGGGATTTCGGTGACTGGAGCCGCTACTACCTTTTGGGTAATGAAGTTCGGTTCGGCCGCAGAGATTCTGAAGCCCCAGATATCAGCAGGCGTGCAGATTAGTGAGGGCAAACAAAGCCGACTGGTCTGCTCGAAATGCTTCATCCCCGCCTCAATTGAATCTCCCACGATTTTTCTATAGTCGGATGCAGATCCGTAAGTTTGAAGGATCAACTTCACGTCACAGAACGACATTTCATCTTTCGAGAATCCAAGGTCTTTGCCGAAGTGCTCAAGATGAGAGAGTGCGCCAGAGAGGTTCTTTGTAAATTCAAACTTGCTCACCTCCCTAAGTTCAATTGCTCTGCGACAGAAGAAGAGAAATTCCTGTGGAGTTGATTCAAGTTCATGTTCACGCAGCAAATCTCCAAGTGCCTCAATCTGCCTTGAATTCATTGAAAACGGCACATGATCCACAACCTGCGTAGGAGACTCACTCCAATCAAAGTAGAGATCGGGTGCGTCGTCGTATCGAGGTGATCGGATGTCGTAGGTACCCGGTCGCAAATGCCCATACTTTTGAAGGAAATCGGGCTTATCCAAATTGTATCGGTCGTAGATCAGATCAGAACTCACCGTCCGGAGACTCGACATGAATGCGCTGCGATCTTGATCCGACAAGACACCCCTAGTAACGAGAGAGTTGAGCATCTGTACTGCAATGAAAGCCGCTCGAGCAAGACCTGCGAACGGTAAGGTTCCATACCTCTTCCCATCCTCCAAGAGCCAGTGAATGTGCTCGAGTTTGCTTCCAGCATTCTGAAACAAGAGAGCTCTTCTCTTTTCGAGTTGAGTAACACGCGCCTCATCGTCGAGCCATCGACCGTGCTTATTGTTGATTATGCCGTTTGTTAGTTTTCGCAGTGCGTATTTCAGACGCTCACACTCATCATCTTTAAACCCATTTATCTGGAGATTTTTCAGTCGCTTATCAATGTCAAACGAATAGCAGGAAAGAACTACTTCAAATTCAACCTTGTCATGCAGGTTCGGATTGTCTTCAAGGCAACGCAGATAGTACTCGACGAGCTTTTCGCCGAGTTCAGCGTCAATGTCAGCTGGTACAAATGAGTTGAAGGAAACTCGAACATCAACATATGGTTGGCCCCAGAATTGCGCCATCAATGGAAAACTACGTAAATTTTTGTACCCGTAATTGTGTCGTTGATAAGCCCAAACTGAATCCGTCACAAGCTCTCGATAGAGCGAAAGAGCCAGCGGCCGTGGTCGAACTCCGACAATCTCGGCAGGGTTCCAGTCGGGCATGATTCCAAAAATGGTCTTAGAACCGTAAAGAAACGGATGTGGTCTCGTCACCCCTGAGATAAAGTCGTCAACCACTCTTAATCGACGATGAAGGTCCTGAGTCGATTCCGGAACTCGCGTCAGCACGAGTGGTCGTAATTGCAGAAGCCAAAGCACCTGTTTAGTTTCTTCTTGTGTTATCGCGAATTCGCAATCAAGAGAATCATGACTCGTAATCTCAATCAGTTCCTCAATCAAGTTCAGTATTTCTTGTATCCAGCCCTCGGTTGGATATGGAGTCGCTGCAGCTTGAAGCCACAATTCACCCCCACGACCACTGGTGACCAATGAGGCATCTGAGCCCTCGTGCCAGTTGATAGTTCTATATGGGGCACACGTATTGGGTTCGTGTGAGAACACGACTCCCGACTTGATGATTGATCCGAGCATCGGTTTAACAAGAACCTCGTCGTTAGGCACGATCTCCCCATAAGAAGCAAAAACATCGTCGATAGCGCTGCCGACATCGCTGGGTCGTACATTCTGCTTTGTTAGGAATGCACCGGCTCCCGAGCCAGAAAACTGATCTTCTGTAGTTGAACTCGAACGGACTATCAGTAACTCGCCAGGAAGGTACCCAGAAATCTGTTGAATGATGGCATCCCGATCATGTTTCCACGACTCATTCCTGACAACAATGAGTGGCAAGATTCGAGCCGTGGTTACACGCTCAGCAAGCGCTTGAAGTGTCCTGGCTTTTGATAAGAAATTGAAACTCATACAGGTGAAGTAATCACTGAATCACGAGTCGCCAACTTGACGACCAGTAGAAAGATTCAGGAAATCGATGATTTCAGAAGCGATGTTCCCTAACTGTTCGACTTTGTGATCAACGTATCGTAAATTCGGTGTCAACGGGAACTCTCCTTGTATATCTCGACCCATCACTGGGCCGAGATTCTGTCCGAATCTAGTTGAGTAGAGCTTCTTGGAATCTCTTCGTTGAAGAACTTCGAGAGAAGAATCAAGAAGCACCTCGATGTAATTCGGTAGGTTCTGGCGATTCCAGGTGTGCACTGAATGAAAGAGCGAAACTGTAGCAACAACTACCGTATGTCCTTGAAGGGCGAAGAGTTGACTCAAGTGAGAATATGACATTGCCAGTGCTCGACGACTTGCTGTGGAGTACTGTTTCGACCGTGGAAGCAGGTCATGCAAAGCCCCTCTCATCTCATCGCCGTCCAAGAGAAGTGGCCTTATCTTTAGGAGTTTCAACTGCTTACACACTTCCTGCGCAAGAGTCGTTTTACCTGAACCAGATAAGCCAGTAATCCAGATCACATGCCCGGTATCGAGCTCAGAATTCCACGAGTTCATATCCCTCTCCGTGAACACGGCGACGTGAACACTTTTCTCAACACTAGGTTGGGTTTGTGACTTTATCCGAATCTAGTCAAACCTTGAAGAAGTCTTTCAGCACCTTCGGAAGAATCAGTGAGATTGATCTTCATGACGAGAGAAGCTGGTTGGGTCGCTTCTTCGTTACCTTGGATGTTGATTGGGCTCCAGATTTTGTACTACGAGATATCTACGACTTACTTGAAGAGCTGGGTGTTGTAGGTACATGGTTTGCTACTCATAGCTCGGAGTTCCTCAGTGATCTCCAACAAAAGCAGAAACATGAGGTTGGCGTACACCCGAATTTTGTTCCTCTTCTTATGGGAACTGCTAAGAGTCACGGGGTTCGGGACGTGGTTGACGCAGCTCGCCAGATGGTGCCAAAAGCCAAGTCATTCCGATCGCACTCACTTGTTCAGGCTTCGCCCCTATCAGATGTAATGATCGAGTACGGATTTGAATTTGACTGTAACATTCTTCTTCCCTTTTTCGATCCCACATGGTTGAAACCCTGGAGGCACTGCAATCCGATCGTGAAAGTCCCATATGTTTGGGATGACTACATGTCACTCGTCGGTGCATGTCAGCCGACTTCATCAGTTACATCCGCAGGCGGCCTGAGGGTAATAAACATTCATCCAATTCACGCTTGGTTGAATTCAATTAGTCTTTCGTCCTATAACAGCGTGAAGGAGTCAATGCATGATGAACCTCGGATGTGCCGAGCGCAGAGCCCATCAGCTTCAGGGGGAATACGGGATCTATTCGTCGGGATGATTAAGAAAGTAAAAGAGTTAGAACTCTAATGCGGGTCGCACTTCTTGGTCGAAGCGAACTCTCGTTGAAGACAGGTGAAGCGATTATCGCCAGAGGTCATACAATCGTGGTGGTCGCGACAGGTAAGCCTGCGCCCGAGTACAAGGTTGGACTTCGCGAACTTGAGTCGGCAGCCAAAGGTTGGAATTCCACTTTCATCCCTCGTGTTGATAGCGAAGTAGTAGCCGGTTGCCTTGCACAATCAGACATAGACGTAGGGGTGAGTATCAATTATCCTGGAATTTTGACGTCCCGTGCTATTGATGCTTGTCGCCTGGGAATTCTTAATGCACATGGAGGTGATCTGCCAAGATATCGCGGAAATGCATGTCAAGCATGGGCAATCGTGCAGGGAGAGTCTCATGTCGCAGTTTGTGTACATCGGATGGTTCCAGATCGTGTAGATGAGGGAGACATTCTGGGCCGACGGTACTTTCCATTGTTACCCGAGAGCAAGATTGGAGATGTCTATCGTTGGATGGAGGAAGTTATTCCGGAGATGTTCGCGGAAACATTGAGCGAGCTTGAAAGAGATTCACATTTCATTCTTGAGAGGCAATCTGAGGATCCACAAGACGCATTACGTTGCTTTCCAAGGCGACCCGAAGATGGACGAATCAGCTGGAACCTTAAGCCCATCGAGATTGTGCGTCTGGTCAATGCGAGCGGACCGCCCTATGCCGGTGCCTATTGCGAGATTGACAACAGACGCGTGATTGTGCTGACTGCATCGATAGCACAAGACCTAACTCCATTCTTGGCGGTACCGGGTCAGGTGATAGCTCTAACTAAAGATTCGGTGACTGTCGCATGTAAAGAAGGCGCAGTTGAAATCCAAGAGGCACAACTCGAGGACGGAACGGCTCTGCGAGATCACATTAAGAATATTCGTACAAGACTCACCTGAGAAATCTGGGTCACCAAAGCGATGAAATAGTTGTTGACAACGGTACATATAGTCTTCAATAACTCAATCCGATTGGAACATGTGCTTACAGAATGATTGAAGACAATGACAGTGCTGGATATTCGGACTTCACGGAAACTGTCTATGCGTCTCTCATTCAACAGGCAAAGTTGAACTACAAATTCGTAAGATTCTCAGATGTTCCAATGGCCGAACGCTGTATTTTTTGGCGACACGACATTGATTTTTCCCCTAATCGCGCACTTCGGCTAGCGGCAATTGAATCGGAGTTGACTTCGATAGCAACTTATTTCATCCATATTCAATCTAGTTTTTACAATATTTTTGAGCCGAGTCAAACCGAAATTGTAAGGAAAATCACTGCTCTCGGGCACCGAATCGGACTTCATTTTGATGCGACATATCACTCAATTAGTAGTGAGACTCAACTCGAGGAAAGAATTAGCGACGAGGCCAAGATTCTTGAGAGGTACTTTGACTGTCCCGTCGATGCTTTTAGCTTTCATAATCCATCTGTGCAGCATTTGTCCTGGCGACGAAATCAATACGCTGGTATCGTAAATTGCTATTCAGAAACATTCGCAAATCATGTTGGTTATTGCTCGGACTCAAACGGATATTGGCGACATCGACGATTGATTGAAGTCGTTACAGAGGCTAAAGATAGGCATCTCCAGATTCTTACCCATCCTGGTCATTGGCAGGCAGAGCCGATGTCACCGCGCGCCCGCATATTCAGATGTGTACGCGGGCGTGCGAGTAGCACAATGCAGCAATATGACGCAACGCTGAGGTCCTACGGACGGATGAACTTAACTGATATGCCATTGGAGCTTCAAGTGTTGCTCCAAATCTCGTATCAAAGATTTGATTACGTAGACTTCTTGTGGAACTCAGATCGCCTTCACGCCCTACTTGGTGAACTCGTAGCGGAACTTGACAATATACTTAGTGGAGAAAACCGAGCCGGTTCTGCTGAAAGCATGACGTATCGAGCCGACATTCAGACTGCCCAAAACCTATTGACGATGCCACAATCTGCCAACGAGGGAATTGGGACAGCATTGAAGAATCAATGCCAAAGAATCGCTACGCATATCATCAAGATTGTCGAACAAGATTGAGTGGGTGTGAGCAAGTGTGATACATCACTCTGCTTGATTGGCCATGATCTCACTATGAGAAGTGGAAGTTCTGTAAGTTCATGCTGGTAGCTATTCACCAACCAACCTTTTTACCTTGGCTCGGCTTCTTTCATAAGTTGATTCATAGTGATGTATTTGTTGTCTTGGATGATGTTCAGATCCAAAAGACAGGGAGTAGCTGGGTTAACCGTACGCAGATTCTTGCGGCAGGCAAGCCGCGGTGGCTTACAATTCCGATCAATCGACCCAGTGGAGTTCAACAGATTCAGTTGACAACGATCCTTGAAGATGGAGTGTGGAAGAGGAGCCATCGCGGACGTCTCCATGAGGCCTATCGGCGGGCTCCGCACTACAAGGTTTTAAGTGACTTCTTGGACGGACTGTATGCGAATCGCAGTAGTTCCCTCCTCGAATTCAACCTAAGCGCAATTCATGCAGTTCTTGATCTTCTTGAACTTTCTGACGCACGAAAGCTCGTCATGGCATCTTCGTACGCCGTCGATTCGCAAGGCACAGATCGACTGATTGGACTTGTCAAGCGAGTAGGTGGTGATTCATATCTCTGCGGGAGTGGCTCAGCCGGTTATCTGGAGCCGAGAGTGTTTGAGGAGGAATCCGTGAAGTTGGTTTGGCAGAAGTTCGCTGAGGTTAACCGCAGTCAACTCGGAACCGCGAATTTTGTTGCCGGGCTTTCGATAATTGACGCACTGCTAACGCTTGGACCTATTAAGACGAGAGGTTTACTGGAGAGCTCCGCTAGCTAGAAGAGAAATGCCCTCTCAGGATGACAATTTCTTCTTGGAATACTTGTGTCGCAACGCCCCGATCGACTTATATGGGACCAAATCCCTGAATACAACTTTCATGCCAGCTTCTGTAACGGTGTACGCGCCAGGCCATGGAGTGACGAGTGCTCGAATTAGATTATAAATTTCGAGGTTTGACTTCTTCCAGTCGATCTGCCCGTCCTCAGGGGTTCTACGTTTGTAATACCTGGCCTGACTGTCATCCTGTGGTTGCGTGGGAAGAACTACTCCCAGTTTTAGATCTGTGAGAAGTGACGAAAGGAGCTGACTCGAAAGGTGTCGCAGTTTGTTACTCAAAGTCCATGCAGTATCAAGAAAGTCAATTGAAAGAGTCCGCTGGGCGATAATTGGTCCCTCATCGAATCCTTCAGTCATCCAATGGGCGGTAACGCCAGTCTCTGTTGCACCTTCAACGAGCACCCAATTGAGTATGTTCGCCCCTCTCCATTCAGGCAGAAGTCCGCCGTGAATGTTGATCGCCCCGACTGATGGGAGGTCCAAAATCAACTTGGGTAGGCGTAGCCCGTAAGACGAGGACAGCACCAGGTCTGGTGTAAATCGTGAAAGATCATGGAGCAGTGATTCTTCTTCAGGCGAGTTCTTGCAACCGTGAATCCGCCACTCAACACTCAATTCGCTTGCCAAATTCTGGGCGGCAGGTCGATTGTGTGCAACTACACACAGGAGAGTATGTGAAGAAGTCAAGCTGACAATGTCACTCATTGATGACTCGTCACAGAATGCCACTATCTTCATTTCTTAAAGCGTAAGGCTGTCCAAGCGTTCTTAGATATCCGACTTTGCTTAGTATCTTTTGAGTACATGGTTCTTTCGCGGAAGTCGAAGTCAGTGCTGTTTTTCAACCCTGACTACCACTGCAGTTTCTTCTTTCGAGACGAATTGCGTAAGAGGGGCTGGAAAGCAGAAATCTCAGTCGGCTCGTGGTACCCGCAGAAACTTCTATGGGCTGACGATGTTCTCAGAGTACGAAAATCACGATACGTTCCTGAACACTTGAATCGCTGGATTCAGACATGGAGGTTCCGTTACATCGTTCACTATGGAGCGATTGCGTCTGGAATTGGCTGGTTTGCGAGACTGCAAGATTGGGTCATAGTCGGAAAAATGTTTCGATATCTGGGGTCAAAGTTTGTTTATATCCCAAGCGGATGTCACGAGCATCGCCTAAAATCAAAGTGGCAAATGGTGGATCGCGGTAATGTCTGCGGTAACTGTGGTTTTGAAAGTCAATGTAGCGACACAAAGAATTCAAGAAACTTTGAGGTTGTTCGTCGCCTTGCCCACATCGGAGTGGCAATTGATGCCCATGTATCTGAAGAATTTAGAGAGTCACGTCTTCGCTACAAATCGCTGGACCTAGAAGTCTTCAGTCCGGAGATCAAGGTCCCCCACGAGTTTGGTTGGCCTTCTTCGTCGTCTGTGAGGGTCTTCCACGGGACTTATCTCAAGGGGCGTGAGTCAGGTGAAAGGAACATCAAAGGAAGTCCTCACGTAGTTGCAGCTGTCAGATCCCTTCAACGTCAGGGGATGGATGTCGAACTAGTGATGAAGACCGATGTGCCATCACGAGACATGCGCTTTCACCAAGTTCAAGCAGACATAATTGTTGATCAGCTGATATACGGCGGTGTCGGAAGTACAGCTCTTGAAGGAATGGCGCTTGGCAGACCAGTGATTTGCTATGTACGTGATTCCTGGCGCGAAGCCCTGGCGCAGTGGTTCCCAGAGTGGTCAGCCTGCCCGATTATTTCGGCCACTCCCGAAACCGTCGAGTCAGAGATCCGAAAGCTCGTCGAGAACGCTGATCTGCGAGGTCGCATTGGGAAAGAGTCTCGAAGATTCGCTGAGAGATTCTTAGATGTGCGTAAGAACGTGCTCGAACTAGAGCGACTCCTGGAATCGCTGAGATGAGATGCATATAACGTTAGACGAATGCTCAATGGCACTCGGGTTAACTATGGAGGATATGGCCAATCTCCACGCCGCTCACTCTTGTTTGACAAACACGCTGTTTAAGTGGTGACGACGAGCTCGCAGCAGGGACTTCGGGATCTAGCTTCACTGCGGTAGCACTGACATAGATGTTGGGGAGCACTACCCTTTGTTTGGGAATTGATGGGTCAAGCTTCACTTGTAATAACTCCTGGATCTCCCGACGAGGATCCTCGGTCGCTAGCTTGGGCGGCATCCCTCTCAAGCCTTGATGGGCGCCCGACATTCATCGCGTATGGGCGTAAACCATTTTCAAAACGGTCAATAGCACTCCCTAACTCCGTTGGGACTCAGACCAACCTGATTCCGGTACCACTTCTCAAGTTCCCCAAATCTCAAGCGCTAAAGGCTCTAGTCAAGAGAGCCAAGAGTAATCACTTTAAGTTCATCAATAGGTTCATTGAGCAAATTGACACGAACGGCACGGTAATGCACAGGACACTCTTGTCACATTGCCTTCAACAATTTTGGATTGGTGAAGTGAGCCGACAATCTACCCATGCATTAAATAAGATTGTGGGAACCGACATTCAGGGACTATTTTCAGCTGCGGCAAACTACTCTGGCTACCACCCAATAATTTACGACGCCCAAGAAGTAACAACAATCGCCTTTCCTGGACTTTCAGAGATCGAGGAGAAATTTTGGGTAAGTTTTGAACGTGAATTACTGGCGCTAGCAGATCTGGCCGTCACAGTATCGCCGGGAATTGCACGTTGGCAAGAAGAAAAATTTCAGGTAAAGCACTACGTGCTGCCAAACTTCGAGACTTCCAGTGACACACCTAGTTACAGCGGAGAAGCTACTTTGCCTGTCAAGTTTGTTTACTACGGGGGTTGTGCGGGAGAGAAGAATGTTGGTTCGCTCTTGCGAGCCTGGGATCTTCCAAGGGAGACTGCCACATTGACAATTGTGAGTCCAAAGTCCTTGGGCCGGGTTGAGCTTGAGATTCTTTGGCAAAAGATTCGCCGGCCGCATTGTGGAGTTGTCTTCACTTCGCACGACTCGGCCACGACGGCGTCAAAATTTCTTTCGGAGTTTGATGTTGGGATTGTCCCATACGCATATCCTTTTCCGTACTCTGAGGCGAGTCCGAATAAGTTCGGTCAGTATGTTGCGGCCGGTCTTTGTGTGGCTTCTAATTTCAAAGGTTTTGTAACGTCTGTAGTCCAGAAGAATGAACTTGGAGTTGAAATTGACCTAACTAAGGCAACAGAAGTTCACAAGCAATTATCGGAACTAACAGACTTGGAAACCGTCAATCGATATAAAAAGTGTGCACGAGATGCCCATAAGCGACACTTGAATTGGGAGAACCACTTTGACGAGATCGCACACGTCATAGTTTCTATCCAACGAGATGAATCTGCAACTTCAGTATTCGAAAAAATAGAAAATCGATTTTGCACAAGTGTTGGAGACTGGACAGCAAACCTCCTAAAGGCGATGTTTGATCTCTGCGCGAGAAGACTCATTGGTACACGCGTAGGGTCTAGACTACGAAGACTTATTCTTCACGTGAGCCTTACAAAGCAATGAAGAACGAAGATCTGCAGACTTGGATAGGTGCGAAGATTAGCGAGCTGTTAGAGCGACGCGCGATGAGAAGACAGTTCCACAGCGTAATTGATGGCATCACCACAATCAGCCCTACAAACTATTGGTCGGGACATACGGTTCTGGCAGATCAGGTTCAATTCGCCAACAGCGCCGACTCGCTGGAGTCGTTTTGTCAGCGAAATTGGCAATATTCGGGATATCTGGACTTGATGCCAGTTGAAGGATTCGATGACTTATCGATACTGGATTATGGGTGTGGTCCCGGTCACGATCTCGTTGGTTTCGCAGAGTTTTCTAATGCAGAAAGAATTGTGGGAGTGGATGTTTCCCCGAGGTCGGTAGATATCGCCACGCAACGTCTTGAACTACATTCGAAAAGAGTTGAAATCTTTCTGGTGTCAGAATTAGACCCGCTTTCTCGCTTTGGGGATGGCACCTTCGACTACATTCATTGTTCTGGTGTACTACATCACTTGGCAAACCCAAGAGAAGTCTTGAAGGAATTTCGGCGGATTCTCCGCAGCGGTGGCCGCGCCAGAGTTATGGTTTACAACGAGGCTTCAGTTTGGTTTCATCTGTATGCCGGTTTTGTGCTTCCCAAGAAATGGAAAGTAGCACCAGAAAACTTGCAGACCGAAACAGTGTTTAGGATGTCAACCGATGGTCCGAACTGCCCAATCTCGATAGCGTACACGAAGGAGAATTTCTGTCAGCTCGCAAGTGATGTGGGCCTTCATTCTCGCGTGCTCGGAACAGCTATCTCTCAGTTTGAAGTTGATATCACGCGCAGATATCTGACCATAGCGCTGCAGTCTCAAAAACTACCGGAACGACATAGAGAGTTCTTGGAAAAACTCAAGTTTTGTGACGAGTTACCTGTTTCTGGAGATCTAGTTGCTGGAATAAATCTGGTTTTCGACTTGACTCTTGATTCATAACGACTCGGCGCAGAGTTGTGGAAGTTCGACCGCACTACACGAAAGTTGTTCGTCCTCTTATGCTCGGCGTATTTTGTAGGGCCGTAAGCCTGAGCCGATTGAAGTTAGATTAGAACCGTGTGCGCCGTAAGCGGGGTCATCGCCCTTCGGGGGGTTCTATCTAAATCAGCTGCGGTGTACAGCTACGTTTTTGATTCATTGCTATCTCACCGAGGGCCGGATGGAAGCGGTCATTGGAAGAACCATTATGGCTCAGCGCTCTTGTGCCATCACCGACTTGCAGTTATTGACGTAACGACATCTGCTGCACAGCCAATGCTTGACTCAGCGAATAGATGTATCTCTTTCAACGGGGAGATTTATAACTACAAGGAGCTGCGAACAGAATCGATCTCAAGGGGATACAAATTTCGGAGCAATTCGGACACCGAGGCAATCTTGGCAATTTATGATAAGCATGGCGTGGATGCAGTTCAACATCTACGTGGGATGTTCGCTTTTGCATTGTGGGACGAGAAGTACAAGCGTTTGATTCTGGCGCGTGATCGATTTGGTATCAAACCCTTGTACTACTGCACAGTAGGTCAAGAGTTCTATTTTGCATCTGAAGCTAAAGCCCTCTTACCTTTTCTGCCGACAATATCAACCAACAACTCGGCTCTTGCAGAGTATCTAACGTTTCAGTACACCCTTAGTGGAAGCAGCATGTTTCAGGGCGTGCAGGAATTGCCTCCTGCTCATGTGTTAGTGGTAGAAGACGGACAGGTTCGGATACGCCGTTACTGGGATGTGTCTTACAACGTTGACTTCAATCGGTCGGAAGCGGAGTATCGATTGCAGCTTCGAAATTTGGTAGATGATTCAGTTTCAGTTCACTTGAGAAGTGATGTCGAAATTGGGGCCTACGTTTCGGGCGGCATCGATTCATCCGTACTCTACAGCTTGGCATCGTCATATCAAGGCCACGGGCTCAAAGCCTTTCATGGCCTCTTTAGTTCCCCGCAGGGTTACGATGAGAGTCGTTTTGCGCGTGATGTAGTTTCTGCAAAGCAAGGTGAGATGTTTGAAATAGACATCACAGCAGACAACTTCAAAGACAACATTGCCAAAGTGATTTACCATCTTGACCAGCCGGTCGCCGGTCCTGGATCATTTCCCCAATACATGGTTTCCAAACTTGCGGGCGGCCATGTCAAGGTGGTGTTGGGGGGTCAGGGCGGAGACGAAATCTTTGGAGGATATGCCCGTTATCTCGTGGCGTATTTTGAGCAATGTATTAAGGCTGCAATTGATGGAACATACAGGAGCGGAAAATATGTCGTAACGATCGAGTCGATTATTCCAAATCTCACTGTGTTGCAGGAGTACAAACCTCTGATTCAGGAGTTTTGGCGTGACGGATTATTCGGACCACTTGACGAGCGATTCTTCCGACTTATAGATCGATCACACGATCTCAAGGAAGAAATAGATTGGTCTCTCTTCGATATGCAGTCCGTTTATGGACGCTTTTCGGAGATTTTTAATAACAGAAATAATATCCGTAAAGAATCCTATTTCGACAGTATGACTCACTTTGAGTTCAAGACACTGCTGCCGGCCTTGTTGCAGGTAGAGGATCGAATGAGCATGGCACACGGCGTCGAGAGTCGGGTACCCTTCCTAGACCATCCGATAGTCGAGTTTGCGGCTACTGTTCCGGCAGATGTCAAATTTAAGGGAGGCCGATTGAAGCATCTCTTGAAGTCGACCTTCGAGAATGAAATTCCGTCAAATGTATTGAACCGCCGTGACAAGATGGGATTTCCTGTTCCGCTCCTTGAATGGTTCAGTGTGGAACTGAAAGACTTTTTTTATGACATCTTGCGAACCATGGAGTCTAATTCGAGGCCCGGTCTCAATTCAGTAGCAATTCGAGAGAATTTTGAACGCTCAGGCCGATTCTCGAGAAAGACATGGGCTCTCTTGTCGCTGGAATTGTGGCACCAACAATTCCATGACCGAGCAACTGAGTTCCAAACTCTGGTTAAGGAGTAAGGGAGAGCTTGGTGAAAATCTTCGTTACTGGAGCAGCAGGGCAGGTCGGCTCACATGTCGTTGATCAGTTGGTCACACAGGGCGATGAGGTTCTTGGCATTGACAACTTTGCGACGGGTCGTCCGGAGCACCTTTCTGGTCAATCAACGTTTCGATTTGTCGAAGGATCAGTCGCAGATATGCCCCTAATTTCCAGTTTGGTTGCAGACTTTCGGCCTGACGTGATCGTCCACACAGCGGCCGCCTACAAAGATCCAGAAGATTGGACTTCAGATGTGAACACCAATATACGAGGAATGGTCAATTTGGTAGACGTTGCCAGGAAGTATTCAGTTCGACGCTTCATATACTTCCAGACAGCTCTAATCTACGGAGTGAAACCAGACGAGAATCCAGTGACTTTGTCTCATCCACGCAGAGTCAATAACTCCAGTTATTCAATATCCAAAGCAGCAGCAGAAGATTATCTCGTTCTCTCTGAACTAGATCACGTTACATTTCGACTTGCGAATGTTATTGGATCGCGTAATGTGTCAGGGCCATTGCCGATCTTCTACCAGCGGCTGTCAGAAGGTAAGCGCTGCTTCGTTACGCCTGCTCGACGTGATTTTGTCTTTGTTGGTGATCTCGTGAAGGCGGTGATGCGAGCGGTATCAGGAGTGGGCAGCGGGACATACCACTTTTCGAGTGGTGTTGATGTTCCGATTCTCGACTTATATAACGCAGTTGTGAAGGCGATGGGTCTGTCTGAGTATCCCGAACCGGAGATACGCGAACTGGGCATAGACGATGCTCCATCGATCTTGCTTGACCCATCGCGTACATTCGCCGACTTTGGCCCAATCGAATTCACCCCACTTGATACCACCGTGTGGAATGCGGTCGCCTACTACCGCGAGCAGGGCGTGACCGGTGGGTTTACGCACCTTCAGTCAAACCAGAAATGAGGCTGCTCGTAACGGGTGGCGCAGGCTCGCTCGGGAGCAATCTCATTGAGCACCTTGGTGGTCGATGCGAGGCAATCCTCGTGCTCGACAACTATGCAACAGGCAATCCACGGGCTCTGCTTCCGTGTGACAACGTCACGCTTATTGACGGCACGATTGAAGATTCGTCACTTGTAGATCGGCTATTCGGGGAATTCCTCCCGACCCATGTGGTGCACAGCGCTGCGTCGTACAAAGACCCAAATGACTGGGTTCGAGATGCCAGCGTGAATGTGATTGGCACGATCAACGTAGTACGAGCCAGTGAGCGTGCTGGGGTGCGACGATTCATCAATTTTCAAACCGCGCTGTGCTTTGGTCACCCTTCGACTGTGCCGATTCCCGCCGATCACCCGACGCGACCTTTTACCAGTTACGGCGTGTCGAAGACGGCGGGCGAAGCAGTAGTGCAGGCCAGCGGCCTCGATTGGGTATCGCTGCGAGTTGCCAATGTGACAGGGCCACGGCTGGCTATCGGGCCGATGCCCGCGTTCTACAGGCGCCTAAAGGCTGGCGAGCCGTGCACAGTGTCGACGACAATTCGTGATTTTCTGGACATGTCTGACTTCCTGAAATTGATGGACCTCGTTCTTGCCACCACTGAGCGCGGTACCTACAACGTGTCAACTGGTAAGGGGCACTCGATTCACGAGGTGTTCGATGTGGTTGCCCGACACCTTGGCATGGATGGTATGACACCAGCTGCAATCAATCCACCCGGCGACGACGATGTCGCTGCTGTCGTGCTCGATCCATCAGAGACAACACGAGTGTTCGGCTGG
>Ga0172372_10004992_pt1 | contig 18656 bp, 17 predicted proteins | sample LakKiv5m_2_FD_114544 | JGI IMG/M metagenome (GOLD analysis project Ga0172372, IMG submission 114544) | Freshwater microbial communities from Kabuno Bay, South-Kivu, Congo - kab_092012_9.5m | ecosystem: Environmental > Aquatic > Freshwater > Lake | place: Democratic Republic of the Congo...
CGCTCGAGGTGCACCGGCTGGCCGACGCGCGCGTCGCCGAGCGTGGTGCGCGCGAGCGTCTCCGCCGACGCATCGCACCAGAAGCCGCCCGCGACGATGTGCGTCACCGTCAGGCAGACACCATCGGTCGCGATGGACTCGCCGAGCTCGAGCGGCGCGAAGGTGCAAGCGACGTCGAAGCGCGCGCCGAGGGCGCTGCGCTCGACACGCCGGATGGAGCCGACTTCCGCGACGAGGCCCGTGAACATCGGCGCGGTTCTAGCGCCGCACGGTCCGCGCGGCGAGGCTCAGGGCGTCGATGCGCGCGATGGCCGCGGCACGCGCCCTTCGATGAGCACGTCGATCCCAAGCCGCGTGATGCGCACGTCGCAGAGGCGCAGCGCGTCCGCGAGATGCGGCAGCGCGCGACCGCGGGCGAGCGGTACGGCCGCGTCATCGCCCATCAGCACGGGCGCGACGAAGATCGACACCTCGTCGACGACCCCGGCGTCGAGGAGCGCTCCATGCACCCCGGCGCCGCCCTCGACGAGCACGCGCCGCATCCCGCGCCGCCCCAGCTCCCCGAGCGCGGCCACGATGTCGAGGCGCCCTCGCGCATCGAGAGGGATCTCCGCGAGCGCGACGCCGGGCAGCGACGCGAGCGACGCGCGCGACGCTGGAGCGGCCGCCGGGCCATGGAGTATCACAGAAGAAACGCCTCGTGCGGACTGCAAAACGCGAGAATGCGAGGGGATGCGGAGGTTTGTATCAAGAACGAATCTCACAGGATTCCAGCCCCGGACCTCACGCACATCGAGTGCGGGGTCATCCGCGAGGACCGTCCCGACGCCGACCATGACCGCGTCGCTCTGCGCGCGAAGCCGGTGCGCGCGACGGCGAGACTCCGGCCCCGTGATCCAGCGTGACTCGCCGCTGCGCGTCGCGATGCGTCCGTCGAGCGTGACGGCCGCCTTCAGATGCACCCACGGACGCCCGGTCGCAGCGAGGTGCGCGGCGTCGGCCTCGCGTCGGCACCGGGCCGTGTCGCTCAACCGCTTCCCCCCTCGCCGCGCGGCCCTCGGCCGACCGTGGCCCCGGAGGTCGCGGCGAGCGCGGCCTGCGGCGACGGGGTCGTGCCCGCACCCGTCGATGCCTTCAGGAGCGTCGAGAGCGCTTCCATGAACTCGTGGATGTCCTTGAATTCGCGGTAGACGCTGGCGAAGCGGACGTACGCGACCTGGTCGAGCTCACGAAGATGCGTCATCACGCGCTCTCCGATCGCCGACGAGGAGACCTCCTTCTCACCCGTCTCGACGAGCTCCCGCTCGATCGTGTCGACGAAGCGCTCGAGGTCCTCGGAAGAGACAGGGCGCTTCTCGACGGCGCGCCGTAGGCCGGCGAGGACCTTCATGCGGTCGAACGCTTCGCGGCGATCGTCCTTCTTGATGACGAGCGGGAGCACCTGCTCGACGCGCTCGTAGGTCGTGTAGCGGCGGCCGCACGCCTCGCACTCGCGCCGACGCCGCGTGACCTCGCCGCCCGCAGACAGACGGGAGTCGATGACCTTGTTCTCGAGGGTCGCGCAGAACGGGCACTTCATGCGGCGCGGACGCTACGATCCGCGCCGTTTCACCGCAATCGCAATCACCGCGCGGAGCCGGGGACCAGCCGCACCACGGACTCGAGGTGCGCCGTCTGCGGGAACATGTCGAGCGCGATCGCCGCGTCCGGCACGTAGCCGAGCGCGCGCAGCCGGGCGACGTCGCGACCCAGCGTCGCGGTGTCGCAGGAGACGTACACGATCCGCCGGGGGCGGCTCCGCACGATCGCGTCGAGGGCCTCCCTCGCGCCGGCGCGGGGCGGGTCGAGCACGACGACGTCGACGGGCACGCTCTCCCACGCCGCCGCGTCCCCGGCGACGACGCGCACGTGGGCGAGGCCGCGCCGCGCGACGTTCTCCCGACACGCCGCCGCGGCAGCCGCATCGAACTCGACGGAGACGAGGCTCGCGGCGCCCGGCGCGAGCGCGACGGTGAGATTTCCGTGCCCCGCGTAGAGCTCGAGGACCCGCTGCCCGGCCGTCTCGGCCAGCCGCGCGACGTGCGCGACGAGCCCGGCATTGACGGACTCGTTCGCTTGCGAGAACCCGCCGGGCGGCCCGACGAGCGGCAGACCGTCCGCGCCGATCGTGTGCTCGCGAGGGTCGCCCCAGACCGCCGGGGCCGTGGCGCCTCCCGCACGAAGCGCGAGGCCGGCAAACCCCGGCAGGGACGCGAGCCGTGCGCAGGCCTCGTACACGGCGGTCGGCTGCGCACCCTGACTCGTGACGACGAGAACGGCCGCAGGGCGATGCTCCGGCGTGGAGACCGCGAGATGGAGCTCGCCCTCGCCGACGAGGTGCGGCAGCAGCTGCATCCGCGCGCTGCGGAGGGCCGCTGCGAGAACAGAATCAAGAACGACACACTCATCCGTATCGACGATGATTCTGTTTCGGCGGGAGCGATAGCCCAACTTCGGGGAGCGCCCGGCCGCGAAGACGAGCCGCGCCCGGCGTCGGTAGCCGAGCGGCGCACCGACCGCCTCCATCGACACCGACAGCTCCGTGGCGCCGAGCGCATCGCTCAGGAAGCGCTGCTTCCAGGCGCGCTGCGCGTCGACGGTCGCCGTCATCCACGGACAGCCGCCGCAACGCTCCGCGAAGGTGCATGCCGGAGGGACACGCTCTGGCGCTGCGACGAGCACCGATGCGAGCGCGCCCCGCAGGGCCCCGCCGTCCCGACGCACATCCCGGAGTTGAATGTGCTCGCCCGGCAGCGCGCCGGCGACGAACACCACGCCCTGCGCGGTGCCGACGACGGCCTCCCCACCGCGGGCCATCTCGCGCGCGTGGCCCTCGAGGAGGGCCTCAGTTCGTTCCCGCGGGCGGGGACTCACGCGCCGCTCAGGGGAAGCGCTGGGCCGGGCGCCCGCGGTTGTAGAGGAAATCGAAGCGCCCGGACAGCGTCGCGCGCCGCGCTTCCGGCGCTGCCGGATCGACGAGCAGGACCTCGTCGAGCGTGCCGACGATCGCGGGCGGTCCCTCGGCGTCGGGGTCGTAGAGCTCCGAGAAGGTCACGGTTCCGGCCACTCCTTCGAGCAGGACCGGCCTCTCGCTGCGGTCGGCCGGACACGTCGCGTTCAGGTAGAGAGAGACCTTGACGGCATCCTCCCGAGAGCCCGAATCGACCGGGACCGGCGTTCCAAGACCGGCGTCGAGCAGCGCCCGGCTCGAGAGGACGTCGATCCAGAGACCATCGCTCCGGAGCGGCAGATCGCTTCCCCGCTGGATGCGCACGTGGAGTCCGCCGTGCTGTCCCTCCGCAACGAAGAAATCCGGCGCGAGGTCGAACGGCGCATCGACGAGGCCGCAATCGCGCACGGTGACGACTCCGCGGACTTCACCGACGCCCGCGCCCGGATTGCACGAGGACAGCCCGAGCACGCCGAGCCAAGCGGCGCACGCGATCGACGCGACCCACGCGAGCCGCGCGCGGCGCTCAGACGATGGTTCCGCCACCGACGACCTCCTCGCCGCGGTAGATGACCGCCGCCTGCCCCGGCGTAAGCGCCCGCTGGGGTACGTCGAACGAGGCCTCGAAGCCGCCCTCGATCGGCGTGATGCGGGCCGCAGCGGGCAGATGCCGATGGCGAACGCGCACGAGGCCCTCGAACGGCGACGTCGGCGCTTCCACCGTCCAGGCGACGTCACGCGCGCGGAAGGTGCGGGCGCCGAGCGCGTCGTCCGCGCCCACGACGACGTCCCCCGTATCTCTCACGATACGCAATACGTAGCGGGCAGGTGCGCCGCCTGCGAGGCCGAGGCCGCGGCGCTGCCCGACGGTAAAGCGGTGCACGCCCGCGTGACGCCCGATCTCCGCGCCTGATTCATCAATGATACGACCCGTGCGCGGGCTACCGCCCTGCGTCTCCACGAAGTTCCCGACGTCGCCGTCCGGCACGAAGCAGAGCTCCTGCGAATCGGGCTTGTCCGCGTTGGGCACGCTGAGACGACGACCCTCCGCGCGGGTCTGGTCCTTGGTGAGCGCCCCCAGCGGGAACATGAGGCGCGCGAGCACGGAGGTCGGCGCGCCGTAGAGGAAGTAGCTCTGGTCCTTCTCCGCATCGCACCCGCGGAGGAGGCGAGGCCGGGCAGTAGAATCGTATTCGATACGCGCGTAATGCCCCGTGGCAACGTGCGTGGCGCCGAACGCGTCTGCGAGGGCGACGAGGCGGGTGAGCTTGACGTGCTGGTTGCAGGCGACGCAGGGCGCCGGCGTCGTTCCCTCGGCGTAGGCGGCGACGAAGGGGTCGACGACGCGCTCGCGAAAGAGCGCACGTTCGTCGACGACGTAGTGGGGGATGCCGAGGTGGTCGCACACGCGGCGGGCGTCATCGCGGTCCTCGGGCGCGCAGCACCGCCCGACCTTCGACGCCCCGGAGGCGTCCCAGAGGTGCAGCGTGACGCCGACCACGTCGAGGCCCTGCGCGTGCAGGAGCGCCGCCGCCACGGACGAATCGACGCCGCCGCTCATCGCGACGACGATGCGACCGACGTGAGGCGGGAGGGGCGAAAGGCTGGACGAAGCGTCGTGGTCCATCAGCGCGGCTGCATCGTGGCGCGCCCGAGGCGCACGAGCACGCGATCGAGCGCGCTGAGCGCGGCGTCGACCTCCGCGTCGGTCGTCTCGGGGCCGAGCGAGAAGCGGAGCGCGCCCTCCGCGCGCCAGAGCGCGTCCGGATACATCGCGCGCAGGCCGGGAGATGGCGCCGCGAGCCCGGAGGAGCAGGCCGCACCGCTCGAGACGCACAGGCCTTCGAGATCGAGCGCCGCCACGAGCACATCGCCGCGCAGGCCCTCGAACGCGACGTGCGTGACGGTCGCGACGCGCGCACCGCCGACCGGAACACCATTCACGATGGCACCGCGCGCGCGCAGCCCCGCTTCGAGCCGGTCACGAAATCCGGCAATCCGCGGCATCGCAGCGAGTCGTTCGGGCAAGGCCCGCGACGCGGCGCCGAAACCGACGGCAGCGCGCACATCGGGCGTGCCCGGGCGGCGTCCGCGCTCCTGCCCTCCCCCAGCGAGTACGGGCCAGTGCGCCCGCGATCGCGCGAGCCAGACCGCGCCCGCCCCGTGCGGCCCGCCGAGCTTCGACGCGGACCAGGCCAGCGCTGACACGCCGAGCGCCGCGACCGACACGGGCAGCTTTCCGACCGCTTGCGCCGCATCGACGACGAGAGGCACGCCGCGGGCGCGACACACGTCCGCGTAGGTGGCGACGGGGAGTACGACCCCCGTCTCGTGGTTGACCCATTGGACGGCGACGAGCACCGTGTCCGGGCGCAGCGCGGCCGCAAACGCATCCGCGTCGGGCGGCACACCGTCCGGCACCGGCAGGGTCGTGACGCGCGCGCCGCGTGACGCGAGGCGTGCGATGGACTCGCTGACCGCGGGGTGTTCGATCGCGCTCGTGACGATGTGCGCGGGGACGTCCGACGGCGCGAAAGCCCCGAGGATCGCCGTGCAGATGGCCTCGGTTCCGCCGCTCGTCAGCACGATGTCGGGCGGCTCCGCACCGACGGATTCAGCGATGGTGCGCCGCGCGCCGTCGAGGTGGGCGCGCGCACGCCGGCCCGCGCCATGTGCGCTCGATGCGTTGGCCCATGCGTCCGGCTCGGCCGCGTGCATGGCCTCGAGGACCCCGCCCGACAGCGGCGTCGATGCGTGGTGGTCGAGGTAGATGCGCGATTCCGGGCCCACGGAGCGGAGCCTACCAGTGCGTTGCGGTGCTTGACGCGACCTTCGTGGCAGCGGTACGACGCCGGGACGCGATGACGCAGGATCTCGGCGCGCGACTGATCCGGGCGGGCCTGCTGAGTCGGGACGAGCTGACGCGAGCCGTCGCCGCGGGACGCGCGTCGGGGACCTCCGCGTTCGAGGCGCTGATCGCGGACGGCTTCCCGGAGGACACGCTGGCGGGATTCTTCGTCGCCGGCGGCGACGCGGGGCTGGCCGCGTCGGCCGAGCTCGGCGCGGTCGATGTCGCGCTCGTCCGCCGCGTGGCCAAGGCGCTCGCGGATGCGCACTGCGCGCTCCCGCTCCGCCGCGAGGGGGATGTCGTCGTCGTCGCGCTCGCCGACCCGACGGATACCGCGGCGCGCGAAGCACTCACTCGTGCGCTCGGCGCGCCGGTGCGAGCGGCCACCGCGCCGCGCAGGGTCCTGCGCGAGGCGCTCGAAGCGGCCTGGACCGATGCGGTGGATGCGGAGGCGAGCATCGATGTGTCCGTCGATCTCGAGGGTTTCTTCGACGACGAGCCGCCGGTCGAGCTGGTCCGGCGACGCACATCGATGCCGTCGCCCACCGCGCCCTCCTTCGCGCCGGTCCGCGTCGCGTCCGTTGCGCCGTCCGTGGCGGACGACGAGGACATGCACGTGCCCCTCGTGCGAACGAAGCCGGCGACGGCGCCGCGCGAGCCGGGCGAACGCATCCACATCCCGTCGAGCGCGGTGCCGCGGGAAGCCGCGGAATTGCTTCGCAACACGGCCCCGTTGCTCGTACGGGTCGGAGTCGAGGCGACCGTCGCGCCACCCGTGACGGAACCCCCAGAGGCCCGCGTGGCGCAGCCATCGGTGCCCGCCGCGAACGCACGAAATCCCGCGGATCTCTGGAGTTCGCTGCCCCCTGGTCCCGTGCGCGCATCTCGCGCGCCCGCGCTGGCATCCAGCACGCCACCACCGGGCACGGGAACGCTCCTCGGGCCCCCCTCGCCCATGGCTCCAGAACCGCCACGCGCGTCGGGGTCGAGCCCCTCCGACGACCTCGACGCCGTCCTCACCGCGATTCGCGGTGCGGCCACACGCGACGAGGCGGTCCGCCTCGGCTGCAAGGCGAGCGCGCCCGTGGGCCGATGCGCGGTGTTCCTCGCGCTGAAGCGCGACGTCCTGCAAGGGCGGGACGTGAGCGGCGCAGGCGTATCTCGCGCGGCCGTGCAGCGTCTCTGGCTCCCGGTGAAGAGTGCGTCCGTGTTCCGCGATCCCGTGGCGAACGGCACGCGCTATCTCGGCCCCTACGGGACCTCGTCGGCGGACGGCATCTTCCAAGCGGCGATCGGCAGTCGGGGCGGCAACGTGCTCGTCCAGCCCGTTCTCGTCGCCGGCAAGGCTGTCGCGGTGCTCTGCACCGATGGTCTCCACGACGGCGGCGGAGAGCGACTCGAGCGCATCGCGCAGGCCCTCGGCGAGGCGTTCGAGCGGCTCATCCTCAGCAAGAAGGCCTGACTCATGACCGACCATCCCGAGCACGACGCCCTCTCGCGCGAGTACGCGCGCTGGCGACGAGACGTCCTCGAGCGCTCCGAGCAGAAGGCGCCACCACGGGAGCGCGCGGCCCTGCTCGCGCAGGGTGGCGATCCCGCGCCGCTGTATTCGCCGCTCGACATGCGCGGCCGCGACTACCTCGACGCGCTCGGTTTCCCGGGCGAGCCGCCCTTCACGCGAGGCGTGCAGCCCAACATGTACCGGGGTCGTCACTGGACGATGCGCCAGTACGCCGGCTTCGGCACCGCCGCAGAGTCGAACGAGCGCTACCACTACCTGCTCAAGAACGGGCAGACGGGCCTCAGCGTCGCGTTCGATCTCCCGACCCAGATGGGTCGCGACAGCGACCACGCACTCGCCCGCGGCGAGGTCGGCAAAGTGGGCGTGGCGATCGACTCGCTCGACGACATGGAGACGCTGCTCCGCGGCATCCCGCTCGACCGCGTCTCGACGTCGATGACGATCAACTCGACGGCGTCGATCCTGCTCGCGCTCTACGTCGTCGTCGCAGAAAAGCAGGGCATCCCGAGCGCCGCGCTCCGCGGGACGATCCAGAACGACATCCTCAAGGAGTACGTCGCGCGCGGCACGTACATCTACCCGCCGCGTCCATCGCTGCGGCTCATCAACGACATCTTCGCGTGGAGCGCCACGCACGCGCCGAAGTGGAACACCATCTCGATCAGCGGCTATCACATGCGCGAGGCCGGCTGCGACGCGATCCAGGAAGTCGCATTCACGCTCGCGGATGGCATTGCGTACGTCGAGACGGCCGTTGCCGCGGGGCTCGACGTCGACACCTTCGGCAAGCAGCTCTCGTTCTTCTTCAACGGGCACAACAACCTCATCGAGGAGGTCGCGAAGTTCCGCGCGGCGCGGCGCCTCTGGGGTTCGGTGATGCGCGAGCGCTTCGGCGCGCGGTCTCGCGAGGCGTGCGCGCTGAAATTCCACGTGCAGACGGCGGGCTCGACGCTTCAGGCGCAGCAGCCGATGGTCAACGCGATCCGCACGACGGTGCAGGCGCTCGCAGCCGTACTCGGTGGCGCCCAATCGCTGCATACGAACAGCTACGACGAAGCGCTCTCGCTGCCCACGGAAGAGAGCGCGACGCTCGCGCTGCGGACCCAGCAGATTCTCGCGTATGAGAGCGGCGTCGCGGACATCGTCGACGCGCTCGGTGGCGCGTATGCGATCGAGACGATGACCGATCGCATCGAGGCGGGCGCGCGCGATTACCTCGCGAAGATCGATCGGCTCGGCGGCATGGTTCCGGCGATCGAGCAGGGCTATCCGCAACGGGAGATTCAGGACTCCGCCTATCGCTACCAGCTTCAGATCGAGCGCGGCGAGCGTGTGATCGTGGGCGTGAATCGCTTTCAGGGCGCGTCGGCCAGCGTGCCGATCCTGCGTGTCGATCCCGCGCTCGAACGCGAGCAGGTCGCGCGCGTCCAGGCCGTCCGCTCGCGTCGCGACGAAGCCGCAGCGAGGGCGGCGTGCGCGCACGTCACCGATATCGCCCGCGGCAGCGACAACCTGATGCCGCCGGTCCTCGACGCCGTCCGTGCGCTCGCGACGGTGGGCGAGATCTCCGACGCGCTGCGCGTCGTCTTCGGCGAGCACGTCGAGACGCTCACCATCTGACGCTCCGCCGCGGGGCCGCGAACGCGCTTTGACGCACGCCCCGCGCGCGTACACCTTCGGCGCCCCGCTCCCGGCGTGCTGGCCACGCGAAAGGACCTCTCATGAAGATCGCGCAGGACTCCGTCGTCACCTTCGACTACACGCTCACCGACGACGAAGGGACGGTCCTCGATGAAAGCGGGGGCGAGCCGCTCGTCTACCTGCACGGGTACGGGATGATCGTCCCCGGGCTCGAGGGCGCGCTCGCCGGACGGACGGCCGGCGAACAGCTCAAGGCCGTCGTGGCTCCGGCGGACGGCTACGGCGAGCGGACCGAGGAGGGCGCGCTGCGCGTCGAACGTTCACGGCTGCCGCCTGATTTCGACGCCGAGCCCGGCATGCCCATCGAAGCCTCGGCGCCCGATGGCACCTCGATCACGCTCTGGATCGTCGATGCCGACGCCGACGCCGTGTTCGTCAGCCCCGATCACCCGCTCGCCGGCGTGACGCTCCACTTCGACGTCACGATCCGCGGCGTGCGCGCGGCCACGCCGGACGAGCTCGCGCACGGCCACGTTCACGGGCCGGGCGGCGCCCACTGATCCGTACGTCTCCGCCGCTCCGCGCCGAAGGGGACGGCGGCGCGGCGGAGTACGTTCCAGCGTCAGCGCAGTTCAGTCATCCGCATCCGACGCGTCCGCGTCCGACGCGTCATCGTCCGAGTCATCGTCGGCGACCTCGTCGTCGTCCGCGGCGGCGTCGTCCGCGTCGTCCGCGTCGTCCTCGTTGGATTCGGTCTCGTCTCCGTCCGCAGGCTCGAGGTCGTCGCTGCCATCGTCGTCGTCGGACTCCACGCCTTCCTCGACGCCGGTCGACGCCTCGCCGGACTCGGTGTCCTCATGCCCGCGCTCGGACCGCGCAGTCACAACGGACGACGTCGCGTCGCTCGCCTCCCGGTCGGCGTCGGCCGACGTTTCGTGCCCCGCGTGTCCCGGCTCCGCAGGCGACTGGTCAGCGGCGGTGCCCGCCCCCTCTGGCGTTCCCGGCGGCAGGTCGCGCGCATCGCGCTCGTCGCGGCGCCCGAACCGCTCACGACGCCCCCCGTCGCGCCCCTCACGACGTTCGTCTCGCGGGCGATCGTCTCGAGGCCGCTCCTCCGCGCGGGGCGGCGGCGGCGCATTGCCCTGGAGGTTGTCGAGTAGATCGAGATCGAGCGTCGTGAGCGGCACGACGTGTCGACGAAGGCCGACGCCGACGCGCTCCATCGCGCGGGCAAGCCCGACGCCGTCGAAACAGGCCACGGGAGCCGTCCCCGGCACGGCGGCTTCCTCGCGCGCGCCGGACAGCACCTGCCCCGTCGTGATCAGCCAGCCAGCACTCGCGCTGCCGTAGTGGTGGAGTGCACCGCGGACCTCGATGACACGCTCGCGCCCGATTTCACGACCGTCGCGCCGCGCCACGATCGCGAGCCGCGTCTCGTCGTGCCCTCGCTTGAGCGTGCCGGCGAGGTGGAGCTCGCCGGGCTGCGCGCCGGGGCGCCGCACCGCGCGGAGGGCCACGACGCCCTCGACGTTCAGCCACGTCGCGAGCAGCTCCGCGAAGCCGGCACCCGGCAACTCGCGCACACGGCGAAGGAATGCCTGACGCACCTGCTCGCGCTGACGGTCCGCTGAGCGGACCGCATCCTGTTCGAAGCGGACGGCCTCGCCGGGCAGCGACCAGTCGGTGAGCGCAACACGCCCGAGAACGATGCGGAAACGAGGACGCACCGTGTCGGCCTCACGGCGCGCGATGTCTGCGCGGACGGCCGCCGCGATCGTCGGGACGAGCATCACGGGGTCACCCGCGAGTCGCCCGCGACGCACGAGCTGCTCGGCCACGCGCGACAGCGACTGAGGCTGGCGCTCCAGCGCCGCCATCACGGTGAAGACGGCGTCCGCGAGGTCCTTGCCCACGAGCTCGCCATCGACGTGCTCGCGGTTCGGGTCGCCGCGCAGCGGCTCTTCCCGAAGCCGGTCTTCGCGCGAGCTGCGATCTTCACGGGGACGGTCTTCGCGCAACGCTCGGTCTTCGCGCAGTCCGCGTTCCTCGCGCGGTGCACGCTCTTCCCGCGGGCCGCGCTCCGGTCGATCGAGGCGCGCGGGTCGCTCTGCGGCAGCCTCCGTGCGGGGTGCTTCTGCGCCGCCCTCCGCCCCCTCCGGCCCGCCCCGACGACGCCGGCGACGCCGACGACGACCACCATCCGCGCCGCCCGCCTTGTCTGCGGCTTGCGCCTGTTTGTCGTCCTTGTCGAGGCTGCCGAGGATCGGCTCGTCGTCGTCATCTTCCTCGGGGAAGACATCGGAACCGGGCAGCGGCTTCGATGGCTTCTTCGCTGGCTTGTCGGCAGCGACCGCCTCTCCGGCCTCGGTCGGGGGCTCGGCCGTCTCGCCAGACTCGTCGCCCGGCTCGGCGGCTTCCAGGGCCTCGTGGGAGGCCTCCTCCGCGGCGGCGCTCGGATCATCCGGCAGCTCAGCCGCGGCGGCCTCGATGACCTCGCGGCCAAAGTCGCGGAGCCCGAACACGCCAGGCTTGACCTTGATGATGAGAGAGTCGGCGGCTTCCTTCTTCACGAGCGTCGCGAGCCGCGACGACATCGTCACTTCCGGCGTCTTGCCGACGTGCGAGAGGAGATTCTTCTGAATCGCCAGCTCGGTGATCTTCTTGTAGTGGAGAGGTTTACCGGTGAGGCGCAGGACCTCGATGGCGGCTTCCGTGAACGTCATGGGAGCGAGTCTCTGGGATGGAGATGGAACCGAAGCCGGGACGGCCGTCGCGAGACGGCACCGAGGAATGCGGCGCGCCGTGACCCTTCACACGGGACGCGCGAGCATCATCCCCGACGGGAGCGCGCTGCTCGGGACGCGAGGCGACGCGCGCAGGGGCGCACGTCACGAGAGTCTCCGAATCGCGAGCGACATCCACACCGGCGGCCGGACGGTAACACCCGCCCCCCCGGACCGCCAGCGGCGCGTGCGCAGTGTCCGCGCGTACATCGCGCTTCACCGTCGCGATGCGACGTGCGAACGTCCACCGTGCGCGGTCGGCCCGCACCGCCGCGTCATTTCGGAGAACCTCATGCCCACCATCGACATCCAGCGGACGCACAACCTCGGCCGGGACAAGGCCCGCGCCGCCGCCGAGCTCGTCGCTGCGCGCCTCAAGGAGAAGATCGACGCCACCTACCGCTGGGATGGCGACGACCTCCGCTTCGAACGCTCTGGCGCCAAGGGGCGCATTCACGTGACGGATACGACGGTGCGACTCGAGATCGACCTCGGCCTCGTACTTCGCCCCCTGAAGGGGAAGATCGAGGAGAAGGCCCACCAGTACCTCGACGAGCATCTCCGCGCCTGAGCACGCGCCGGGATCCGGTGCGTTTCTTGACCCCCCGGGACGCGGCTGATATCCGCGTGTCACTCGGGCATCGGTCGCGCGTCTGCGGCGACACGAGCGATCGCAGAGATCGCCCCGATCTCCTGCGAAATCCGGACTGGCGCGGTGAACGCACAGGCCCGGCAGCAGCAGACGCATCCACCGGACACGAAGGAGTCGACGATGAAGAGCAAGCGCATCGGAGTGCTCATGGGCGGTCTCAGCTCGGAGCGAGAAATCTCGATCCGCACGGGTGAAGCCGTGTTCGACGCGCTCACCGGCCGCGGGCACGAGGTCGTGAAGATCTACGTCGATCGCGACATCGACCGCGTCCTGCGACAGACGCCCATCGACGTGGCCTTCCTGGCGCTGCATGGCACCTACGGCGAGGACGGCTGCATCCAAGGGCTGCTCGAGCTCCTCGGCATTCCGTACACGGGCTCCGGCGTGCTCGCGAGCGCGCTGGCCATGGACAAGGTGAAGGCCAAGGAGCTCTTCCGGCTCCACAACGTGCCGACTCCCCCGTACTACGACGTCCACGCTTCGCAGCTCGACGATCTCGAGGACATCCACGGCACCTTCGGATTCCCCGCGTTCGTGAAGCCACGCCGGCAGGGGTCGAGCGTCGGCGCAGGCCGCGCGAACGACTTCTCGCAGCTCGCGGCACTCGCCGAACAGGCCGCGCGCTTCGACGCGAACGTCCTCGTCGAGCGCTTCGTGCCGGGTCGCGAGATCACGGTCGGCGTCCTCGACGGGCGCGCGCTCGGCGCACTCGAAATCGTTCCGAGGTCGGGCGTCTACGACTACAAATCGAAGTATACGAAGGGCGCGAGCGAGTACCTCTTCCCCGCGCGCCTCTCCCCGACCCGCTATAAGGGCGTGCTCAACTTGGCAGAACGCGCAAGCCGCTGCCTCGGCTGCACCGGCGCGAGCCGCGTCGACATGCTCGTCACCGAGGGCGAGAACGAGTACGTGCTCGAGGTCAACACCCTCCCGGGCATGACGCCGACCTCGCTCCTGCCGAAGATCGCCGCGGGCGCAGGCTACGACTTCGCTGCGCTGTGCGAGGCCATCCTCGACTCGGCGAATCCCGTCGCGCTCCGCCCGGACCACGCGTCGAGCATCACCGCGCAGCGCGACGCCGAGGCCCTCGCAGTCGGCGCCGAGTGACCCACCCACGCTGACCGCGAGGCGCGCACGCGCGCGCGGCCCACCGAGAAGCGACCCGAGAAGCCCGTCACCGCCCGCGGTAGACGGGCTTCCGCTTGTCGGCGAAGGCGGCCAACGCTTCGAGTCGATCCTCGGACTCGAGCGTGCGCTCGTAGCAGACGCGCTCGCGGGAGAGGCCCTGCTCGAGGGGCAGGTCGGCGGCGGCGTCGATCGCTTCGAGCGCTGCCGCGATGGCGATCGGCGCCGCTCGCGTGAGCGGATCGAGGAGCGCACGCGCGCAGTCGAGCGCCGACTGCCCCTCGTCGGCGACGCGCGTCACCAGGCCGCACGCGAGCGCCGTCGGGGCATCGAGGCGCTGCGCGAGGAGGATCATCTCCTTGGCCCGCGCCTCGCCGACGATGCGAGGCAAGCGCTGTGTTCCGCCGGCGCCGGGGATGATCGCGAGAGACGTCTCGGTGAGCCCGATCTGGGAAGATCGGGACATCACGCGAAAATCGCACGCGAGCGCGAGTTCGAGCCCGCCACCGAACGCGACCCCGTCGATCGCCGCGACGACCGGCACAGGGAGCGCATCGATCGCACCGAAGGATGCGCGGTAGAGACCGAGGAAATCGCGGACATCCTCGAGGTTCATCGACTGCCGCTCTTTCAGATCAGCGCCCGCGCAGAACGCCTTCCCGCCGCTGCCCGTGATGATCACGCCGCGCAGCGAGACGTCGCGTGCGGCCTCGCGGGCGAGCCGGCCGAGCTCGCGAACGACCGCGCGAGAGAGCGCGTTCATCCGCTCCGGGCGGTCGAGGGTCCAGGTGGCGATCGCGGCTTCGCGCGTGACGCGCACGCCCGCGGCGTCCGTCGCAGGAGATTCGGAAGTGGTCATGGCGCCGCGACTCTATCAGCGTCGGCGGGCGTCGCTGACACGAAGCCGTCCTGCGCGCGCCACGGCGCTCAGAAGGACGTCGGGAGACGCACGCATCCCCCGGGCTGGCCGCAGTACTCGGAGAGCTGCGAGGGTTGCTCGGCGGTCAACACGACGATGAGCGCGATCCCGACCGCCACGGCCACCGCCCCGCCGCCGATGCCGACCCACGTCCACGGCTTCTCGTACCAGACGTCGGGATCGGCGCGCACGGCGTTCGGATCTTCGTCCGGCGGGAGCACCTCGAGCGGCAGTACGAGTTCCGTGCGCTCCCCCGGCGTTCCCGTGACCTGACGAATGTTCTCGTGATACCCGGCGAGCCGCACGCGCACCGAACGGGGGCCATCTGCGAGTTCGAAGTCACCCGGGGTCGTGCCGACGAAGCGACCATCGACGAAGACCTGCGCGCCGGCGGGCGTGCTCTCGACGTGCAGCACCGCCGAGACGGCGATCAACTCGACCTCGACCGTCGCTTCCGCGCCAGCAGCGATCCGCACGACGTCGGTGAAGTCGGTGTAGCCGGGGCGCGTCACGCGGAGCGTGTGGTCGCCGGGCGCAAGGGATTGCGGCTCGATCGGGAGCGTGCCGACAGCCTGCTCGTCGACGAACACCTGCGCGCCCTGCTGCGCGGAGAGGACCACGAGGCGCCCTCGGCGCGCGCCCCGGCCACGCTGCGCGGCGGCCTCGCCGGGGAACAGCGACACGACCATCGTCACGAGCGCGACGAGGAGCGATACGGCGACGCAGCGAAACACGCTCACCGGCGCGAGCGTACGGAGTGTGCCCTCCGGTCGTCAACGACGTCGATGCGCGCAGTCCTACACGTCGACCCTGAGCCGTGCGAGTCTCGCGCGATGGCACGCATTCTCGTCGTCGACGACGAGCCCGGGCTGCGCGAGATGCTGAGTGTGCTGCTACGCCGCGCGCGACACGAGGCCGTCTGCGTTCCGGGCGTCGCGACGGCGCTCGCGCGGATCGCAAACGACGACCCGTACGACCTCGTCGTGACCGACCTCTCGATGCTCGACGGCACGGGGATGACCGTCCTCGAAGCGGCGCGGACACGCGACGAGACGACCGAGGTCGTCATGATCACGGCGTACGCGACGACCGAGGCGGCGGTCGAGGCGATGCGGCGTGGTGCCTACGACTACGTCCAGAAGCCCTTCAAGAACCCCGAGTTGCTCGCGACGATCGACAAGGCCCTCGAAAAACGGGCCATCCACCTCGAGAACGAGTCGCTCCGCGCGCGGGCCCTCGGGACGTTCCGCATGGGCGACCTCATCGGCAAGAGCGAGCCGATGAAACGCGTGATGACGCTCATCGAGCGCATCGCCAGCGCGCGCACCAGTGTGCTCGTCACGGGCGAGAGCGGGACCGGCAAGGAAGTCGTCGCGCGCGCCCTCCATGAGCGCGGTGACCGTCGAGAGGCGCCGTTCATGGTCGTGAACTGCGGCGCACTGCCGGAGGCGCTCATGGAGAGCGAACTCTTCGGCCACGAGCGCGGCGCTTTCACCGGCGCGGCCGGTCGCAAGGACGGTCTCTTCCGCGCCGCCGATCGCGGGACGCTCTTCCTCGACGAGGTGGGCGAGCTGACCCCCGCGCTCCAGGTGAAGCTACTCCGCGTCCTCCAAGAGCGGAAGGTGCGCCCGATCGGCGGCGAGAAGGAGCTGGAAGTCGACGTGCGCGTCGTCGCCGCGACGAACCGCGACGTGGAGCTCGAGGTCCGCGAAGGCCGATTTCGGCAGGATTTGTTCTACCGTCTGAACGTGATTCGGCTCGTGATGCCGCCACTTCGTGAACGCCCGGAGGACATCCCCCTCCTCGCAGAGCACTTCCTCGTCAAGCACGGCGCGCTCGCAGGTCGGCGCCTCCAGTTCTCCCCCGAAGTCCTCCGATGGATGGCGCAGCAGCGCTATCCCGGGAACGTCCGCGAGCTGGAGAACGTCGTGGAGCGCGCAGTGACCCTCGCAACCGGCCCGCGCATCACGCTCGCCGACCTCCCGGAGGCGGTCGACGCGGGGAGTCAACCCGCGCTCCGCCCATTCACGTTGCCGACCGAAGGACTCGACCTCGATGCCTTCCTCGCCGAGACGGAGCAGCGGCTCCTGCTCGAAGCGCTCGAACGGTCCGGCGGCGTTCGCAAGCGCGCCGCGCGCCTCGTCGGCATGACATTCCGCTCCTTTCGATACCGGCTCGCCAAGTACGGGCTCGGGGACGCGGACGATGTCGCGGACGACGCCGACGGACCGGGCGATGTCGATGCGTGATGCTACGCGCACACCTCTCGGACGTCCGGTCCGTCAGCAGTCTGGCGAGCGCGGACGCCTTCGGTGTACTCTGCTGATCAGCACGCGTAGCGCGCGAAGCGCGAGGAGTTTCCCCATGAACCAGCCAGCGACCGCACGACCGCAGCCCCGCCGCAACGCGAATTCCCGCTCGACGGCGGGGTTCTCGCTGATCGAGCTCATGATCGTCGTCGCGATCGTCGGCATCCTCGCGGCGGTCGCCATCCCGTCTTTCCGGACGTACATCCAGAAATCGAAGACCGCGGAGGCCGTGACCTTCCTCGGCGAGATCCGCCAGCGTGAAGAGTCGTACCGCGCGGAATTCGGCACGTACTGCGCCGCGCCGGTCGCCCCTCGGGCGACTCCGACGAGCGCCTCGGTGAGCTGGAGCGTCGCGGCGAACTCCGCTTGGAACCAGCTCGGCGCGGCCCCGGACTCTGCCGTCCGCTTCACCTACGAAGTCCTCGCAGGAGCCCCCGGCACGGCGGGCCCCGCAGGATCCAACATCACGGGAAACGACTTCTGGTACGTGTCTCGGGCCACCGGCGATCTCGACGGAGACGGTGTCCTCGTGCTCTTCGAGACGTATTCCGCGAGTTCCGGCGTGTGGATCGGAAATCCGACCACGGGCACAACGAACGCCGCCGGTTGGGAGTGAAGCGTCCGCGGGAAGCTCGGTGACTCCCAAACGTGAGCATCGGAACCTCGTCCTCCTCGGGCTGACCATCGCGGTCGCGGTGGTGGGTGCATCCACGATGCGACTCGGTGCCATGCGCGCGTACCTCGCCGGCGAGGCGTATGAGGACGTGTATTATCTGCCGCCTTCGGTGTGGCTGCGGGTCTTCTCGCTCGGGCACGAAGAAGCGCTCGCCGACCTCGTGTGGATGAAGGCGCTCATCTACTACGGCAACGAGATCGTCAACCGCGGCGATGTCGCCCACGTATTCGACTACGGCGACGCGATCGTGACGCTCGATCCCCACTTCGCCGCGGCCTATCCATGGGTTGGAGGGAGCGCTCTTTATCGCACCGGTGCGCCGACCGCTCGGGACGGGGAGCGTGCCGTAGCCTTCATGATTCGCGGGCTCCGCTACTTCCCGGACGATCCCGAGTTGCATTGGGAGATCGGCGCGACCCTCTCCTACGAGTTGCCCCCGCTCCTGACGACCGCGGAGGCGAAAGCCGACGCGCGCCAACGCGGGCTGCCCTATTTGCAAACCGCCGCGCGTCTCGGCGGAGGTCCGCCTTGGCTCGCGCTCACCAACGTCACGCAATTGAGTCGCCTCGGCCGCACGGAACAAGCCATTCGTCACCTCGAGGAGGTGTACGCCACCGTCCGCGACGACGACACGCGCGAACAGCTCGCGTCTGCGCTCGCGCGGCTTCGCTCGGAAGCCTACGCGCAGGCGTTCGCGGCCACCCAACGCGAATTGGAGGAACGCTGGCGTCGGGACGCCCCGTACCTGTCGCCGACGATGTACCTGATGGTGTCCCCTTGGACGGACACCGATGCGCGGACGCGCTGGCTGCGGCGTGGATTCATCGAGACCATCGCGGATGAGGCGTCGGTTGGCGCCGAAGACGCGATGGATGCGTCGCCGGTAGGAATACCGGCCGAGTGATGACGCCGTCGCGCGGGAGGATTCGTTCGCCATCCCGTCGGCGCGAGGGAATCACGCTCGTCGAGGCGTGCGCGCTGACGTGCGTCGGCGGCATCGTGCTCGCCGTTGCCGTCCCCACATTCTCCCGACATCTCCGGATCAGCAAGACCGCGGAAGCCGCTGAACAACTCGCTGCGCTGCACCGCGGAACGGCTGCGTACTACGCCCGCGGACACGCAGACTCAGATGGGCACACTCACATTCGCTGTCTCCCGGAAGCGGCAGGACCAACCCCCGCAGAGCCCTCCA
>Ga0172372_10004993_pt1 | contig 18651 bp, 18 predicted proteins | sample LakKiv5m_2_FD_114544 | JGI IMG/M metagenome (GOLD analysis project Ga0172372, IMG submission 114544) | Freshwater microbial communities from Kabuno Bay, South-Kivu, Congo - kab_092012_9.5m | ecosystem: Environmental > Aquatic > Freshwater > Lake | place: Democratic Republic of the Congo...
CGATCCGATGCTGGTTATGGAAAAATATGGCGCTGACGCCTTGCGCGCTTATTTTAGTATTTCCCCGGTCATGCAGGCCGAAAATTTAAATTTCTTCGAAACCGGCGTGCAAGAAGCATTGCGCAAAAATATCATGATTCTCTGGAATGTTTATAAATTTTATGAGATGTTTACGGCCGAAGTCGAAGTCAGCGGCGCGAGACGGCTAAAAGCGAGCGCCAATGTTTTAGATAAGTGGATTTTAGCTAAATTGCAGATATTGATCGAGGAAATAACCGGTGCAATGGAAGCTTATAATCTACCGAAAGCGGTTCGACCGATCACTGATTTTATCGATGAGCTTTCTACTTGGTATCTGCGCCGTAGCCGTGACCGCTTTAAATCGGATAACCAGGAGGATAAGACCAGCGCTCTCCAGACAACGCGTCATGTGCTCTTGGAACTGGCCAAACTTATGGCGCCCTTTATGCCGTTTATGGCGGAGAATCTGTGGCAGAAAGTCAGCAGTCATGATTTTAAAGAAGCCGATCAGTCCGTTCATCTGGAAAATTGGCCGCAAACTCCCCGGGCCGGTTGGAAAAAAGTTTTGTCTAAATTGCTGCCCGGAACCTCGGCCGAAACAGTCTTAGCCGATATGGCTTCGGTGCGGAGTATTGTGGAGCTTGGTTTGGCCAAGCGCGACAGCGCCGGCATTAAGATTAGGCAAATGCTCGGCGAATTGACGGTTAAGAGCTCTAAATTAAAAGTTTTAGACGAGGAATATTTGCAGTTAGTCAAAGATGAAGTTAACGTGCAAAAAATAAGTTTTGTTAATACTAGCGACGATCATAAAGACATTATGGAAGTAGTATTGGATACGACCCTGACGCCCGAATTAAAGGCGGAGGGACTAAGAAGAGAATTGATCCGCCTGATTAACGGCTTGCGTAAGGATAGTAACCTGACTTTAGCTGATGTTATAAAAGTTTCTATCGGTGGCGCCGACGAGGAAATTAAAAAAGTGATTTCAGAAAAGATGGAAGCAATTAAGAAAGATACTTTAAGCCAGGAGATTTATTTATTAGAGCGGCCGCTGGAGGGAGCTGGTTGCAAAGAAGTAAAAATTAATGAAACCACCATCACGTTGAGTTTGGAAAAAATATAATTTAATTTATTTTCAAAGATATGACTACTAGAGAAATTTACGACCTAGCGATTAAGCTGGGCATCGACTCCGACCTCAGGGGGAAAGATAAGGTGGCTAAATATTTAGAACGAGAGAAAAATAAATTTGCTAAATTAGATCAGGAAGCAAAAAAATATTTTGATCAAGAAAAATTAACGAACCCTTATAGCGATACCAGACTTCTAGTCGATAACAGCCGGCCGCAAGTCAAAAAGATCTTAACCGGTATCGATATTGATGGGGCTGAATTACTCTTGGCTAAGCAATTAGGTGCGGATTTGGTTATCGCCCATCATCCGCATGGTACCGCTTTAGCCGATTTGCATAGCGTTATGGATCTACAGGCCGAAGTTTTAGCCGATTATGGGGTTCCGATCAATATTGCCGAGTCGGTTATTAAACCGCGTATTGCCGAAGTCAGTCGCCGTTTTTCCCCGGTTAATCATAATCAAGTGGTGGATATGGCGCGTATTTTGGGTCTTGATTTTATGTGTACGCATACGATCGCTGATAATCTCGGGGCGGATTTTTTAGTGAAGTTGATTAAGAAACAGGAACAAAAATTAGAATATGTCGAAGATCTAGTTAATCTGCTCTTGGAAATTCCGGAGTACCAAAGCGCCCGTCAGATGAAGACCGGTCCGGTTCTGTTTGCCGGGGAGATGGATAATCATTGTGGCAAGATTGTCGTGACGGAATTTACTGGTGGGACAGAAGGCTCTAAAGATATGTATGAAAAGATGTCGCAATATGGTATCGGGACGATCGTCGGTATGCATATGAGCGAAGAACATCGCAAAGAAGCGAAAAAATATCATATTAATGTCGTCATCGCCGGCCATATGGCTTCGGATTCTTTAGGCATGAACCTCTTCCTGGACGAGGTCGAAAAACAGGGAATAGAGGTTGTGCCGATTTCCGGGTTAGTTAGAGTAAAGAGATTTTAAAAGCAAAGTAGTTTTATAATAGAAAAAAGAGTCCCAGGTTGAGCGGGGCTCTTTTTGTTTCATAATATTTTAGGGCTGCGTTTCCGGAATTTCTGGAAAATCCGGAAAAAATAACGGCGGGAAGTACCGTTAGATTTCCCATTTTTTATTGTATTTGTCAATATTTATTTTGTTTAAAAAATATATTATACTTAATATATAGAAAATTGGCTAACTTTATGAAAAAATTAGAACTTCTCGCCCCGGCTGGTAATATACTAAAAATGGAAACCGCGTTTGCTTATGGCGCCGATGCCGTATATTTAGGTATTCCTGAGTTTTCGCTGCGAGTTAGGATTAATGATTTTGATCTGACGGGAATACGGCGGGCGACGAAGTATGCCCGCGACCGGCGGAAAAAAGTCTATGTGACGATTAATATTTTCGCTCATAATGAACACTTAAAAAAATTACCGGCCTATCTGAAAAAACTGCAAGCATTTAAAGTCGACGCCCTTATAGTCTCTGATCCGGGCATCATTGCCTTGATTAAGAGGGCTTGGCCGAAAACCGAGATTCATTTATCGACCCAAGCTAATTGTACTAATTTAGAGGCGGTAAAATTTTGGGCCAAACAAGGAGTGAAGAGAATAATTTTGGGTCGGGAAGTAACATTGCGAGAAATTAAGGAGATTCATCGGGCCGTACCGAAGATAGAATTAGAATATTTTGTCCATGGTGCGATGTGCATGGCTTATTCCGGCCGCTGTTTTTTATCTAAGTTAATGGTCGGGCGGAGCGCTAACCTGGGCGATTGTGCCCAGCCTTGCCGCTGGGAATATGACGTTACGGAACACAGATTAAAAACCGGCGGGCACGCCGAAGAGTTAGAGTTAGTTGAAGAGCGTCACGGCGCGTATTTATTGAATTCTAAGGATCTCTGCCTGATAAAATATCTGAAAGAGTTACAAGAAGCGGGTATCACTAGTTTTAAGATCGAAGGCAGAGCCAAGAGTGTTTATTATCAAGCGACAGTCGTCGGTATTTATCGCCGGGCGCTCAATTCATTAACTAAGAAAACCCCTCCGGCGAAATTAAAAGCGGAATTAAATTATTTATTTTCGGAGTTAGAAACAAAATTAGTCCAGCGCGGTTATACGACGGGATTCTTATTGGGCGATAAAGCCGAGCAAAATATAGCTAATTCTCATAATCAGAGCGCTTGGGAGTTTTGCGGCCAGACACTTGATCTAAAGTCAGTTAATTTTAAGAGTTTAAAATTAAATAATCCGGTCGTTTTTCAGGTTCATAATACGGTTAGGATCGGGGAAGAAATTGAGCTTATTCGGGCTGATTATGATATAATTAAGATATCTTTACAAAAACTTTGGGACGCTAAATCTGGTCGGGAAATTACGGAAGCTCATGGCGGCGGCGGCGGACAAATAGCGATTTTAGATTTGCCGCCGAGCGTTGGCTTAGTCCCTAGATTCACGGTTATTAGAAGATTAACTATATGATTTCATTCCTCCGGGGGCGGATAATAAATAAAGGGTTAAATTACGCGATTATCGAAACCGCTAATATCGGTTATCAGGTTTTTTGCGGCGAGACCTTACTTAACGATTTGCGACTAGATAGCGAAGTGGAAGTTTATACGCATCACCAGGTTCGCGAAGAAGCAAGCGATCTCTATGGTTTTAAAAATTTAGAAGACTTAGAGCTTTTTGAACTGCTTTTAACCGTTTCCGGCGTCGGACCGAAATCGGCTTTAGGTATTATATCAATCGCGACGGCTGGCGATATCAAAGAAGCGATAATCAGGGGTGACGCCAATCTCTTAACTAAAGTTTCTGGTATCGGCAAAAAAACCGCTGAGCGTCTGGTTCTGGAATTAAAAAATAAAATAATTCGTTCCGGCGGAATTCCGACGACTATCAACTCGGCGAGTCTCGGCGGTAGCGATGAGATCGATGCTTTAATGTCCCTAGGGTATTCGCTCAGCGAAGCCCGAGCGGCACTAAATGCGGTCGACCCAGCGGTTAGCGATAGCGGCGAAAGAGTAAAGGCGGCTTTAAAGAAAATGACCAGGAAATAGTCGAATTTGGTTAGATTTTTTATCCTATGCTTTCTTTACAAGTCAATTTTTTTTCGTTAGTATAAAGATAAATTTACTTCTTATATTCTTTTATGCGCCAGAGTCAACTTTTTACTAAAACCGTCAAGGAGCTGCCTAAAGATGAAACTAGTTACAACGCTCAAGCGTTGATTCGGGCCGGCTTTATCGATAAGGTCGGAGCGGGTATTTATTCTTATCTTCCTCTGGGAAAACGTGTTTTGGATAAGATCTGCCAGATTATTCGCGAGGAGATGGACGCTATCGGCGGTCAGGAGATACTAATGACGGCGCTTGTCCCGAAAGAGAATTTAGAAGCCTCTGGTCGCTGGGATACTTTTGATGTCTTATTTCGTCTCGCCGGTAATGACCAGAAAGAATATGCGCTGGGGGCGACGCACGAAGAAATTGTTACACCTCTCGCTAAAAAATTTATCTTTTCTTATAAGGATCTGCCTTTCGGTGTTTATCAAATTCAAACTAAATTTCGTAATGAGAAAAGAGCCAAAGCGGGACTATTGCGCGGTCGAGAGTTTTTGATGAAAGATTTATACTCTTTCCATGTCGACCAAGCCGATCTTGATGACTATTATGATCAAGCGATTAAGGCTTATCACCGGGTTTATGAGCGTTTAGGTCTGAAAGACCTGACTTATTTAACTTATGCTTCGGGCGGATCATTTTCAAAATACTCTCATGAGTTTCAGACTTTGGCGGAAGCGGGGGAGGACTTGATCTATGTCTGCGATAAATGCCACGTTGCCGTTAATCGGGAAATAATCGGGGAACAAAGCAGCTGCCCCTCATGCGGCAATAAAAAGTTAGTCGAAAAGAAAGCTATCGAAGTCGGTAATATTTTTAAATTAGGCACGAAATTTTCGGAACCATTCGGTGTCCGCTATAAGGATCAAGGAGGAAAAGAAAATACGGCGCTCATGGGTTGCTACGGGATCGGTCCGAGCCGGATAATGGGAACTCTCGTAGAAATTTATCATGATGACAAGGGAATCATTTGGCCGGCCGATATTGCGCCCTATAAAGTTCACCTACTGTCTCTTAATGAAAACGATCGAACAGAAGCAATATATATTAAACTCAAACAAGAAGGAATCTCGGTTTTATATGATGACCGCGATAAACCGGCCGGTGAAAAATTTGCCGATGCCGATCTGATCGGTTGCCCGTATCGCGTCGTTGTTAGTAAGAAGACTTTGATGGATAACGGCGTAGAGCTGAAAGGACGCACGAGCGAAGCCGGTAAACTTATCAAGCTAGAGAACTTGGCCGCCGAATTATTATAACCCTATGTTCAATAATCTGATCGGAAAATTTAGTCATGACTTAGGTATTGATTTAGGTACAAAAAATACCTTAGTTTATGTCGAAGGCAAAGGAATCGTTATTAACGAGCCGAGCGTTGTCGCGATTAATAAACGGACAAATGAGATTCTTGAAGTCGGTGAGGCGGCGAAGAAGATGGTCGGCAAGACCCCCGGCCATATTGAAGCGATCAAGCCGCTCGTCGAGGGAATAATTTCCGATTTTGAAGTGACAGAAAAAATGTTGAAATATTTTATTACGAAAGTGCATCGGGATAATTTTGCTCTAATCTCCCGGCCGCGTGTCGTTATCGGCATTCCGATGGATTTGACCGAAGTGGAAAAGAAGGCTGTTGAAGACGCGGCTAAATCCGCCGGCGCCCGTAAAGTTTATCTGATCGAAGAAGCAATGGCCGCTGCGATCGGCGCGCGCTTACCGGTCACGGAAGCGACGGCGACGATGATCGTCGATATCGGCGGCGGGACGACGGAAATCGCCGTTATTTCTCTCGGCGGTGTCGTAACCTGGAAGTCTTTGAAAGCGGCCGGCAATGAATTCGATAATAATATTATCGAGTATGTCCGGGAAGAATTTAATGTTTTAATCGGCGAACAGCTGGCCGAGAGTATTAAGATCGCCGTCGGTTCGGCAGTCCCGCTCGAAGCGCCGCAGGAAATAGAGATCCGCGGTCGAGATCTTGTAACCGGCTTGCCGAAGGCTTTGATGGCGAGCGATAAGCAGATTCGCGAGGCAATCAGTCGAACAGTCATAAAGATTATTGATAATATCAAAACTATTTTGGAAACGACGCCGCCGGAACTCGTCTCCGATATTTACGAGCGTGGCTTGTTTTTATCGGGTGGCGGAGCTTTGCTGCGCGGTTTAGACCAGGCCATTTCCGCCGCGACTAAGATTCCGGTGAAAATCGTCGACGATCCTTTGACTTGTGTCGCGCGTGGGACCGGTATCTTATTGGCCAATAATGAGTTATTGGAGAAGATTCTTTTGCCGGGGAGTCGAGAATAGGACTATCAGGTCGAGGGCGGTGAAATAATCGGACTAATATGATAAAAATTAAAAAGAATAATCCTTTGGTAATTTTTTTAGTAGCGGCGGGACTGCTGCTTTTTTTACATAGTACGAGCCTTTTGAATCCGATAGAAAATTTATTCTGGTTGGCCGTTAAGCCGTTAGCGACCGGTCTCTATGGTTGGGGGGAATCATTTCGTAATTTTTATACGGATAGTCAAAATCAGGTCGATTTGAACGCGCAAGTGGCGCGCCTAGTTAAGGAAAATGCCGCTTTGATGGTCGTTAATTCTCAATATCGAGAGACGGCGGAAGAAAATAAAAAATTACGTTCTGCTTTGAATTTTAATGCCGCTAATAATTTTCGCGGCGTCGTCGCCAATGTTATCGCGAAAGAAGACTCCTCTGAAGACGGCCGCGGCCTGGTTATCAACCGCGGGACGAGCGACGGTTTACGTTCTGGTCTGGGCGTGGTCAGCGAAGAAGGCATTATTATTGGTAAAATCGTTGAAGTAAAAGTAGCGACGGCCAAGATATGCTTGACGACCAGTCCTAATTGTCAGTTAGCGGCCGCGTTACAGAATGAAGATAAGACTCAGGGTATTACTGATGGAGATTTGGGTTTGACGATCAAAATGAACTATATTCCGCAATTGCAAAAAATCGGGCCCGGTGATCCGGTTATTACTTCCGGTCTGGGTGGCGATATTCCCCGCGGACTGGTGATCGGTAAAGTGGTTAAGGTTTATAACGCTAGTAATGAAGTTTGGCAGGAGGCGACGATTGAACCGCCGGTTAATTTTGATAATCTGACGGTCGTGTCGGTTATTATACCTTGATATGTTTAAAAAAAATGTTCAGATTATTTTTTTGATTTTTTTGATTTTCGCCGCGGCTATTATCCAATATTCTTTTATTTCCGCGCTACCGACTTTTTTTGCCGCCTTTAATCTGATTTTGATTATTCTGGTTTTTTCTTTGTTTTTTTATGACTTTCGTTCCGCTTTGGGTGTTGCTCTTATTGGCGGTTTCTGGCTTGATTTTTTTTCTTTCCATTTTTTCGGTTTTTATCTCCTGAGCTTATTCTTGACCGCCTGGCTTGCCGACCATGTTTTGCGCGGTTGGCTTACTAATCGCTCCTTGTATTCCTTCGGACTCTTAATGTTCTTAGCGATGCTCGTTTATAATTTTTTAGCCGGTTTTTTTGTATATTTTTTTGCGACCGATGCCGGTCCGTTCTTTCTCGGGCGACGCGGTTTTTGGTTGAACTTATTGTATCAGATAGCCTGGAGCGAATTAGCGGTATTGCTTATGTTTTCTTTGGCCGGAGCCGCGACGCGGCGCTTGAAACCCTTCTTTTTGGAGAAGAGGTAGGGTCTGTGATATGATAAAGTATAATAGACAATTGAAAAATATGTATGATTTTATAACGATCGGCGGCGCCACACGAGATGTTTCTTTTTTTACCGATCAAGGCATCTTGCTTGATAACCGCCATAATATTTTACAGCAGAAAGTTTTAGCTTTTGCGTCGGGGGCAAAAATTAAGGTTGATAAATTCTATTATTCTTACGGGGGCGGAGCGGCAAACGCGGCGGTCTGCTTAGCTAATCTCGGTTTGCGCGCTGCCTGTTTGGCGCCGGTCGGTCGCGATCGGGACGGGGAGTTGATCGCCAAGAATCTTCGCGAACACGGTGTCGGCATCGATCTCTTAGAAACGGTCAGAGGAGAAGAAAGCAGTTCTTCTTTTATCTTGATCGTTCCTGACGGCGAACGGATAATTTTCGTCCAGCGTGGCGCTAATACGAAGATGAAGATCAGCCAGTCTTGCTTAGCGGCCTTAAAAAAGGTCAGTAATGTTTATATCGCTTCTTTGGCGGGCGATTGGCAAAATAATTTGTGTCGAATTTTTTCCGCTATCGGTCATAATAGTCATCATATCTTCTGGAATCCGGGCATGACGCAGTATTTGGGCGGAGTAAAACCGATTGCCGGGTTTTTGAAGAAAGTGACGGTCTTGTCTTCTAATAAAGATGAAGCCTTGCAATTAGTCCTGGCGACGCCGGAGTATAAGCGCTTAGGCGATAAGTTTTTAAATCGGGAGGAAAATTTGTTGAAGATTTTGCATGATTTAGGACCACAGATTGTCGTGCTTACTCTCGGTAAAAATGGCGTTATGGTTTATGATGGTAAAAAAATTTATCGGCGCGCTATTTTGAGGAGTAAGAAGCAGGTCGATACGACGGGAATGGGCGATGTTTTTAATTCTTCTTTTGCTGCTGGTTTGACCTTATATCGGGGTAATATTGAGCGCGCTTTAGATTTAAGTTTAAAGAACGCGGCGGCCAAAGTCGCTCATTTAGGCGCCCAGAACGGCTTGCTTCGTTTAGCGCGGAGAAAAAATAATTAAACAGATATGATTAAAGACGTAATAATTAAAAAGTTAAACCGTTATAGCGATGAACGCGGTTGGCTGACGGAAATTTTTCGTCGCGATGAATTAAATTTTTCGCCAGCGATGTCGTACGTCAGTCTGACTAAGCCCGGCGTCGTGCGCGGGCCGCACGAACATGTCGCCCAAAGCGATTGCTTTGTGTTTTTGGGTCCGGGCAGTTTTCGTCTGTATCTCTGGGATCGTCGCGCCGCTTCCAGCACGAATGGAGAGGCGATAGAAATAGAAGTCGGCGAAGGTAATCCGACTTTAGTCATTGTCCCGCCCGGTGTTGTTCACGGTTATAAATGTATTTCCAACGAGCCAGCTTTAAGTATTAATTTACCTGATAAATTATATAAAGGCGAAGGGAAGAAAGAAGAAGTGGATGAGATTAGATGGGAAATTGATCCCGGTAGTCCTTATAAGATAGATTAAATTTTGAGAAATTATATGTGTATCTTTTGCCAGATCGTCAGCGGAGAGATTCCGTCGTATAAAATTTATGAGGATGATAAGACTTTGGCTTTTTTAGATATTAAGCCGGTGAGCCCCGGTCATACTTTAGTGATTCCTAAAATTCATTATAAAAATTTGGAAGAAATACCGGAAGCGGAGTTAGCGGAAACGGTCGTGATCGTGAAAAAGATCGGACGATTATTAAAAGAGAAATTGGGCGTGGCCGGTTATAATGTTTGCGAAAATAACGATCCGGTGGCCGGTCAAGAAGTGGCGCATCTTCATTTTCATATTGTGCCGCGTGAACCGGGCGACGGGCATGCCGCTTGGCGGCAGCGGGAATATCAACCCGATGTAGCGACGGAAATTTTAAAAAAATTAACCAGTTAAATATGAAGCTACTTGTGACCGGCGGCGCCGGGTTTATCGGCTCAAATTTCATCCACTATTGGCTCAAGAATTATCCTGACGACGAGATAATTAATCTTGATCTTTTAACTTATGCCGGGAATCTGGAGAATCTGAAAGATATCGAAAATAATCCGAATTATAAATTTGTTAAGGGCGATATCTGTGATGCCGCTTTAGTTAATGATTTGGTGAAGGGAACTAGTCTGATCGTCAATTTTGCCGCCGAAAGCCATGTCGATCGTTCGATCGTTAACAGTGCCGATTTTATCAAGACTAATGTCGAAGGAACGCGGGTTCTTCTTGAAGCGGCGAAAAATAACGGCAACATTCGCTTCCATCATATTTCGACTGATGAAGTTTTCGGCGCCCTCGCTTTAGACGCGCCGAAGTTCAGCGAAGCGACGCCGTACGATCCGCGCTCGCCCTATAGTGCTTCTAAGGCTAGTTCCGATCATTTGGTTCGCGCTTATTATCATACCTATAAATTACCGGTTACTATCTCTAACTGTTCTAATAATTACGGCCCCTATCAATATCCGGAGAAGTTAATTCCTCTATTTATTACCGATCTTTTAGAAGGGAAAAAGGTGCCGATTTACGGCGCCGGGAAAAACATTCGCGACTGGATTCATGTCGATGATCATAATCGCGGCGTGGACATGATTATTAAGAAGGGAAAAATCGGTGAGACGTATTGCTTGGGTGGCAATAGCGAAAAGAGCAACCTGGAAATAACTAAATTAATCCTCGACCTGATGGGCGAGGGAGAAGATAAGATTGAGTATGTCTCCGACCGCCTCGGCCACGATCTCCGGTACGCGATTGACTATAGCAAGGCACAGAAAGAATTAGCTTGGCAGCCGCAGGTAGATTTTAAGAGCGGTCTCAGTCAGACGGTTGCTTGGTATAAGAATAACGCCGTTTGGTGGAAAAAACTGAAAAAATAAATTTATGGATAATAAAAAGATATTTATCATCGAAGACGACGCTGATTTGCTTTACGGACTGGAAGCGCAATTTACTTCCGATGAATTTATTGTGGAGATCGCTACTGGGGAAGAGGAGATAGAAGAGATCTTGACGCAGTTGAGAGAATTCGACCCGGCGTATGTTATCTTGGATCTGATTTTGCCGAAAATAGACGGTTTTGAAATAATCAAAAAAATGAAGGCCGACGACGAATTGAATGACCGGCAAATTTTTATTTTTACCGACGTCAGCGACGAGGATAGTCGCCAGCGCAGCCTGGAGCTCGGTGCGGATTATTTTTTCTTTAAAGAAGATTTTGATACTTTCCAATTTGCGGAAAAAGTTAAAAAAATTATTACCAATCAGGAGAAGACGGAAGATCGGGATTATGAAGAATAAACGGCGCGAACTTTCTCCCCGCTAATTGACTAATAGCCCTAAAAATATTAAGATAAACTAGTATCTAATTTTGACGTTCAGAGGACATATGTTTATAAAACGGATCGGTATCGACTTAGGCACAACCTATACTTTAATCCACGTTCCCAAACGCGGTATTGTTATTAATGAACCTAGTGTCGTGGCGGTCGCGCTCGATGATAACAAAATTTTAGCTGTCGGTAACGAAGCAAAAGATATGATCGGCCGGACGCCGGATACTATTCGAGCTATTCGCCCCCTTAAAGACGGCGTGATTGCCGATTATCGCGCGACGGAAGCGATGATCCGCTATTTTATTAATAAAACTTTGGGCGGCATTCGTTTATTTCGTCCGGAAGTAATGGTTGCTGTACCGGCCGGGATATCTTCGACGGAGCGACGAGCGGTTATTGAAGCGACGATTGCGGCCGGAGCGAAGGCAGCTTATATTATTAAAGAACCGGTGGCCGCGGCGATTGGCGCCGATATTCCGATCGGCTCCGCGACGGGGCATATGGTGATTGATATCGGCGGCGGGACGGCGGAAATGGCGGTAATTTCTTTAGGCGGAATTGTCGCCTCGACTTCGGTTCGAGTCGGCGGCAATAAATTAGACGCGGCGATCTTAGAATACGTCAGAAAAAAATATAATCTGGCGATCGGCGAAAGGACGGCCGAAGAGATAAAAATCAATATCGGCTCGGCTCTGTATATGGAGGATAAATTATATTTGGAAATCAGGGGTCGTGATATTGTGACCGGTTTGCCGCGCAGCTTGACCGTCTCAAGTGATGATGTGACGGAAGCGATTCAGAATGAATTAGAAGCGATTATTTCGGTCGCTAAGAAAGTTTTACAGAAAACTCCGCCGGAGCTGGCGGCCGATATCATGGACAAAGGTATAGTCCTGACTGGTGGCAGCTCTTTGTTACGTAATATTGATCAACTACTTTCCCGCACGACTGGCGTCTCGGCTTATGTGGCCGATGACGCCATGCTTTGTGTCGCGAAGGGAACCGGTATTGCTTTGGATAATTTAGATTCCTATAAACGCAGTATCCTCGCCACTAAATAATCAGTCGATCGTTATGGTCTGCTGATTTTTTTCGTTTGGAGGACGGAATAAATATTATGATTATTGGTATCGACGCTTCTCGCGCTAACTTGCAACATAAGACCGGTACAGAATGGTACTCTTTTTATTTACTTAAAAATTTAGCGGCGCTTGATCAGGTTAATAAATATCGTCTGTATCTGAACAAGCCGCCCCGGCCGGAAATGATCGCCGCGGTCGGCGGTAACCCTAATTTTTCTTTTCAAGTATTAGATTGGCCGTTTGTATATTTTTGGACGCTTGGGCGGCTGACCTGGGAGATGCTCTGGCGCCGGCCGGACGTCCTGTTTATCCCCGCTCACACCTTGCCGCTCTTTGGCCCATTTAAGACCGTCAATACTATCCATGATATCGCTTTCTTGCGCGAACAAAATCTATACCGCTCCGTCAAAGTTAAAACTGATTTAATCAGTTCGCGTCGGGTAATTAATTTTTTGGTGCGTCTATTAACGCTCGGGAAATATCGTTCGGAGTCAGTTGATTATCTTTATTGGTCGACCGCCTTCGCCCTGCATCATGCCAAAAAGATTATCACCGTTTCCGAATTTACGAAGAACGAAATTTTGGATTTATATCCGAAGACCGCGCCGCAGAAGATTGCCGCTATTCATAACGGCTATCCGGCTGAATTATTTTATCCGTCGCGGCAAACGGAAAAGATTCGGGCGACCTTAGCGAAATATGAATTGGCTGCCCCTTATTTCCTCTATGTCGGTCGTTTGGAAAAGAAAAAAAATACGCCGACCCTGGTGGAAGCCTTCGCTTTGTTTAGAGAAAATAACCCGGATTGTAAAATTAAATTACTTTTGATCGGCGATGCCGGTTACGGCTATGACGAGGTGAAGTATATTATTCAGGAATTTAATCTGTATGATGATGTCCTACTGCCTGGCTGGGTAGACGAGGAGGATTTGCCGGATATTTTTAATGCCGCCAGCGCTTTTATTTTTCCGTCGCGCCACGAGGGATTTGGCATCCCGGTTTTGCAAGCTTTAGCTTGCGGCGTGCCGACAGCAGTTTCCGATTTACCGGTGTTGAAAGAGATTGCCGGTGAGGCGGTTTTATATTTTGATAAGAACGATAAGCAGTCGATTGCCGCCGTTATGGGTCAGCTTCTAAACGACCAAGAATTGCGCCAGGAATTGATAGCTAAAGGTCTAGAGCGGGTTAAGGAATTCAGCTGGCGCAAATGTGCGGCCGAGACCTTAAAATTACTAGAAAATCTTTAATATTTTGCCGTTAATTCTTAAGAAATTAATTTTGAAAAAAATAAGAGACTGTGATAAGATAGAGATGTTATGAAGAAACTGATAACATCTTTTTTTGTTATATTCCTGATTGGCGTCGGGCCGGTTTCGGCCGCTCTCACGCCGAATGATCCGTATTATAGCAACCAATGGTATTTGGCGAAAATTAAAGCCGATAGCGCTTGGGATAAAATTTCCTCGGCTCCTGATATAGTTATCGCCGTTATCGATTCCGGAATCGAGGTCGGCCACCCCGACCTGAAGGATAATATCTGGCGCAATACCGGGGAAATCCCCGGTAATGGTTTAGATGATGATCATAATGGCTTTATCGATGATGTCGGCGGTTGGGATTTCGTTAATAATGTTAATAATCCGTCGCCTAAATTTTTAAGTGGTTGGACCGAGTCTGGCGTTTCGCACGGGACGATGGTGGCCGGTATTATCGCCGCTAGCGGCAATAATAATGAAGGTATCGCTGGGTTAGCTTGGCGCGCAAAAATTATGCCCCTTAAAGCTTTAAACGACCGGGGCGAGGGCCGGATCAGTGACGTTGTTCGGGCGATAGATTACGCTGCCAGTAACGGAGCGGATATTATCAATTTAAGTTTTGTTTCTTTTAATTATAGTGAAGCCCTACAAGAAGCTATTCGCCGCGCTCATAAAGCCGGGGCGATAATCGTGGCGGCGGCCGGAAACGAGCAGTCGGTGGGCGCCGGTTATAATATCGATAAGACTCCGATTTATCCGGCTTGCTATGAAGGAGCCTGGGGAGAAAATATGGTCATCGGTGTCGCCGCGACCGATGCCCTAGACCAAAAGGCTAAATTTTCTAGCTATGGTTCGCGGTGCGTAGATTTAAGCGCTCCGGGTATTAGTTTTTTCAGCACCGTTACGCCCGGTAGCGTTGCCGGCGATCCTAATCGGATTTATGACGGTTATTGGTCGGGGACTTCAATGGCTGCGCCGCTTGTTTCGGCGACCCTGGCTTTAATCGAACAGGCTAACCCGGAGTTGAGTGCACGGGAAGTCGTTAATATTTTATTTGCCGCGACCGATAATATTAGTAAACTTAACCCTGATTATCCTGGTCAATTAGGTAACGGCCGTTTAAATGTTAACCGAGCCGTGGAACTCGCCAAGGAAGGTTTATTCAGTCGTTTGGGACGTTTATTTATCGTTCCTGTTAAAGGAGATAAAGAACCGAAGTTGACGGCGGTTAATGGAGATTTAGCCGGTAAACTATCTAAGATCGATTTCAAGGGCGGATCAGTCGCGGCCGGTGATATAAATGGCGACAGCAGCGAAGAATTGATCCTGGGCGCGGCGGCCGGGTCTGAACCGCAGATAAGAATACTAAGTCCGAGCGGCAAGTTATTAAAACAATTTTTAGCCTATGATAAAAAATTCCGCGGCGGCGTGAATGTGGCCGTCGGCGATCTGAATAATGACGATAGATTGGAAATTCTAGCGGCTCCCGCCTCTCAAGCGGCTGGCCAAGTGAGAATTTTTGATTATAACGGGAAATTAATCAAGCAATTTAGCGTCGGTAATAAATATTGGCGCGGCGGGCTAAATCTGGCTGTCGGCGATATCGACGCGGACGGCAGTACGGAAATTATCGCCGCCGCCGCCAGCGGCAACGAACCGAAAGTTAATATCCTAACGGCTGGCGGAAAATTATTACAATCTTTCTACGCCTATGAAAAAAAATTCCGCGGCGGCGTCAAGGTAGCGGTGGCTTCTTTAAACGGCCGAGCGGGGCATAATAAGGCGGAAATAATTACTGCGCCCGGTTCTGGACGGGAATCGCAGATCAAGATTTGGGATGACCGGGCGCAACTTAAAAAGCAATTTTTAGCTTATGGCGTTAATTGGCGCGGTGGCGTAAATCTCGCGGCCGGCGATTTGAATAACGATGGCTTGGCGGAAATTGCGACCGGGGCTAGTCCCGGAGCGGCGCCGCACGTCCGCGTATTCGATGGTCGAGGAGAATTGCTGGAGTCGTTCTATGCCTGGGAGGAAGGATTCAATGGCGGAGCAAATATTGCTATAATAAAAATAAACAATTAATTTATGCCCAAACAGGTAATTTTTGACAAGAAAAACGTATTGGTGGCCGGAGGCGCCGGGTTTGTTGGCTCGCATCTCTGTGATGAGCTCATCAAGACTTGCAAGGTGATAGTCATCGATAACTTTATCTCCGGAAGTGAGCGCAATATCGATCATTTATTATCCAACCCCGATTTTATCTTTATCAATCATGATTTAACGCTCCCCATCGATCTGGAAGGCCTGGATGATCTGAGAAAGTTCAAAGTTGAGTTCCAGGGCATCCAAGAAATTTATAATCTGGCTTGCCCGATGTCGCCGCGTCATTTTTTAGAAAATCGTCTGGCGACATTATTGGCTAATTCTTACGTCGTGAAAAATCTTTTAGACTTGGCTGTTAAATATAATTCTCGTTTTTTGCAATTTTCTTCTTCGGTCGTCTATGGCCAGCGTGATACCGATCACCCCGATTCACAGGTTAAAGAAAGCGATTGGGGACTGGTTAACCAATTATCAGAGCGTGGCGCTTATGACGAGGGAAAGCGTTTTGCCGAAACAATCGTCGGTAACTACCGCTCTCTTTATAATGTCGACGCGCGGATCATGCGTCTTTTTCGAGTTTATGGCCCGCGGATGGAAGCTAACGATGATCAGATGATTCCTGATTATATTACTAATGCCCTGGATAATAAGGACATCGTCATTAACGGCGATAGCGGTTTTTCTTCTTCCTTCTGTTATATTAATGACGTTATCGATGCGGTTATGCGCTTGATGAATTCGGAAATCGCCGGGCCGGTCAATATCGGCTCCGATATTGATATTAATCTGACGGATCTGGTTAAAATGATCATTAAAGAAACCGAGTCTAAGTCGCAAATTATTTACGCCGATCGGCAACTTTTTATCAGCGAATTGACTCTGCCCGATATTCGTCTCGCCAAGGAAGAATTAGGCTGGATGCCGGTTGTGACCTTAGAAAACGGTTTGAAAAAAACTATCTTTGATATTAAGGCCAATAAGAAACTCCAGGGTTTTGCCGCATAAAATTCGTTTTTATTTAGATGCGGCGATAATTTTTTTCTTTAAATCTTCTTGGTTGCCAGCTGTAAATAGTTGATCGTGGGGCCCGATGATTTCCTTAATGCCGCCGATATCAGCGGCGATAATCGGCAAATCGGCCGCTCGTGCTTCGTAAATTACCGTCGGTGAATTTTCGTAGCAGAGGGAAGGGACGATGAGGTAGGCGCTTTTAGCCATTTCCCCCTGAACGCCCGTCCGGTCGAGGCGACCAAGAAATTCAATTCGTTTATCGCCGGCCGCGGCGTTTTTAGCGGCCTCTAACTTTTGGCCATCACCGGCTATCCGGAGACCGATTGATTGATCTTTTATATTTTTAAATATTTCGATTAGAAATAAAATTCCTTTATGGTCTTCAATTTGCCCGACAAATAAAAAATTAATGGGAGGCATATCACCTCGACTGCGGCGATCAGTGGTGGCATCGGGACGACTAAGTTGGAGCGGTTTGATTTCGCCTATTGAACAAGGAAAGAAGCCGTGTCGTTGATGTAAGTCTAAGAGCCAGCGGGAAGGGGAGATGATTTTGGCCGGCGAAGAAAATAACCAGCGGTTTAGGGCTTGGTAGGCGCGCGCGCTCAGGCTTTCAATCTTTTTTTCCTGGCCTAAAATCATGAGGCCGGACGGATGGAGTAATTGAATATCATGAAGGAAATGTTCGTGTTTTATTTTTAGACGGCGCAGCGCTAGGGGCGCCAGCGACCCCAGACCCATGAGGTTATGGGTAATAACTAGGTCGGGCTCTTCTGTTTTCAGTATTTTTTTAAGTTGGAAATATCGGCTGATCGAAAAAATATTACCGATTTGCCAAAAGAGGCGATAAGATAGAGGGGTACTACCCAGGTTATAAAAATTAGAATCTAGATAGTATATCTTTAAACCGGTCGGATCGATATCTGATAGCGATTTCATCCCCCGGGGTTTAGTCGTAATCAAAAAAACCGTCTGGCCGCTCGCCCGCAGTTCTTGGGCCATGAGTTTCACGACGTTTTCCGCGCCGCCGCGCGCCAATTCTCCGTATAGATTGTGCATCAAACCGATTTTCATAGGAATAATTTTTCGAGTTTTTGCGCCATTATCTCTAGGCCGTATTTCTTCTCCGCCAGGCGGCGAGCGGATAAGGACATTGTCCGACGCAGCTGTTCGTTATTAAAAATAAATTCTAATTTATTTTTTAAATCGGTACTGCTATTTGGCTCGGCTAAAAGACCTTCCTGGTAATTATTAAAAACACGTCGGACGCCCGCTAAGTCCGAAGCAATAACCGGTACGCCGCAGGCGAGGGCTTCGATTACAACTAGGCCAAAGGCTTCGTTGCTATTAATCGACGGCAGAATTAAGAGGTCGGAGTTTTGATAAGCCCGAATTAAATCAGCCTCGGCAAGCTTGCCGGTGAATTCTAAGCGCTGAGTGAGATTTAGTTCTGCTCCAAGTTTTTCGTAATACGGCCGCAGATTACCGTCGCCGACAATAGTCAGGCGCCAAGGATGAGACGTTAGATCGGCTAGGGCCCGTAATAAGACGGGAACGCCCTTAAAGTAATGTGCGCGATCGAGGCCGCCGACAAAGATCAAATTTAGACGATTTTTTTTAATGAATTTATCGTTGATGTAATGGATAATTTTCTGCGTTTGCGCCATTATCTTGTCAGTTGTTGGCCGGTTAAGTTTTTTTGGCTGGAATTTCAGAGTATTAATACCGAAAGGAATTTCTCGGAATTTTTCTTGATGGGCGAGATAATATTTTTTGATTTGGCTGTCTTTTATATAGTCCAAGCTGGCGCTGACGATAATGTCCGCTCGGTTTAAAAGGGAAGAGCGAATCAAGCGGCTAGGCAGACTAAGAAACTTGGTGGCGAGACCGAGATTGCGGACATCCATATGATAGTGCAGGATAAGTTTTGGTCGCGCGA
>Ga0172372_10004994_pt1 | contig 18650 bp, 12 predicted proteins | sample LakKiv5m_2_FD_114544 | JGI IMG/M metagenome (GOLD analysis project Ga0172372, IMG submission 114544) | Freshwater microbial communities from Kabuno Bay, South-Kivu, Congo - kab_092012_9.5m | ecosystem: Environmental > Aquatic > Freshwater > Lake | place: Democratic Republic of the Congo...
AAGACTGAGCACTGCACTTGATTTAACTATGTCCTTTTTATGATATAATTCCTAAAATATTTTGGGGAGTTAATGAGTAATAAGAAGTACAAAGTTCTTGTCCTGTCTGATCACGCCTTATCAACAAGCGGCGTAGGAACTCAAACCAGACATCTTATCAGTGGCCTTTTACAAAAAGGATGTTGGTCGTTTAGACAGTTTGGCGCCGCGATCAAGCACTCGAACTACAACACTGTCGCTGTCAGCGATGACTTTATCATAAAGCCCATAGACGGCTTCGGTGATCCAGATCTCATTCGAGTGACACTTGCTACTGAAAAGCCTGATCTGCTTTTCATCTTCACAGATCCAAGATTTTTTACTTGGCTCTTTGAGATCGAAGATGAAGTTCATCAGATGTGTCCGATTGTCTGGTGGCATGTGTGGGATAACTATCCCTATCCAAAGTTTAATGATGTCTTCTATAAGGCAACTGACAAGATTAACTGTCACTCTTACATGACTTACGAGATGCTTAAGAACGAAGGAACTCATGCGAATAAGACATCATTTATTCCTCACGCGATTCCCGATGAACTCTTTCATCCTCTGCCCGATGAGTTAGTTAAGCAAAATAAGATCTCACTCCTGGGCAAAGACAGAGAAGATCACTTTGTCGCACTCTGGGTGAATAGAAATGCAAAGAGAAAGCGCCCGAATGATGCACTGCTCGCTTGGAAGATATTCTTAGATAATCTCGAGAGAGATTACGGTCATCGAAAAGCTACACTCATTATGCACACTGAGCCGACTGATAGTGAAGGCCCAAATCTATTTGAGACAAGCAAGGCATTAGGATTAGAATCCAGCGTCTTCTTTTCTCGTGACAGAATAGAGTTTGAGAAAATGAATGTGATCTACAATATCGTTGATGTTTGTTTCACACTGTCTTATGCAGAAGGATTTGGTTTATCGACGCTTGAATCGATGATGACCGGAACACCAATTGTCGCTGCAATGACAGGTGGATTAACAAGACAAGTTGTTGATCACCGTGATGGATCTCATAATGGAGTTGCACTTCCTATCGATCTAAAGACACTTGTCGGCAGTCAAGGTGTTCCTTACATCTACGAAGATTACGTCAGTAATGAAGCAGTCGCTGCAGGTCTAAGAAAGATACACGACTTGACACCTGACGAGAAGAAAGATCTAAGAAAGAAAGTGTATGATTACGCACGAACTGAGTTCGCTCTCAGCAAGACAGTCGATTTGTGGCACGAGAGCATGCTAAGCGCGATCAAAGAGTTTAAAGATCACAAAACTTGGAATAAATTTACTTACTGAGGAATAAATGAAGAATGTTCTCTTGCGAGCACCTCTCCTGACCAACAGCGGATATGGTGTTCATTCAAGACAGATTTTTGAGTGGCTTCTAACCAGAAAAGATTTTAATGTCACCACTCAGACACTCAAGTGGGGATTGACACCTTGGCTCATCAATCCTCAAGATGAAGAAGGCCTTGTTGGTAAGATTATGCAGAGAGCCAAGAATATTGATAATCAAAAATTTGATATCACTTTCCAAGTTCAGCTGCCTGATGAGTGGGACGAGAGTTTAGGCTTTGTGAATGTGGGTGTGACAGCGTTAGTCGAGACTGACAAGTGTAATCCTGCTTGGTTTGACAAGTTTAGAAAGATGGATCATGTCATTGTTCCTTCAAGATTTACAAAGAAGGTCATAACCGATACATTTGGAACTATCTTTGACAGTAAGGTTCATGTCGTTCCTGAGTGGTTCAATCCACTACTTGAAGAGGGTGTCAATCTTAAGAGTCGAGACTCAAGATTTGACTTTGACACCGACTTTAACTTGCTCACAATTGGAACTTTGACTTCTACTGATCTCAATTCAGATCGAAAGAATCTGATAAATACTCTTGGATGGGCTATTGAGGCACTTGATGGAATCAGGGGAACAGGTATCGTAGTCAAGACATCTTTTGGAAGAGGGTCAGTTCAGGATAGAGAGATAACAAGAAGTGTGATCGATCAGGTAAAGAAAGCATTTAGAAAGTCAGATTTCCCTAAGATTCACTTGCTGCATGGAAACATGAAAAATGAAGAAGTGGCATCAATTTATCAATCAAATAAGATCAAGGGGTACATCTCAGCAACACGAGGCGAAGGATACGGTTTGCCTCTGATCGAAGCGGCAGCATCTGGGATTCCTGTGATCGCGACTAACTGGTCAGGTCATCTTGACTTCTTAGAAGATAGCTTTCTTAAAGTCGATCACACTCTGCAACCTATTCCAGAAAATAGAATTGATAATAGAATATTCGTTCCGGGCACAAAGTGGGCTGATCCTCAAAAGGAATCATTTATTCAGAGCATTAACGATCTAAGAGAAAATCTTAAGAAACACCAAGAAGTTGCACAAAAGCACAAGAAACATGTGAGACATAACTTTTCGAGAGAAAAAATTTGTAAAAAATATGATAAGTTCTTGAAGGAGTGTTTAAATCTATGACTCTGTTCGAAATACTTACGATCTGCGTCGTTTTAACCCTTAGTGTCTCTCTGGTCTACACGCTTTACAAACTTTTTAGGTTTTCTATGATATTGATTAAGTTAGAAGACACTATAGAAGAGTGTCTTGATATTTTAGATGAAAGATACAAGTCAATGTCAGAGATACTTGAAATACCTGTTTTTTTTGACTCGACTGAGGTGAGACGAGTTGTCAATGACATTAGAGCGTCAAGAGATTCGCTGGTTGTCGTCGCAAACAAACTTACTGAAAGTTATGGGAGACAAATTGAAATTAAGAAAGATGACGACAAAGCGCCCAGCGCTTAAACCATACTTTGGTGTTGATGTTCACGACGCAATCATTGAGTATCAGAACACACTCTGTGAAATAGAAAAGCATGAGATTTACGAGTCACATATCAAGAGCGCATTCGAGAAGCTATCAGAAAATTTAATTTTCATCTACGGCTTCAGTAGAGACCAAGATCACTTTTATGTTCTTAAATCTGACTGTGTATCTTTCTTGTATGAGACACTTTACAAGTTTAACTCAGATAAGGGCAGCAAAGCTTTTTCGTATTTTAACGCTTGTGCCAAGAATCACTTACTAGCGAACGCCAAGAAGACACAGAAGACAAAAGTTAGAAATGTTTCAATTGATGATTTTCAGTCACTCACAAATCTTGAAAAAGATGCGATAGAGTCACACAGTGTGATTTCATCACAAGATGACATCTTCATAAGAGAAGAAGACAAGCAAATTCTCAAAGATGTCTTAATAAAGATTAGATCTAAACAACTAAACGAAAATGAAAAGATCTGCATTGACGCTGTGATCACTCTATTTAAGAATATTGAAGAAGTAGAGTTCCTAAACAAGCGCGCTGTCTTTGTCTATCTAAGAGAGATCTCAGGGCTTAACCCTAAACAGTTAAGCTCTTCTTTGTCTAAGATTAGAAAGTATTACAAGGACATAGCCAGATCAGACGATTATTTTCTACTCTTTGGATGATAAATGAAGAAAAAAGAAAAGACAACTGAAGAGAAGATCAAAGATTTCTCTGATCTTTTAGATGAGCTCGAAAGCACAAAAGACAAAAAGAAATTGCTCTGGAAAGATGCGTACAAGAATGCTTTAGATGACAGATCTTCAGCATCAATTCTTGTTGATGATCTCTTATTACAGATTCAGGGCAACATCAACAATCATGTCCAGTTAGGATCTATTATCTCAAAATACTTAGAGCGAATGTCAAAGTCAAATGATCAGATTTTGCGTCTAGCTGAGCTCATCGCAAAGGAAGAAACTGGATCTGAGGAGATGACGTCAGATCAAATATTTGAGGAGATCAATAAGTGATAAGTCAAAAATGGTCAAGAAGATCTTTTCTTGCACAATCACAAGGCGGAGTTTCAGATACATCAATATCTTTTGAGAGAGATGCAGCCAACAAGGCACTTGAAGTATCATCGCCTCAATCAAATTATAAAAATTCTTCACCTTTCGAGTTGGCAATAGTCGAAGAAGTAGTTTCTAATCCTTATGATTTTTTTAGCAGACCTTGGCCAGAATCAAGTAGAACTTATGGAGGAAAACCCATCACAGTGGGTGATGTTTTCTCAGGAAGAATAACAACTGACGACAATGATCAAAAAATTCCTAACTCTTGGAACTTAGAAAATTCAAGAATGGTAGATTTCGCCCCGCCAAACTCTATTAAAGTTTTTAAAAAAGACAGTTTAAATGGGGGACGAGGATCAAAATCAATACTCTGCTTTCCTTTCTTTTCTTCTCATCTGTCTTTTCCAGTAAAACCTGGAGAGACAGTCTGGATCATGAAGCAGAATAGTGAAACTTACTATTGGATGTGCAGACAAACTTCATATCGTCAGATAGAGGATGTCAATTACACGTTTTCTCAAAGAGAAAGAAATGTAAGAGAGATTGTCTCACCGAAAGACGAAGGTGTCTTTTTAGGTTTTGATGCAGAAGTGACAGGTAAAAATACTTTAAACTTTGAGAATATCATTGGAGGCTCTGTCTCCTATAAGGAAGAATTCACAGGAGAACCGGTCCCAAGATTAACTAAAGATTGCTCTGACTTTTTGATACAAGGATCAAATAACTCTCACATCTATCTTGGCAAAGAGAAGTTCGAGCAAGAAAATACTGTACCACCACAAGTATTTTCAGCAGCCACTAGTCCCGAAGAGACAATTGAAGAAAGAAAGCCACTCTCACCTGCTGTCGACATATGTGTCTTAAGAAAAGCTGATGAGTTATTTAGACTTAAAAGTGTCACAGACAATAACAACTTGCAAAATACACTAAGCGTGGAAACAGAAGGACTTTCAGCTGCTTCAGGTAGAAGACAAGATCCTACATTGAGATACTATGAGAATGAAAAAGCTAGAGATAGATTGGGTAAAGAAGTATCTCAGGATGAATTCTTAGATAATGACATCTTGAACTGCATTGCAAGAATATACATGTCAAATTCGAGGTCTATAGATGACCTTCTTAATCTTCCAAATTACGATGGCGAAAACTCTGCAGCACCTGGAGGCTTTCTAAGAGAAAATGACTATGGAGCGATGGTAGCACTAGGCACAAACACTCGAATCGTAGGCAGAGAAACAATTAAAATTGGAAATCTTTTAGGAAATAGTGGTATTCATTTCACACCGTCAGGTGATGTTATAATTTTTGGAAATAGACTCGGTGGAGCAAAGATAGTTCTAAAAGCAGCAGGCGACATTAAGATCGTCCCAGGCCCCGCAGGTGTGATTAAGCTCGGTTCTGATGAGCCGCAAGGTGGAATTGCTGCGACAGAAACTGCGACTTCTGCACTCGGAGCAGTTGAAGGAACTCCTATCTTTACAACAGCTGGCGGTATCATCGGAATAAAAGGTGGCTTTGGAACTTTTGGAAAGAAAGTATTGATCGATATCTAAGGAATCACTATGCCTGTTGTAGGAACTTTATCAAATTTTGGTGACGAAGAAGGTTGGAGAAAGCTCTATCAACAAGAAGTTATTAAAATTTTAGAAACCGGCGGAACTGATATCGCTGGCATACCTATTCCTATAACAGTTCCTCAGCCAGAGTTGGCTGCGCAACAGTCAGAAGCCACACAGGCAAGCATTGCTGAAGGCAATAACCTTAAGATAATGGAAGATGGCTTCTTTAAGGTTATTGAATCTATTGACACGACCCTTCCTCCCGGACCCACATCAGGCTTTCAAGATCCAACTTTTGCTTTAGAAATACAACCAATAATCAATTTGCTTCTTGACATTGGGATTCCAGATCCAATTCCGTGGATTGTTGAGCATTTACCACAATTCTTAGAGATTCCTAAAGAAGCTGTTGAAGGTCTTTCAAAGTGTGAAAATCAAGCTTTTGCTGAAGAATTGAATAAGATTGATCCTACGATAGACGTAGATTCAACTGTTCAAAAATTAAGTAGTGTGTGTGGTTTTGACTACAGTTTACCTACTGTCTCACTTCCTCCTTCAATAGACTTTCCTGAGTTTAACTTTGATTTTGCGCTTGATCTAAATGTTGATTGGCCTTCTTTTGACCCGTTTTTAGATCTCAATTTTAATCTACCCACCCTCAATTGGTTTCCGATCCAGATAATGTTGGGTATCGTTCAAGCGCTTATTGACTTGATCAAAAGAATCGGAGAGTTGATCTTACAACTACTTGAAGGATTGTTGGCATTTTTAAAAGCTTTGATTGAATTTGTCTTGAATATCATTCTCGAAGTGATCGCTTTCTTTTTAGAAATTTTCGGTCAAGCAATACTGTTTATTGCAGAAGTTATCGCTTTCATTAAGCTCTCGATTGCTGCTTTCTTAACAGCATTTGTTGGTTTCTTAATCAATAAGGGAATAGTATCTTTTGCTGCAGGAGGACTTTTAGGCATAGGTACTTGAGATTTAGATGACTTTGTTCGACAATATTTTTTATTGAAGGATATTTATTGATAAACAGGATTTAAAAGTGGCGTCATTCAATTTTAAAAGTTCTGGAAACAAGTTGGGTGATCGTGAGATTACACCTAAGATTACAAAAAAAGACAGAGACATAGGCATTAAGACACCTTTGTCAAACTATCAAGGAAGACAACTATTCGATATGCACACTGAACCTGTTTCACAGGTTAAAGACAATTTAAAAAATCTAATATTGACAAATGCAGGTGAAAGGCTCGGACTTTATGACTTCGGTGCAGATTTAAGCGCGCTACTCTTCGATCTTGGAAGCAATCAAGGAATTGAAACAGAGTTTATTGAAAGAATAAACGTAGCAGTTCAAAAATATTTGCCTGGAATTGAGATCGATGAAGTCACACAAATTGAAGTTGATAAAAATGAAAAAAGATCGGCAAACAATAAGGGACTTGCACTTGTAAGAATAAGAATAAGATTTAGTATTCCGAGAGCTAGAATATCAAATCAGGCAATCGAAGTCACGCTCCAGGCAGGAGGTTAATCAAGATGGCAACTAACATTAAAAAGCAAATACAGACAAAAAAAGATGTATCTTACACCAGCAGAGACTTTGCGAGTTTAAGAAACGATCTTAGAAGATTTGTTGGACAGTATTATCAAGAAGCAATCTTAGATGTCTCAGATTCATCACTTGCAGGAATGTTTATCGATGTTGCAGCATATGTTGGTGATGTCACATCTTACTACTTAGATCACCAGTTTAATGAAAACTCTCTTGAAAAAGCTGTTGAAACAAGAAACATAGAAAGATTAGTGAGAGAAGCAGGAGTCAAGATCGGTGGTAAATCTCCGGCATCTGGCTTTCTAAACATAACAGTCGTAGTTCCATCAAAGCTTGTTAATGGTGAGTATGTTCCAGACGAAGACAAGATACCAACGATACAAGCAGAATCTATTTTTAAATCTCAAAGAGGAATAAATTTTTATCTAACTGATGACTTAAACTTTGGAGAAACAGACACGTCAGGTAATCTGATCGGCACAGTTCGGGTTAATAGTTTAATAAACGGAGTTCCTGTAGATTTTTCAATCACAAGAGAAGGTTTCATAACAAGCTCAAGATTGAGAACACAAACAGAAGTCATAGGAGATAGCTTTGTTCCTTTTAGAGTTCTTACAGTTGGAGATGCCGACGCAACAGAAATTGTTAGAGTAGTAGATTTAGACGGTGATGATTATTATGAAGTTGAATCTCTGACACAAAGCACTGTATTCAAGAGAATGGTTAATAATAGATCTGACAGAGATAAAGCAGATGAAAGAATACAGCTTGTTCACGCACCGAAGAGATTTGTTGCAACCAGAACTTCAACATCAGGGAACATTTCACTACAATTCGGATCAGGAAGAGAAGATGTTTTTGATGAAGACGTAATACCAGATCCTTCTGAGCACGCTATTAGGTTGTACGGAGATAAGAAGACACTTGATAAGATCACAATCGATCCAAATTCTTTTCTTGGAACACAGACACTCGGGATAAGTCCAAGAAATACAACACTGACTATAACTTATAGAAGTGGCGGAGGTCTTCAGCACAATGCTGCTATCGGAGAAGTAAACAATGTTTTAACTTTATTGACTCAGTTTCCCTCTGGTATTGGAACCACACAGGCGTCGTTGATAAGAGCTTCGACTACTTGTGTGAACACAGCACCTCTTCTCGGGGGCGAAGATGAGCCTTCAATTGAATCTCTAAGACAGATAGCACTTTTCAATAGAAACTCACAAAATAGAATAGTAAGTAGAGAAGATCTAATCGCTCGTGTCTATTCACTTCCTAATAACTTTGGAAGAGTTTTTAGAGCAGCTGTCAGAGACAATCCCAACAATCCTCAATCAGCACAGCTTTACATACTTTCAAGAAATGCATCGGGATTTTTAACCATATCTTCTGACACACTTAAAGAAAATCTATCTAAGTATCTAAGTAGATTTAGAATAGTTTCAGATTCAATTGATATTTTAGATGGTATCGTTGTCAATCTAGGATTAAGCTACGCAGTGACAATAGGTCAAGATGCACAAGCTGCTGTAGTTATAGGAGCTATCAATACGAGACTTAAAAACTATCTTAGAACAATAAACTTTCAGATCGATCAGCCCATTAAGATCGGTGAGATAGAAAACCTAATCTTAAATACTCCAGACGTTGAAGGAATAACATCAATCACATTTGACAACAAAACAGGTGTTGTTGGAAATAATACTTACACAAACTTTAGATTTAATCCTAAAAGCAACATAGACAGAGGTTATTTATTCCCTCCCGTGGGAGGAATGTTTGAAATCAAATATCCAAATAATGACATTGTCGGGAGGATTTCATAATGTATAGAATACTTTCTGCATCAAAAGACGCTTACATTACGAATAAGATTATAAACAATGCCTATCGAGCAACAGATGCAAACATAGGACAGGGCGGAACGCTCGATCTTTTCAAACTTTATGACGAGTCAACGCTCTCAGGCGACACAAATAAGCAAACAGAGCTCTCAAGACTCTTACTAAAGTTTGATTTAGACACGATAGGCTCAATGCAGTCTCAAGGAAAGATTGACATCAACAGTCCGACATTTAAGTGTTTAGTAGGGCTTCACGATGTGTATGGCGGTCAGACGACACCATCGAACTTTAAGCTCATTCTCTTCCCTCTTTCTCAAAGTTTTGATGAGGGTATGGGGTATGACGTGAGCGCGTTTAGAGACATCGGCGTTGCAAACTACCTTACTGCTTCAATATCTTCAGGCAATGCTGTCTTGTGGAACTCTCCGGGTGCCAATGCGTCTGGATCTTTAGGTTCTCCAAATATTGACGTGATAGTGAGTGGAACTTTGTCAGGCCCCAGTGGCACTTCGACAATAACACTAAGTCCTGAGCAGTATTTCGAATCAGGAGAAGAAGATCTTCTTATCGATGTGACTACCATCGTCTCAGGAACAGTTTCAAATCAGATACCTAATCATGGATTTTTAATCGCTTTTTCTGGAAGTTTTGAGACAAATCAGAAAACATACTTTGTGAAGAGATTTGCATCAAGAAACTCTTCTAACACAGCTAAACGTCCAAAACTGATTGTTAAATACGATGACAGCATTCAAGACAATCACGAGGATTTCACATTTGATCTAACAGGATCTCTATTCTTAAATAACACACACTTTGGCGTCTCATCAAATATCTTGTCAGGAGAGTCAGCAACTGCTCTGACAGGTGAAAATGTTATGATTTTAAAGATGGTGTCTGGTAGCTTTAAGAGAACTTTCAATGTCTCCCAGGTTCCAAGAGGCGTCAATAGAATCACAGGTTTATACTCTTCGTCTTTCGCAATCAGTAGCTTTTCCACTGCAAGCGTAAACGGAGACAGCCTGAAAAAGCATGTTCAAGCATCAGGTTCGTTAGTATTTGATGAGATCTGGTCGTCTGCTGACGAGACAATAACTTATCTCTCTTCTTCGATCACGCTTTCAAGAAATGACAGATCTGCCTTTAATAACTTTCAACAGAATCTCTTAGTGACTGTCACAAATCTCAAAGATGCATACGCTCCAAATGATATCATCAAGGTGAGAGTTTTCTCTGAAGATAGAGATAGAAGCATCACTTGTGTCAAGACGCCTCTTGAAAAGAAGAGTCAAATATTTCACCAGATGTACTACAGGGTCAGAGATTTTCAGACAGGAGACATCATCATAGATTTTGATGTAGCAGATGGCTCAAATAAGTTATCTACAGATTCACACGGGATGTATTTTGAGTTCTATGTAGATTCTTTACCGAGAGGTAGAACTTATGTGTTTGATTTCCTTATCAAGAAAGCAGGATTTGATACAATAATAACAGATGCAGCATCAAAGTTCAGAGTTGAATAATGTCAAGAAATAAATCACTTTTTGATCGAAACGTTCCACGAGGTATTTTTAAGCCTAAGTTTAGAAATGAAGCGAGTGGGTATCTAAAACGAGCTGAGAATCAAGAGTATGACTTTTCACTCTTTTCTGACACAAACATTGAAAGCTCATCTTCTTTTAGATACGGAGATAAAAAAGAACTCGTCACAACGCAACAAGTTCGAACAGATTTTTCTAACTTTGTTAATCACACATTTTTTCACTCTGCTGTTGCCAATGTCAATGAAGCTTTTGATAAGATCGTTAACTTTTATCCCATCAACGGAACAAATAAAGAGATCGAAAAATTTGAAGATGATCTGACAGGATTTGAAAAATATGTCTTAGATAACTTTCCAAAAAATGTCGGGTATTTAGTATTCTCAGGAACGCAGAAAGGCGAGTCTTCATCAAACGGAACTTACATTTCTGTCAATGACAGTATGGGAACAACATTTTCTTCGATCTCAAATGTTAAGACAGCTAAAGCTTCACTTGATCCGAATCGGAATGGATTCACAATAAACTTTTTTTGTAAAGTTCCTGATCAAGTCAATGACAATCAGATCATAATACAGAAAAAGTCAAGCCTGTCAAATAACTTCACACTCGCTTTAAGTGAATCTTCTTCAACTTCAGAAGCAAAAGTAGTGTTTGGAATAACTTCAGGATCAAACTACACTTATGTGACAGGATCGATCACAAAAGGTCAATTCGTTAATATTGCAGGCGTCTACGATCCAGAAGGTGATGAGAGAACAAAGCTTATCATAGACGACACAGTTTATTCTTCAAGTATGAGCACTGTCTTTCCGATCTTAAACTATAATGCAGCAAATCTGACAATAGGAACAGGTGCTCAAGTAAGATTAAACGGAAATCTATTTGATCAACAACAGACATTCTCAGGATCGATAGACGAGCTTCGTTTTTACCACACAGCCAAAAGTTTGACTGAGATCAAAAGAGACAGATACATATCAGTCTATCCAGATTCAGATCTGAAGCTTTACTTTAAGTTTAATGAGCCCAGTGGTAGCTATTCTGCTAAAAGTGTCGTCTTAGATAGCTCAAAAGGAAACTTACATTCCAGAATAGAGAACTATCTAAATAACTTTACAAGACTGACAGGCTCCGACAATCCTGTCAAAAATGAGCTCTTAGAAAGACACCCTATTCTCTTTCCGGATCACGTTCTTGTTGAGAGTTTAAACACAGAGCTCCTGACAAGTGGTAGTGAGTACGACGAAGTTAATCCAAACTTGATCACTAAGCTTATTCCACCACACTACTTCTTAGAAGCAAATAGTCAAGAGAACTTTACTAATGTCTTAGGCAACTTAGGAAATAACTTCGCTGATGGTTCTGATAAGTTTCCTGCCAAAAACGTGAGTGAGATACCAAGTGCAACACTGCTTGTGCGTTTCTTGCTCACATGGGCAAAGTTTTTTGATGAGATGAAGATCTTAGTAGATGCAATCACTTCAACAAACTACACATATTACGAAGAGCTTGACACAACTCCTGACGTTTTCTTGAAGCGAAGAGCAGAAGATTTGAACATAACTCTTCCAAACCTTTTCGGATCAGCAGAGCTATCACAAATCATCTCAGGTATCAATCTCACCGAAGATTATGAAAATGCTGCAAGATCTCTAAATCAGATTCAGAATCTTATCTGGCGAAGAATAATATCAGACTCTGTCAATATGAAACTCACTAAAGGCACAATTGACTCGATAAAATCAGTGTTTAGATCTGCAGGTATCGAACCTGACAATATCTTAACTTTTAGAGAGTACGGCGGCGCGCAACTTAAAACTCTTGAGAACTCAAGAGAAGATAAAATAGATGTGTTAGGGTTCTTAAACTTCTCAGGATCGAAAGACGCGTCAATAACTTCTTATGATGCGCAGAACTACCCCACTAACAATATTCCCAGAATAAAGTCAGGATTTCTTTCTGGATCAAGAACACAACCTGGTGTTCCTACGATACAAGGAACTTTTGTGAATGGAGCAAGTAATAACTCAAGTGATGGGTTATTCACAAGCGGATCTTTTACCTTTGAGGGGCTCTTTAAGTATAACTTGACACCTTCCGGATCACAAAGTTTGGTGAGAATACACACAACAGGCTCCTCATCACCTGCAAGTTCTGAAGCTGTCGTCATAAACCTTGTCTCTGACACTGATGAATCGCTTAACTTGTTTGTGAGAGAGACAGCGTCAGGTGACGTGAGACACCTATTCTTGACTGGCATTAATATCTACGATGAAGATGTCTGGCACATCTCTTTTGGAACAAAGGCATCACATGACATCGGTGACACTGCAAGGTCGATTCACTTTCTGAGAGCTGCTAAGCAAGAGAGCGGAGAAGTTTTAGAGTATTATCAAACTTCATCTAACTTTGTAAGAGAAAATACGTCAGTGCTTAAGACGATATCATCTACGCTTAACGCTTCTGGATCTTTCTTAGCCGTTGGCCGTCAAAACTTTGTCGGAGGAACAAGTTTCTTAAATGATGCAACTTTGACACAGACATTAGCACACAGCTCAAGTTTTGATGGATTGGTCACTAACTTCTTGTTCTGGTCAAAGTTTATAGATGATTCTGAGTGGAAAGAGCATGTTAAAAATCACGATTCGGTAGGTGTCTTAGATCCTAAAAAGAACTACAACTTTGAGAAAAATATCTCGGGTTCTTTTGAGAGATTGATCTTACAGACAAACGGCAAGCAATCAACAACAGGATCTAACACTTCAGGTGAGATTAGATTCTTTGACTTTAGTCAAAATAACTTGCACTTTGAAGGAAAGAACTTTGAGATTTCAAAAAGGGTGATGACACCCGTGAGCGTTCAATTCGAGATATTATCTTCTCTATTTGACACAAACATAGCAAAAGATAAAGTTAGAGTGAGATCTTATCAAGACGCATCTCTGATCACAGATTCAAACTTTGCACAGATAGCACCAGTTCATCAGATACCACTTACAGAAGAGAATGTTGATGACAATAGATTTTCTATCGACATGAATGTCTTTAGAGGGCTCAATGACAATGCGATGACGATGTTTTCAAACTTTTCTGCTTTCGATGATGCACTCGGACGCCCTAATAATCTTTTTGGCGAGTCATATGTTGAACTCGATCATCTAAGAAATATCTTCTTTAACAATGTCTTAGAAAAAGCAGATTTAGGGAAGTTTAGATCGATCTTTAAGTGGATTGATAACTCATTCACAGACCTCGTCTTCTCAATGATGCCAAGATCTACAAACTTCTTAGGCATTAACTTTATTTATGAGTCTCACGTTCTTGAGAGAAATAAGATGAAATATCTATTTGACGAGATCTACTTAAAATCTCTGCCTCGAGACTCGAGTAGAGGCAACCTACTACTAAGTCAATTTGTTGGAAAATTGAGAAAGGTTTAAAATGAGTTTAACAGCATCAAATATTAAATTAAATATCGATAAAGAAATTGACAGCCCGCTATTTGATACTGCTGGAGATTTTTTAAGATACAACCTTTCAGAACCACTTACGGGATCTTTTACAAGTCCTGCAACCTTAAGAATAGGAAGCAGCGTAGAAAGAGAAACTGTCTCTCCAAAAAATGTAGAAATCACTGATACAGGTGGTGTCAAAGTAGGGCCGGCGACTCTCTTAGGCGAAAACACGACTGTCACAGATTATGACAGCGGAAGAGATGGAATCAATGTCATTGACATGATTCATTTTGGAAGAATGAACTCTCCTCTCGTCTCAGTGAATAGAGAAGGTTTTCTAAACAAGAGGAATCAAATAAATCATGTCGCAGCTTTTAACAACTATGGTGTCTCAAAGCTCTTTAAAACTTACAACAATGAAACCCGAGAAGCCATACCTTTTGAAGATTTCCCGGGAATATTAGATCCTGTGGCATTTGTCGGCGCAGGTGATTATATCCTTCAATACATGATCGTGACAGATCTGACGCGAAATATTGATAAGTTTATAGATCCAGACGATCTAAATGGTGTCATTGAAGTTTTTGATGTTAGAAATAGCTTTGCAAACACAAGCATAACAGATTTTGATGTCAAGGGCATAAAAGGCTCGATGTCAAATGAGAACTTTTATTCTATCGGACAAGGAGCTTCACCGATAGAAAATAAGTATGAGATTGATCAAAAGTCTTGCTCCATCTTTGAAGATTCACAAGATGTTCTGTATGGAGAAATCACATTTAGCCCAAGATTAGGATACTCAGCTTCGGGATCTTTTGCACAAGATGCTCCCGTGCCAGACGAGAACAGAGTGATGTCACCCTATGTAGAATCCACAGGTGATAGAAAGTTTTCTTTCGGTGGAAGATTGAGAGAGTTTATTGGTGGGTCATACACGGGTGCGATAGAAACAGAAGATGAAATACCAGAAATGGGAACAAGATTTAGATCTTCGAACTCTGGTTTTATTGGATCACCTAAATATGATATAATCCCTTCCAGTAGATTTATCAATCCTGGAACTGACTCGATAGCGTTTGTATCGACTAATAGGAACTAATATGCCAAGAAGCGGATCTAAGAAGTCAGGTTTTTTAAACATACCTGCAAGACTAATCTTAAAAGAGAGAGATAACTCGACAGGTTCTTACCCGTCTGTATTGAGATTGGGCGATAAAGATAGAAAAGGTACATACAACCTGCAATTTGATGACACATACACTATCAACTTCGGAAGAAGGATTCAGGATAAATTTGAGTTAAAAGACAGTGATAAAGTTGATGGGAAGTTAGGATACACAAAAGTTATCAATCAAAAACTGTGGAGTCACACAAGAAATCTTGAGATTCGAAAAGAAAGCTTTGTTTCTACTGATGGATCAACAGCAGCTGACGGTGCGCTTGTCTTTGTAGGAGCAGGTGATTCAGAAGGAAGATGGCTACGGACACGAGAAAAGATTAAAAATCCTACCGTCACAGCAGAAGTCATCTATGGCCCTTACAACGAGACAAGATCGATACTTGGAGATGGATTAGGGCTTAAGTCACCTGGAACCACTGCTGCTCGAGGTCTTAAGGTTCAAGTAAGCGCATCAGGAACTGCAGGCACATGGACAACTGTTAAGACACTGACAGGTGATCTAGCAACACTCATAGCAGTGTCCTCTACAGTGAGTCGAGCAGATTTTGATTTAGACAATAATAGAAGAAAAAGAGTCAAAATTAAACTCTCTCCTCAAGACTTTTCTTCTATGGGGTCACAAGATTTTTACTTAAGATTTATTCAAGAGTCAGTGACGAGCCCATTTCAAGCAGAGTGGGCACTGGGTTATATCAATATTGATTATCATAATGAGCAAGTAAGATACCCACTCCAGATCGATGCCTCTTCTAGAGTAGGACAAAAAATAGCGACAGGTGCTATCGCAAACGCACACACACTTCCCACGCTGACGGGATACGGAAGATCTGTGCCTGGTATAAGCGATGTTCATTTAAGATTTACACCGGGTGAAGAGGTCAGCCCTTTCGAAGACGCTAGAATAAATACCGTCGCCGAGGATTTATTTTTTAGACAAGGATCTACTCCGGAAGTCTTGCCTAATTTTAGCGCTCCGCTTTGGTCAAAGACACAAATAGTAGTCGATTTATCACCAAATACACAAACAACTTTCGGATTGACATCTAAGTGCTCTATTGACAATCCAGGAGATTCATCGGTATCTCAACAAAATAGAGGCACTTATAACGAGACTGATAATACGATTAAACAGCAACTGATGGTTTACTGGAACAAAGACTTGAAGCGTTGGGAAAAGATAGCGCAAGGTGTGTCAGGAAATGCTGCAGCTTCTACAGATGACTCATCGTTTTTTGACATGATTTCTTCTGGCGCATTGGGTTTCTCTTCGGTTGGCATGGTTTCTACTGGATCTGATCATCTCATAGAAAATCAAGCTGTGGTTTCAAGTGACGCATTGAGCTCTTATGTCAGACCTACTTCAACATTTGGATTTCCCTATGCAGGAAAATATGAGGCAACATCAAGTCAAGTAATAAAAGCAAGAGACATCGGAATAGAAAAGCCTTTCTTGCTAGAGAAGTGTAGCCTTCAATTTAACTCTGCATTTGAGTTTGCATCTATCAACTACGATTCTGGATCAAGAGCTTACAGCCTTGTTGCCGGAGTCTCAAATACAAATCCGTCAGGAAGAACAAACTTAGACAATCAAAAAGTTTTTATTCCAACCTTCTTTATCTTGAGACAACACCACGACAACTTTAATAAGGAGATAACTTACTATTCTGGTTCTAGCGTCATTGAAGAGTTTAAGAAGACAATAACGATACCCGATTCAGTGCATCTATCAACAGATAATACAGCTGCTTCTCTAACAACTGTTGAGAATGCTAGAGAGTTGATAACCTATGGTCAGGTCACACTTTTTGTGAGCGGAACTAAAAATCAAGCAAGTAGTGCAACAGAAGGCTATGGAACACAAAACGCTCAAATAAATCTAGATGAAGTTTTGAGTAGAGGTTTAGCAAGAGATCTCACAGTAGATGTTTTGAGTCTTAATGGTCAAACAAACTTTGACTCTTCAACATCTGGACAACTTGCTTCGATCACTGGCTCATTTGCAGTCAATTTTCCTTCAAGAGTTTCAAACGTACTTCCTGTAGGAAGTCAGGTCATATTAAAGCTTTACAGCGGAAGTGTCGGCGGGCTTTACCTTAACAACTCAGCAGGTGGAAGAAGCTATGGTGCTCTCGAGTCATCTGCGAGAGCAATCGTGAATGGCACACCCACTCTTCAATCTAGTGATAGCTATTATTATTATTCACCGTCAGCTGTGTCTGATCCCGTAGAGGTTTCATCTAACACAGCTCAAACAAACGATCTTTACTCACCTTTTATAATCTTACCTGAAGACGATCTTGTCTTTGGCTGGCAATACCCAATGACAGACAAGATCTTGCGTGCTGCGCCTGGAAAGAGCGATGGTCGCTTAAACTCTATGTCACTTTTTGGAAACTCAAAGCTGGTCTTATACGGTTCTCAGTTGAGAGAAGGAAAAGAGTTTCACGAAGGTCTCAATCAAAACTTACTGTCTGATAACTTGCATGAAATAATTGGAAGTGAATCGACAGTCGATCAGTTTGAGATAAGTCGTGCTATGGAATATGAGGGGAGCTACTTAGATAACTATGTTTCAAACTTGAGTGAGCATCCAATTACTAGAGTAGGCTCTGAGATACAAAGTAGATTGACTTCACTTAAGAGTGAAAGTTTAATAGGAAGAGCTTCTGCTACTATTTCAATAACTCCTGGAGGAATTTTCTTGGGAGGAAAGAAAGGAGGTATGAACGACGGTCTTAGAATATCTTTAACAGATCATCTTGGTAATAACGCACACTTTTATGGTTTTAGACACGAACCTGCGATGCCTAAAACGAGTGGTAGTCCTGGACTTCTTCCGAACAAAATAGACACAGATGATGATGATACCACTGATAAATCTAGAAATACCACAGTGGGTTGGTCATCTCCTTATTATGCAAATTTAAAAGATGATACATTCAATTACAGCACTGTTGATCCTGCTTTTAATGTCACAGGCGTTAGATTTACTGTTATAGGCACTGATGTTCAATATCCTGTAGATGGAGCTTCAACAGGATACTTAAAGCCTAGCGGATTCACACCGAGCGTAGATGAATACTTCTCTTTTAAAATTGAAGGAGGTGACAATGCAGGCTCGACATCTTTCTCAAATACTGACGCATTTTATACCTTGTTTTATCTATCACAAGCTATTAATGCTTCAAGTTTAGATGTCACATGTCTGCTTTCTTCATCGGGCACAGGTTTAAGTATAAAATACAATTTAACAATCACACAAAACGCTGCAGGCACTGTTGGTAATACAAACATCGTCTTTAAAGATGCTAAAGATCTCTATTCATCTCTGCAAGATGATTATGCTTTTGCAAAACCTGCTTCTTTTACTGGTGGTATCAATTCTACGATTTTAAGTTTTGCAAGAATCTATCCCTTGCAAGATGGAACAAGAGTTTATGTTGATAGTAAATTGAGATCAACTGATATTGGTTTTGCAAATAGTAATTTTGGAACAATGCAAACGGAAGGGGGTTCGATTAGACCGAAGTATTATCTGAGCACTAAAAAATACGGCCAGCGAATCAATCTTTTAGAGCAAGGTAA
>Ga0172372_10004995_pt1 | contig 18649 bp, 19 predicted proteins | sample LakKiv5m_2_FD_114544 | JGI IMG/M metagenome (GOLD analysis project Ga0172372, IMG submission 114544) | Freshwater microbial communities from Kabuno Bay, South-Kivu, Congo - kab_092012_9.5m | ecosystem: Environmental > Aquatic > Freshwater > Lake | place: Democratic Republic of the Congo...
AATATTCGATCTGTAAATATATCTGCCACTGATTCTATGTTCTCGGGTGCTGTTACAGTATATGTTAATGACCTTGACCATTTAAATCATTTAATCGACAGAATACGTAAAATAAAAGGAATCTATTCAGCTGTTAGGTTCGATTCAAATAATTGAATGATGAGAATTTTAGGAATTGATTATGGTTTAGTTAGAATAGGATTAGCTCTTACGGATCCTCTTGGAATCTTCGCTTATCCGCTTGTGACTATCTTAAATAATATGTCAACAATTCATGAAATCAAAAAAATAATAGAAGAATACAAAGTTGAAAAAATTGTTCTCGGATATCCATTGAAAGAAAATGGACAACGTACCAGTATTTCAGACAAAATTAAAAAATTTCAAAAATCTTTGGAAAAAGAATTTTATCTGCCGGTAATTCTTAGCGATGAACGATATTCATCTGCGATTGCAAAGCAGAGGATCATTGAAACTGTAAAATCAAAGAAAAAGAGGAAAGATAAATCTCTGATCGATAAGAATGCCGCCGCAATTATTTTGCAGGATTATTTGGAACAAATGTAATTTTCATTTAATTTTTAATTGACATTTTTAACTGATTAATATATTTTCTCTAAGAAATTTAATTAAAATTGGGAGCAAGCAATATGACACTTGATGCACTTGGAATGATTGAGACCAAAGGATTAGTTGGTGCAATCGAAGCTGCAGATGCAATGGTAAAGGCAGCTAAAGTTGAATTAATTGGAAAGGAAACTATTGGAGGCGGATATGTTACCGTCATGGTTCGTGGTGATGTCGGAGCTGTGAAAGCCGCAACTGATGCTGGCGCCGCTGCTGCTCAGCGTGTTGGCGAGCTTGTTTCAGTTCATGTAATTCCTCGTCCTCATTCCGATGTTGAATTAATATTACCCAAACGAAATAAATAATTTTTATGTTACCAGCGTTAGGGCTTGTTGAAACCAAAGGTTTGATTGGAGCAATCGAAGCCGCAGATGCTATGGCAAAAGCGGCTAATGTTAAAATTATTGACAAAGAAAAAATTACTGCGGGTCTGGTTACAATTAAAATTTTTGGAGATGTTGCTGCTGTTAAATCCGCAGTAGAAGCCGGTGCCGCTGCTGCACAAAGAGTAGGGCAGTTAATTTCAACTCATGTAATTCCAAGTCCTCATCCAGATCTTGAATCTATAATTTTAACAAATGAAATAGTTAATGATATTACTTCTAATTTTGATGAGTCTTCAAATAAGGATATTCAAACTAAACGGGAAAAAATTCAATTAACAGAAAAATCAAAAAAAATAATTGAGAAACCGGAAATCACTAAGGGTATTCCTGAAGACAAAATTCAGGAAGAAAAAACTGATTATTCTAAAATTGAAACTCCTGCTGAAGAAGAAAATTTATTTTCAAATTCCAACATTGTTAACCATTTGGAAAAATTAAAGCAAGAAGCTAAAATAGAACTTGCTCAAGAATTTTCTTATAAAGATAAAGTGAGCAAAGTGGGTCTTGAAAATCAGGAGCAGCAGACAAATGTTGTAAATGAGATTACAAGGTTAGAGCAAATCGAAAATTTAAATGTTCATGAATTAAGGCATTTGGCACGAAGTTTTAATTCATTCCCAATCAAGGGCAGAGAAATTTCAAAAGCTAACAGAGATATCCTTTATAATTATTTTAAAGAAATTTTGAAGTAATCTTCTTCTTTAAATGATTTTCTCTTTTTTATATTTGTCTCATGAAATCTAAAGCCATTATAATTTTATCATTATTTGTATTTTCATTAGTGTTATGGATTTTTGTAACTCTTTCAAAAGAATACACGACGCAGTTGCGTGTACAAATTAGCGTCAACAGTAACCTTGCAAATGTTAAGGTAAGTTCCATTAATCCTTCTTATCTAAACATTTCTATTAAAGGCAAGGGTTGGCAGATGATAAAATTTTTAGGTGGTACTTCAGAAAAATTTTATGTGGAAATTAATAACGCAAAAGAAACAAATAGATTTGATCTGAAAAACCATTTAAGATTCAATCCATGGCTTACAAATTCTGTACAAGTAATTTCTTTGGATCCAGAAGCCATTACTGTAAAATCAGAAAGAGCGTTCTCTAAAAAAATTCCTATACTTCCTGATCTTGAATTGTATTTTAAAGATGGATATGGTTTGGTTTCCGAGATTAAAGTTGTTCCTGATAGCATTATGATTTATGGTCCATGGAGTAAGATTTTACTGACACCAGTGATTAAAACTGAGAAGCTTGTTTTTAATAATCTGGAAGAAAAAATAAGTACATCAGCAAAATTGATTAATCCAGAGTTTATTACCTTCTCAACAAGTGGAGTTGAAATCAGTTTCGATGTTGAAAAAATTGTAGACAGACAGTTTGATCAAATTGAAGTACAGACCATAAATATTCCATCAAACAAAGAACTGTTATTATCAGCAGAAAAAATTAGTTTGGTATTAAAAGGAGGAATTCAAAAATTGGCAAATCTAAAATCACAAGAACTAAAAGCAGTCATAGATTATAATGATGCAATCAATGATTCATTGGGATATTTGATTCCTAAGATTTCATTACCTCCCAATTTTGAGTTGATAGAAATTAAGCCAAATAAAATTAAATACATTATAAAACAGTATTAATCATGTTTATTACATTTGAAGGTATTGACTTTTGTGGAAAATCCACACAGATACAACTATTAAATGAGTATCTAAAAAAAAATAATCAAAAAGTTATTACGATACGAGAACCAGGAGGGACAAAAATTTCAGAGAAGGTGAGAGAAATTTTACTTGATAAAAAAAATAAAAAAATGTTCATCGAAAGTGAACTACTTCTTTTTTCTGCGAGTAGAGCGCAGTTAGTCCGAGAGATAATTCTACCTAAATTAGCTGAAGGTTTTTTTGTCCTTTCAGATAGGTTCCACGATTCTTCCGTCGCATATCAGGGTTTTGGGAGAGGAATTGATATAAAACATGTAATTTCAATTCAGGAGTTTGCGATTGGAAAAGCTATTCCAGATTTAACTTTTTTTATAGACATTCCATTAGATGAAATGGAAAGACGAAAAGGTCAATTTTCATTTACATCGCTTGACAGAATTGAACTATCTAAAAGAGTATTTTATGAAAAGGTTAGAAATGGGTACATAAAACTATCCGAAAAATATGATCGATTTTATTCTATTGATGGCACAAAATCTATTGAGACAATTCATAATGAAATCATTAAACTTGTTGAAGATAAAATGCATGAAAAAAAGAAATAGATTAAACCTCTATTTTGTTTTACTATTTTTATTGAGCGGGTTTATTCCGGCAGATAAGGACATCTATCTGGAAATTTCAAAAAGTATTGAAATATTCGGAAAAGTTTACAAAGAAATTACTTTAAATTATGTTGATAAAATAAATGCTGAAGAAATAATGACGTCGGGCATAAAAGGTATGCTGGATGGGCTTGATCCTTATACTGTTTTTCTTGATGAATCAATGCAAAAAGATTTTGATGTATTAACGAATGGCAAATATGGCGGTATTGGAACAAGTGTAGGTATTCGGAATGATAAGGTTACAATAATTGATATCTTAGATGATTCCCCTGCTGATCGTCAGGGTATAAAAATTGGTGATGTCATATTGGAAGTAAATGATAAAAAAATTCAAAAAAGTAATTTTGAAAAAATGACATCTGAAATTGCGGGGGAGCCTGGCAAAGTAGTTAAGATATTGATCCACCGCGATGGGAATGACGATCCTATTACTTTTTTGCTTCAGCTTGAAGTAATTGAAATAAAAAATATTACTTATTATGGATTCTATCCAGAAGAAAGCAGTAATGTTTATATCAAACTAAGTAATTTTTCAAAAGGTGCTGGGCAAGAAGTTAAGCAAGCTTTAATCGAATTAAATAAATTAAAAAAAATTAAAAGTGTAATACTTGACTTAAGAAATAACCCCGGTGGGTTACTTGATCAAGCTATTGATGTAAGTGAAAAATTTCTTAATAAAGGAAAACTGATAGTTTCTGTTGCCGGTAGAGATTCCTCCCAAAAGACAAATTACTATTCGCAAGAAGAACCTTTGATCCAAGATGAATTATTATGTGTTTTGGTTAATGAAAATAGTGCGTCCGCGGCTGAAATAGTCGCTGGAGCAATTCAGGATCACGATAGGGGAATAATCATTGGAAAAAATACTTTTGGTAAAGGACTGGTTCAGACTCTTGTTCCAATATCAAATAAAACTTCATTGAAAATTACTACTGCTCGTTATTTCACACCAAGCGGACGCTGCATTCAAAAAATTGATTATTCAAATCACCAAGAAATATCCGAGCAATCATTAGCTAGTCGGAGTTCTAAATATTTTACAGATAATAATAGGAAAGTATTTTCGTATGGCGGCATAACTCCCGACACCATTGTTGAAAATTTTTCTAATTCGGAAGTAGTAAATGATATAAAAGTGAAAGGATTATTTTTCCAATTCGCTAACTTTTATTCAAACAAGAATGAGAATATTGATTATAGAAAAGTAAATGATGAAAAATTATTCACTGATTTCAAAGAGTACTTGAATTCTAAAGATTATTATTTTATTTCAGATTTACGAAACTCGACCATTAAATTATCAAGACAATTTAAAGGTAATAATGCTGAAAGTGAAATAAGCAAACAATTTGATTTGATTCTTAATAAACTTGAAATGAATGATATGAAAAACGTTGACGAGAATAAAAAAGATATTATTTTTTGCATAAAAGATGAACTATTCAATAGAATAATCAGCAAGTCACTTAGATTTAAATATTTGCTTCAGCAGGATGCGCAATTGAAGGCTACGCTAAGCTTAATCAATGAAAAGCAAAAAATAGATTTATTATTAAGAAATAATTAGAATAAAATCTGTCAAAAAAAGTTATATTTAAAATAAAAAAAGTAGATTTTATGCCATTAATGAAAGACCCGTCATTTGATAAATGCCCTGAATGTGGTAATATTGCCACTTTAAGGAGATCACGTCCTAAAAATTTTGTAGAAACTATTATTAAAAGTTTTTTGATATATAATTATTATAGATGCAGAAATTGTGGCTGGCGAGGATTAAGGGCAAATTTTTCATTGAAGAAAATCAGTCTTAAAAATACAATTATATATATTGGGTTAATGCTCTTTGTTGCTTTTCTCACAAAATTTATAATCACTAGATTTATAAAGTAATTCTTTAAATATTACTGAGCATTAATTAGTTTTACACCCCATAAATTTCAAGATTAGATTATTTAGGAGTATTTTATGAGCAATGAGACACAAAACCTTAAGCATTTCGAATTCAAAGCTGAGATCAAACAGCTCTTAAATATTTTGGTACATTCTCTCTATACCCATAAAGAAATATTTTTACGTGAATTAATTTCGAATGCTTCTGATGCACTTGATAAAATTCGTTTTCAAATCACAAAGGGTAGTGAAGTTGCCGATAAAGATTTACCGTTAGAGATAGAATTGGATTTTAATGAAAAGGAAAACACAATCACGATTTCCGATTCTGGAATTGGAATGACAATTGATGAAGTGATTAATAATATTGGAACAATAGCCAAATCCGGGTCTGCAGAGTTTATTAAAAATATTTCTGAAAGCGGAGCTGACTCTTCAAATATAATTGGGAAATTCGGAGTTGGGTTTTACTCTGTTTTCATGGTTGCTGAAAAAGTTGAGTTGATAACAAAATCATATTTGGCTGATTCAAAGCCAATTAAATGGGTCTCTGATGGATTGGGCTCATATGATATAGAAGAACTCAATGAAACTGTCAAACGAGGCACTAAAATTATTGTTCATCTAAAATCAGAGCACAAAGATTTTGCAGAGAAATACAGACTCGAATCCGTTATTAAAAAGCATAGTAATTTTATTTCGTTCCCGATTAAATTAAAAAATGAACAGTTGAATACAGTACAGGCAATTTGGCGTGAACCAAAATCTTCTCTCACTAAAGATAAATATGTTGAGTTCTATAAATATTTAACTTATGATAATGAAGAACCTCTTGAGATAATTCATAAATCAATTGATGCACCTATTCAATTTCATTGTTTGTTGTTCATTCCCTCGAAATCCAATGAATATTTTTTCTACAATAGAGAAGATTATGGGTTGGATTTATATGTAAGGCGAGTGATGATTCAGCACAAGACTAAAGAATTATTACCGGAATATTTAAGTTTTGTAAAAGGTGTTGTTGATTCTGAAGACCTTCCATTAAATATCTCGCGAGAAACATTGCAAGAAGATATAGTTTTTAATAAAATTACAACTAGCGTAACAAATCAGATTCTAACTTCTCTTGCAAAAATTGCTAAGGACGACATTGATAAGTATAATAGTTTCTGGAAAGAGCATTCTAAAGTATTCAAAATGGGATACATGGATTTTGCTAACCAAGATAAATTTGTTGAACTATTACGATTTAATGCAGCGAGTTGTAATTCTGAAAACGAAAATATTTCTTTTGAAAATTATACTTCGAAATTATTAAATGATCAAAAAGAAATTTATTATTTGTCAGGTACTTCAAGAGCGGCTGTGATGAGAGACCCTCATCTTGAGATATTTAATCGAAAAGGTTTAGATGTTTTGTTCCTTCTTGATCCTATTGATGAATTTGTACTTAGCTCGATAAGAAAGTATAAAGATTTTGAACTCAAATCTGTTGAGCAAGCCGATCTTTCAAAGATTGAAAAATTAGACGATAAAATTGAAAAACCTAAAACTGAATCCTTAGAAAAAGATGATGAACTTCACTTTAAAAGCTTACTTTCAAAAATGAAAGAAATAATAGGTGATAAAGTTTCTGATGTCGTAGAATCAAAAAGATTAAATGACAGTCCAGCATGCATTGTCAGTGCTGATCCTGGAATGTCCTCATCAATGCAGAAAATTATGAGTATGATGAATAAAGAAACTTCTGTACCAAAGCACGTTCTTGAAATAAATAAAGATCACAGACTCATTCGCAATTTATTAAAGGTCTTCAAGTACAATTCGAGTGATTCATTCATTAAAGATATTACTGAGCAACTATATGAGTCTTCCTTGCTGCTTGAAGGTTATTTAACAGATAATCATAAACTTATTTCAAAAATAAACTCGTTGTTGGAAGATTCAAGCGATTGGTATGTATCAGTAAAAAAAATATAATCCATGAATGAAATCCAAAGTATATCGTCTATAAATAGTAATCTTGCTTGGTTATTTCAAAAAGTTGCAATAGCCATTCTAATAGGCATTTTTATTGGCGTTGAAAGAGAAAGAAAGAAAAAGCCCGGCGAAAAATATTTTGGTGGAATTAGAACTTTTCCACTTGTTGCTTTATTCGGTTTTTTAGCCGCATTGATTTCCTCTTTTACTCAAATTTATTTATATGCAATGTTTTTTTTGATTTTTGGTGTCACAATTTCAATTTCATATTATTTCGCAGCTGAAAGAGGTGAAATTGGAGGAACAACAGAAATTGCATTATTTATCGTATTTATACTCGGATCGCTGGTTTATTGGGAGATGCTGATTATATCTGCTGCGATTGCAATTGTTGTGCAAATCTTTTTAGCCTTCAAAACAGAACTTAGGACTTTTGCAGGTGAAATTAATCAGGAAGATATTATTGCAACCATCAAATTTTTAGTCCTAACAATTATAATTCTTCCAATTTTACCCAATAAAGAATACGGTCCTCTAAACGCTTTCAACCCTCATAAAATATGGCTGATAATTATTTTGATTGCTACGGTAAGTTTTAGTGGATACATTTTGTTCAAAATAATTGGAATGAATAAAGGAATTTTTCTTTTATCATTTTTAGGAGGAATTGCATCAAGCACAGCATTAACTCTTTCTTTCACTCAAAGAAGTAAAGAAGTCAAAGAATTGTCAAGAAATTTAGCTGCAGGAATTATATTAGCTTCATCAATCATGTTCCCAAGATTATTGTTTATAATTTTTGTCGCTAACCAAAAGATGGTTAACTCAATAGTACTACCATTTTTATTCTTTATGGCAATCGGTATAATTACAAGTGCATTTATTTGGAAGAAAAACTCTAAGCAAATGAATAATATATCACTCACAAATCCATTTAAGATTATGTTTGCCTTAAAATTTGGGCTGGTGTTTATGCTTATTTTGTTTTTTGCTAAGATATCTCAGTATTACTTTGGGACACAAGGTGTTTACGTATCTGGATTCTTTTCTGGCTTTGCAGATCTTGATGCAATAGCTTTATCGCTGGCGGAATTATCAGTAAAAATTATCCCCGTGAAACTTGCTGGAGACACATTGATACTTGCAAGTTTTGCAAACACAATCGTTAAACTTTTTATTCCCTTAATATTTGGTTCAAAGGATTTGCGAAAATATACATTGATTGGATTTACCCCTTTGCTGATTTGTATAATTATTTATTTTGTTCTAAGTTAACACTGAACTCAAAAGCGTATTTTTATCAGGGTAATTTTTTAGGTAAAATATTTTTATTTGGGATTTGTTTTTTATAATCCATGATAAAATTATTCGCATACGCTCAAGATCTTTTTCATCCAAATAATTATCAATAAAAATGGTGCCTTTATAATAATCATCAATTAATGTATTGAAATATTCTTTTTTACAATTATCAAAATTCTGAATGTAGACCTTACCCCATTTAATCAAAATTAAATCACTTTTATTTGCGCATGAGACTTTAACTACTGCATTTGTCTTATTAATTGGTTCGCTGAATACAGAGAGCTTATTTATATTTTTAAATATGTTGTTAAGTGAATCTCGAATATCAGCGGCTTGTTCGTACCTTTTACTATCAGAAAATATTTTCATTTTCCTTAATAATCGATCTGTTACAAAAGTATTATTGCCAGCAAGAAAATCATATACTTTCTCTAACTCTTTAGAATATTTATCTCCATTATTATTTTCACAAGGGGCGATGCATCTTTGAATATCCCGTAAATAACAGGATATGGACTTTGATAAGATTTTATCAGAGCATTCACGTAATTCAAAACTATTATTTATTGTTTCTATTAAAGTATTAACATCTTTTCTTCTCACAAATGGACCGAAATAGTCATCACCATCAAATGAAAATGAGGCAACTTCTTCGGGTACTGGGAATTTATTATGCAAACGAAATTTTAAGAAATAAGATTTTGGATATCGTTTTAATAATGAGTTGTAATCAGGATTGAATTCTTTAATGTATTCTGCTTCAGCTATCAATGCAGTTAATTCAGAATTGGTTTCCTTAATCTCAACTGAGGAAGCCCGTTTTGCAATTTTATGAGAATTTGTTGATGCAGATTCTTGAAAATGATTTTTTATTCTATCTTTTAATGATTTTGATTTTCCAATGTAAATTATTTTATCAAATTTGTTTTTGAAAAAGTAAACACCAGGATTTTTTGGAATAGCATTTTGATTAATATTTATTGACACATTTTGAATTTTCGAGGGCGAATATTGTGTTAGGGAAATCAACTTATCAATACTTGTGATTTCTGGATTATTACTTAACAATACAAGAATTTTAATCAGAACTTTTGCCGTTGCTTCTGCATCACCTAGAGCACGATGAACATTGACATGTCGGATATGTAAATGTTTCACTAAATTTTTGAGAGATTTACTTTTAAGATCTGGGAAACTAAATTTTGAAAGTTTTACTGTACACAAAGTTTTTAATTGTGGAATTTCAATATCTGCACGTTCAAATTCGCTCCTAAGGAAAGAGTAGTCAAATTGTAAATTGTGTGCTACTAAAACTGAATCCATTATGAAAGATTTAATTTTTGAAGCAATATACTCAAAAGCTGGAGCATCAGATAAATCATCGTTAGTGATGCCTGTCAAATTAGTTATAAACTCGGGTAATAAGATTCCTGGATTAATGAAAGATGAAAATCTATCTAGGATTTTCCCATTCTTAATTTTTACAATTCCAACCTCAATTGCTCTATCTCTTAGTGGCGATAATCCCGTTGTCTCAAAGTCAATTATGCTAAAAGTTACATCTCTGTAAAAATTATTATTGTCTGCTTTACTTTTCATTGCAAAAAACTTGAATTAATTATTTCAAACTAAATAAATATATTTGTATTATTAAAAGGAATCATTGATGGAAATAAATATTTTATTTATTGGAGATATTGTTGGTAAACCAGGGCTTGATATGGTTCAAACATGGTTGCCAAGTATCGAAAAAAAATATAAAGCAGATGTTGTTTTAGCAAATGGAGAAAATGCTTGTGATGGAAAAGGACTGACTGTTAAAGAAGGTCAGATCTTATTTAATCTTGGTGTTAAAGTTATCACTGGTGGAAATCATACTTGGGATAAAAATCAATCTCAAGAATATTTGAAAACAGAACCACGTGCAATTAGACCCTTAAATTATCCCAAGGGAACTTTTGGAAATGGTTATCATATTTTTGATACTGCAAAAGGAAAAGTTGCTGTTATGAATTTGCAAGGCAGATCCTTCATGGCTACAATTGATTGCCCATTTCGTACGGCTGATTGGGCATTGCAAAAAATCAAGCAGGAAGCAAAAGTGATTTTTATTGATTTTCATGCTGAGGCAACTGCTGAAAAATTGGCTCTTGCAAATTATCTCGATGGAAAAATTTCTGCTTTAGTAGGTACTCATACGCACATTCAAACCGCTGATGAAAGAATTTTTGCAAATGGAACAGCTTATATTACTGATGTTGGAATGACAGGCCCTTATGATTCTGTTATTGGCATGAAGAAAGAAGCTGCTATCAATAGATTTATTTATCAAACACCACAAAAATATCAGACAGCAGAAAATGAAGTTCATCTAGCAGCGGTTTTAATTAAAGTTAATTCAGAAACCGGCAAAGCTATTTCGATTGAAAGAATATTTATCCCAGATTTTGAAAGAAGCATGGATAATTGATTTGTTCAGAATTTTCAATATAGTAGAAGAGGATAGATGATTTTATTGGATGGAAAGATAGTCGCTCAGGAAATCAGGAGTGAACTTAAAATTGAAATTGAAGAGCTTAAAGCAAAGTATGGAAGAATCCCTGGACTAGTTGCTATTTTAGTTGGCGAAAATCCTGCGTCAAAAGTTTATGTAAGCATGAAAAGTAAAGCATGTAATGAAGTAGGAATATTTTCCAAAGTGGAAAAACTTGATAGTAATATTTCTGAAGGTGAATTACTAAACGTTATCAGCAAATATAACTTGGATGAAAATTATCACGGCATTCTCGTACAATTGCCTTTACCAAAACATATTAATCAGGATAAAATATTAAATAAAATTAGTGTTCAAAAAGATGTTGATGGATTTAATCCTTTTAATGTCGGAAATCTTATGATTGGAAATGATACTTTTCTTCCTTGCACACCTTATGGAATTATTGAATTGTTAAGTCGCTATAAAATATCAACCAAAGGAAAACACGCTGTTGTTCTGGGCAGAAGTAATATCGTTGGAAAACCGATAGCGAATATGCTTGTGCAAAAAAACGAGAATGCGAATGCAACAGTAACTGTTTGCCACTCAAACAGTTTGAATCTTACCGATATAACTAAGCAAGCCGATATTCTTATTGCTGCTATTGGCAGTCCTGAATTTGTCACTGCAAATATGGTTAAAGATGGTGCCATAGTAATAGATGTTGGTATTAATAGGGTAGTGGATAATTCAGATAAAGGTTATAGACTTGTTGGGGATGTAAAGTTTGATGAAGTTTCTATGAAGGCAAGTTATATTACGCCTGTTCCTGGCGGTGTCGGTCCGCTTACGATTGGAATGTTATTAAAGAATACAGTAAAAGCATTTAAAAATATAATGGTATAAATTATGGCTAATCCAATAGTAGATAAAATTGTATCTCAAGTTTTTACAGAAAAAGCTCTGCATGATTTTTATTGTGTTGGAGAAACATGCAAAGGATGGGAAAGAAATGTTATTGACCAACCTGTGGCTGTTAAAAAAATAATTACAAACGGTGCTGAGAGAATTTCTGCTGGAATTGGAATTGGACAACATATTGCTGATTTACAATTAGCTCGAATGATTGATCATACTTTGTTAAAACCTGAAGCTACAGTTGATGAAATTAAAAAACTTTGTAATGAGGCAAAGCAATTCTCATTTGCTTCGGTTTGTATCAATCCCTCTTTTGTGAAATTAGCTTCAGACATGCTGAAAGATTCATTAGTGAAAGTGTGTACTGTTATTGGGTTCCCTCTTGGGGCAACTACTACTGAAACGAAGAGAGCTGAAGCAGAGTTGGCGCTTGATGAAGGTGCTGAAGAAATTGATATGGTCATCAATATAGGAAGATTGAAAAGCAAAGATTATGATTATGTTTTCGAGGATATTAATCAGGTGGTTCGTGCTGCGAAAATGAAAGGGGCTATTTGTAAAGTAATTATTGAATCGTCTTTATTATCTGATGAAGAAAAAATTTATGCATGTCTTTTAAGCAAAAAAGCTAAAGCAGATTTTGTGAAAACATCTACTGGATTTAGTAAAGGAGGAGCAACTGCCAGTGATGTAGCACTAATGAAATATGTCGTTGGGTCAGCTGTTGGTGTTAAGGCTTCAGGTGGAATTCGTTCAAGAAAAGATGCTGAGGAGATGATTGAATCTGGAGCGGATAGAATAGGCGCAAGCGCAAGTGTAAAAATTGTAACAGGTGATAATTTAGAAAATAAAGGCTATTGATGGTTCTGGATTTAATTATTAAAAAATCTTTTGATGGATATTCAGCTGTTATACCTTCAATAAGTGGATGTGAAACTTGGTCAGGAAATGAGGATGATGCAGTAATTAAATCGTTGGAATTACTAAAGTTTTATTTAAATCTTCCTGCTGATAAGAAAATTAATGTTGATAAAGCCAGAAATGAAAGCGAACAAATTATTTACAAACTTATTTTTAAGAAATAATTATCTTGAGACAGTTCAAAAGCCAATCTCGATTAAATAAAATTATCTCAGTATTATCTATGCGTCAATTTGATTTGCAATTAATTCTTGAAGAAATTCATGATCCGCATAATGTGAGTGCAATTTTAAGGACTTGCGATGCTGTTGGTGTGCAAAATGTTTCTTTGGTTTACAATGTCAATAAATTTCCAAAAGTCAGTAGAATTTCTTCGGCTTCAGCGAAAAAATGGGTGGATATACTACGGTTTTCATCGATTGAAGATTGTGTAAATCATTACCATCAAAATGGATATAAAGTAATTGCAACAGCAATCACAAAAAATTCTTTTGATATATATCAAGTCGATTTTACGGATAAGGTGGCAATAATATTAGGAAATGAACACTTTGGGGTTACTCAAAAAGCTTTGGAATTATCTGATGCTTGTATATCGATTCCAATGAAAGGGATGGTGCAAAGTCTAAATGTTTCAGTTGCTGCATCGGTTGTTTTATATGAGGCTTACAGACAAAGAATGAATGCAGGGATGTATCAAAAGTCAAAAATTGAAAAATCTGAACTTGATAAAATGATTGATCTTTGGTGTGAAAAATGAAAATTGAAAAAGTAAATTGTATTAATGGAGAGTTAAATCTTCCTGGAGATAAATCAATTTCGCATCGAGCGATTATTTTTGCATCTTTGTCAAAAGGGAAATCATTAATAAATAATTTTTTGCAATCTCAGGATATTTATTCGACCATTAATTGTTTTCGAAATCTTGGATGTCAAATAATTGAAAATAGTAATTCTCTTGAAATCGAAGGGCGAGGCTTTGGAAAACTTATGGCGCCAAACAATTACCTTGACTGTGGAAATTCCGGAACAACAACCCGTTTAATATCAGGGATATTAGCTGCTCAGGATTTCGATTCGATTTTAATTGGTGATGACTCTTTATCATCTCGCCCAATGAAAAGGATTATTGAACCCCTAAATATGATGGGCGCGAAAATTGAATCGAATAATGATAATCGTCTTCCGATGAAAATATTTGGAAACAAAAATTTAAATTCAGTGGAATATGAATTGCCAGTGGCAAGCGCTCAGGTAAAAAGTTGCATTATTCTGGCTGGGTTGCATCTTAATGAAGAAACTATTGTTGTTGAAAAATTTATTACTCGAGATCATACAGAAAGAATGCTGAACCTTGAAGTTGATTTTATAGGTTCAAAAAAAATTATTAAGGCGTCAAGAAAAAATTATCCTATTGCACGCAAATATGAAATTCCAAGTGATATTTCAAGCGCCGCTTTTTTTATTGTTCTCGCGCTCTGCTCAAAATCTTCAGAGCTAATCATTAGAAATGTCTCATTAAATCCTACTCGAGCTGGTATTATTCAAATATTAAAAGCAATGGGCGGTGATATTGAAATAATTAATCAAAATAATTTTGCAGGTGAGGAACTTGGAGATATTAAAGTACGAAGCAGCCAATTACACAATGTGAAAATTGAATCAATGGTAATCTCAAATATTATTGATGAGATACCAATACTATCTGTGGCTGGTTTTTTTGCAGAAGGTAAGTTTGAAATTGATCATGCTGAAGAATTAAGGTATAAAGAGTCAGATCGTATTATGGCTGTCTGCGAAAATCTAAGATTGTTAGGTTGCAAAATCCACGAAACTAAAGATGGTTTTATAATTGAAGAGAAAAAAATAGTCGGAAACATTCAATTCAAAAGTTTTAATGATCATAGAATTGCAATGGCCTTTTATATTTTAGGAGCATTGCTTGAAACTGATGTATATATGGATTCAATGGATTCTGTTAGAATATCTAATCCAAATTTTTATTCTCAAGTTAAGTCGTTAATTAATTAATTCCAATTTCAATTATTTGATGTTCAAATTTACTTATTGAAATTTCATCAAATAAAGTTGAGAATATTTCTTTCCCATATTTATTATAGTAATAAGAAAAATTTATTACACGTTCCTGTAAGAATGAGTTTGGAAAAACTGAATTAAAAATTTTATTTAGTTGCCTATTAAGAATCTCATTTTTCTTTATTTGTATTGAGTTCGTCCTAGCTTTTAAAATATCAAAATGGCTAAGAGTCTTTTCTTTCGTTTTTGCTAATGGGTCAATCAGAGAGTTATCAATTTTCATAAGTTCATTTTCTAAATACTTGAATACATCATCAATTAATATTTGAGACTTATTAAATACATCTAAAGTGTTTACTTCTGCATTATCATTCAGGATATTTTGAAATAAGTAATCTTTATCTTGAATAATTGAAGGTATTGTCAAGTTGTATTTCTCAATCAAATTTTTAACGCTTTTTTCTAAAATTGTAACAGAAGCACGAGGGTAAATAATTGGCTGAGTAATATTATAAATATTGTAATAGGGAATAACTTGTGCGAAATAACTTATCTCACTTGGTCCAGCGATATAAAGAGCAGTCGGCAAGATATAATCTTGACAAATCGGACGCATTAAAACATTGGGACTGAAAAATTCAGGATTTTCATTTATCAGGTTCAACATTTCTTCTTTTGTAAATTTTTTCCTTTTGTTTTTTAGTTTAAAGCCAGCATCATCAGGTTCTATTAAATGTCTTTTATTATTTTCAGAAAAAAATAAATTTATAGGCTTGACCTTAACTTGAGCGTGATAGCCTTCTTCAAGATGAGCGCTTCGGCGGAGAATAACTTTTGTGTGAGATTCGTAATTGTTAATTTCGTTCTCAAAAATTGGTTTGAGTAGGGTTTTATATTTTTTATCCTGCGGATCGAAAATAATTAATCCGTATTCATCAAAAAAACTCATAAGCAAACCACGGAAACTGGACTTAAAGGATTTTCCATTAGAGTAATGTTTTCTTATCAACTCAATAAGTTCTGATTTAAAATCCGTATCACGCAAACTGCTGTTTAATCTTTCAATTGAAATATCGATTCTTTCGTCAAATAAAACACTTCCAACACTTCCGGATTCGTAATTATTATCAATGCTTTCTAAATATTGAATCAATTGAATTTCATTATCGCCGTTAAAAATGTTTATTGAATTAACTTCTTCAAAATCATGATCATCGCCTTCCATCCAAAAAATCGGAACAAAATTATAATCCACATATGATTCTTTAAGTTTAGTGCAAAGTTTAATTGCAGTAATTATTTTGTAGAAAGTATATAAAGGTCCACCGAAAATTGTCAATTGTTGTCCGGTGACTACAGCCAAAGTATTTTCTGCATTTAATAAATTAATATTATTGTATGTGCGCTTTGAATATTGGAGATTACCGTATTGCTCAAGAAGAATTTTATGAAGTATCTCACGTGGAATTCTGTTACTACTTCTAATTTCATTAAATTTGCTCTGGTATTGTTCTGAATTTCTGAAATTGAAGTTATAAAATTCTTTGACTTTGTCGAATTCATAAACGTAATCCAAAAACAGATTCGAAAAATTCGGAAGATCAGAAAAATTAATAAACATAAATGCCTTTTATTTTTTACAAAAATATAAATACTTTTTAAAAGAATTAAGTTCCATTTACTCTCAACAAGGTATGTAAATGAAAAAAATATTTCTGCTTACTATCTTCTTTGTTTCACAGATTATTCCGCAATCTGGTAAATTTATATTCTTGCCAGACGGATTGAATATTTTGCCATTTAAGGCAAATATGCAAGAAGCAAGATTAGGAATTTTATATTTCCCAGATAATGCAAATTTGAAAGTTGATATTGGAAATGCAGTGGACATACTTGGCTATAATTTTGATGATGACAAATTTGCAATGGGAATTGAGTTTATGGCTTATGCTCTTTCGACAAATTATCAGGGAAGGCGGTTGCAGATTGATGCATTAGACGGTTTCTTTGGTGGAAATGCATCGTTATCAATTCCTTGTGAAAATGGAAATTTATTGTTTCGATTTAGGATTATTCATAATAGTGCTCACTTTGTTGATGGACATTATGATTTCAAGAACGACAGGTGGAGTAAAAATATTTACCCAATACCATTTACTCAGGATTTTGGCGAAATCACTTCTGCTTATCATACCAATTTTGAAATGCATGAATTTAAATATTATGGTTCTATAGGATATTCGAGTTTAGTGCGTCCGTCTCTAATTAAAAAGTGGTGGGCTAACATTGGCTGGGAATTCTATATTAAAGTCACAGATAATTTTTTTGAAAAACCGGTCAACGTTTTTGTTGCTAATCAAATAAAATTGGCTGGAATGCCTAAATACAAGTTAAATTATAACAATATGCTCGGTATTAAATTGGGCGAAGTCGAAGCGAAAGGAGTTGTTTTCTATTTTGATTACTATCTGGGAAATAATTATTTCAGTGAATATTATTACAACCGGATTAAAAAATTTGGCATTGGTTTTTTTGTTGATTTCTTATGAAAAAATTATTTGAAAATAAATCTGTTTTAGTCTCTATTAAATTGCTCATAAGCGGTTTATTGATCTATTTGATTATCGATTATGTAGATAGTAAAAATATTTTAACGAATTTGAAATCCATTAACCTAATTTATTTCTCATTTGCTTTGCTATTGGTTCCCTTAAATATTTTCGTTCAATTTCGAAAGTGGTATTTAATATCTGATAAAGTATTGCAAATAAAAAATTCAAAAATAATTAAGCACTCACTTTATCAGGGTTTCTCAGCTGGAATTGTTACTCCTTTCCGTGCTGGTGAATATCTTGCACGAAACATTGCTTTGAAATCCAATACTTCAAAAGTGGCATTAGCTACTTTTGTTGATAAAATATTTAATATGTTTATAATTCTTGTGGTTGGTATTATTGCTTTAATTCTATTATTCATCAGAATCAAAAACACTACTCTCATTTCAGGTACTCTTGTTTTTGGTGCAATTATCACTTTCATCTCAATACTTTTAACTAAGACAAAACTGATAACCAAACTAATAAATCATAAATATATAAAGAGCAATCGTTTAGTGATTTTAATTGGAGAGTATAAGAGTTTTAATCCCAAATTCTATGTAAAGTTACTACTCTACTCTGGGTTACACTATTTTCTAATTCTAATGCAATATTCATTCATTTTAATTTCTTTGAATTCTCATGATTCATTTCTGAAACTTTTCTGGTTTGTGTCATTATTATTATTCGGGAAGACAATCATTCCTCCTTTTACATTTGGTGAATTAGGAATCAGAGAAGCCTCTTCTATTTTTTTCTCGAAATATTTTTTAATCACAAAAGCTATTGCTTTCAATTCAACGGTGATTATTTTTCTGATAAATCTATTGCTCCCAGCTTTGTGGGGAATGCTTTACTTGTATAAGGATGAATGATGGATTTAATTTTCCTATCAGTTACATTATTTTTATTGTTGATTTATTCTGGGTTTCTGGTTGCTGTCTTAATTGGTATTAGTAAAGTCAAGAACAGTACTTTGAGCGAGGTAGAATTTCCTGCCGTAACAATTTTAATCCCTTTCAGAAATGAAAGCAGCAATATTGAAAAATCTGCTATTAGTATTAGTCAATTAGATTATCCAAAAGAAAAATTAGAAATTATTTATATCAATGATCATTCAACGGATAATTCCGTTGAAAAGCTTTCCAAATACATTTCTGATAATATTAAGT
>Ga0172372_10005000_pt1 | contig 18640 bp, 27 predicted proteins | sample LakKiv5m_2_FD_114544 | JGI IMG/M metagenome (GOLD analysis project Ga0172372, IMG submission 114544) | Freshwater microbial communities from Kabuno Bay, South-Kivu, Congo - kab_092012_9.5m | ecosystem: Environmental > Aquatic > Freshwater > Lake | place: Democratic Republic of the Congo...
CAGCCCCAGCAACTACATTTGCCCATTTAGATGCAACTACAGTATTATCACGTAATTTAGCTGCAAAAGGTATTTATCCTGCTGTAGATCCTTTAGATTCAACTTCTACAATGTTACAACCTAATATTGTAACTGCAGAACATTATGAAATTGCAGAAACAGTTAAAGAAACATTACAACGTTACAAAGAATTACAAGATATTATTGCAATTTTAGGTATTGATGAATTATCAGAAGAAGACCGTTTAACAGTAGCACGTGCTCGTAAAGTAGAACGTTTCTTATCTCAACCATTCTTCGTTGCCGAAATCTTCACAGGTTCACCGGGAAAATATGTAAGTTTAGAAGAAACAATCAAAGGTTTCAGTATGGTATTAAATGGTGAATTAGATGAATTACCTGAACAAGCTTTCTATCTTGTAGGTAATATTGAAGAAGCTATGGCAAAAGCAGAAACTCTAAAATAAGGAGTGATATATATGGTTATGAACATCCGCGTTCTTACCCCTGATCGAGTTATCTGTTCAACGGCAGCTGATGAAGTAATATTACCTGGTTTAACAGGTCAAGTAGGGGTATTAGACGGTCATGCAGCACTAATTACAGCATTAGATACTGGATTATTACGAATTAAATTAGATGATACATGGACTCCAATTATTTTATGTGGTGGTCTAGCTGAAATTGACAGAAACCGAGTTACTGTATTAGTAAATGATGTTGAAGAATTTACTAATATTGAATTACGTGAAGCAACAAAAGAATTAGAACAAGCAACATTAGCTGTTGAAAAAGCTGAAACAAGTAAAGATCGTCTAGACGCATCTCTTGAATTAAAAAAAGCTAATGCTCGTGTTCAAGGTATTAATTATCTATCGAAAAAATTTTAAATTATAAAAGTTAGTTTGTTAAGTTTTATGACTTAACAAACTAACTTTTATAATTTAGATTGATTAGAAAATTAGAAATCTTAATAATTTAAATGATTATGGTAACAAATTCTAATTTTAGCTTCAAAAGAAACTCTAGTGTAGTTCTAGAACTTCCTTTTTCAGAACATATAGAAGAATTAAGACAGCGAATTCTATTTCTATTTGTAACAATTTTATTACTAACAATTGTATCATTTTTAGAAGTTAAACCTATAGTTAAAATTTTAGAATATCCAATAGCTAATGTAAAATTTTTTCAGCTTTCACCTGGTGAATATTTTATATCAACAGTAAAAATTGCTTTTTACACTGGATTATTATTTACAAGCCCTTTTGGAATTAGTCAAATAATTTTATTTTTGTTACCTGGATTAACAAAAAGAGAAACAAAAATTATTTTACCATTATTAATAAGTTCTTTAATTTTATTCGGGTTAGGTATTGCTTTTTCTTACTATACTTTAGTCCCAGCTGCTTTAAATTTTTTCCTGAATTACAGTGAAGAAGTAATAGAACCACTTTGGTCTTTTGACCAATATTTTGAATTTATATTAGTTCTTTTTTATAGTACAGGTTTAGCATTTCAAATTCCTATTATTCAAATTTTAATAGGTTTGTTAAATATTGTATCAGCCTCTCAAATGTTAGGAGCCTGGCGATATATAATTTTACTAGCAACAATCCTTGGGGCAATATTAACCCCATCTACCGATCCACTTACACAATTATTATTATCAGTAGCTATATTGTTATTATATTTTGCTGGATTAGGTATCTTGTTTTTAATAAAAAATTAATTTATATACTAAAGCATCCATCTTTTAAAAAGTATTTCCTCCATGATAAATAACAAGTTTATTAAAAGTCTTTTACTCAATTTAGCTTTTGTTGGACTATTGCTTGGATTTAGCGTTGAAAATTCAAATGCTTATCCAGTCTTTGCCCAACAAAATTATTCAAACCCGCGTGCTGCAAATGGAAAATTAGCCTGTGCAAACTGTCATTTGAATCAAAAAGCGATTGAAATTGAAGCTCCACAAGCTGTTCTTCCTAACTCAGTATTTGAAGTAACAGTAAAAGTACCTTATGATACTACTCTAAAGCAAATTGGAGCAAATGGTCAAAAAGCTGATTTAAATGTGGGTGGTATTTTAATATTACCTAAAGGGTTTAAACTAGCACCAAAAAATAAAATTTCAGAAGAAATTAAAATAAAAAATAAGGGTGTTTTCTATTCACCATATAGTACAGAATTAGATAATATATTAGTGGTAGGCCCTATTGCAGGAAAAACACATCAAGAATTAACATTCCCAGTGATTGCACCTGATCCAGAAAAAGATTCGAATATTAAATATTTAACATATCCGATTTATGCCGGTGGAAACCGAGGTCGTGGTCAAGTATATCCTACTGGTGAAAAAAGTAATGTAAATGTCTTTGGTGCAAATCAAAACGGCCAAGTTACAGAAATAACAACATCAGAAAAAGGTGATTCAAATGTTGTTATTGTTAATGCAAACGGAACAAAAACATCGCAATCTGTTCCTGCAGGTTTAAGTCTAATTGTAAAAGTAGGTGATATCGTAAAATCAGAACAACCTCTAAATTTAGATCCTAATGTTGGTGGATTTGGACAAGAAGAGAGCGAATTAGTTTTACAAAATCCTTTACGAATTATTGGTTATTTAGCATTCTGTTTTTGCGTATTATTAACTCAAGTTTTCTTAATTTTGAAGAAAAAACAGTTTGAAAAAGTACAAGCAGCTGAGCTTAACTTTTAGTTTAAATTGTGAAAAGCTACATTTTTATGTAACTTTTCGCAATTTAAATTAGTATAGTTCGTCTTCTTGGTGTACTAGAATTGTACAGTCAGATTTCGGATATGCAATACATGTTAAAACAAAACCTGCTCCAACTTGATCATCATCTAAAAATGTTTGTTCCGATTGATCAATAGAACCTGATGTAACTTTCCCTGCGCATGTAGAACATGCACCTGCACGACAAGAATATGGTAAATCAATACCTTGCTCTTCGGCTGAATCTAAAACAAATACATCATCATTACAATCAATTGTAGTATTGATATTGTGTTCATCACTTAATAATGTAACTTTGTAAGTAACCATATTACTCCTTATAAATAAATAGATAAATCGATAAAGAAAGACATATTTAATCTTACTTTACTAAATAACATTATACTACGGAAACTCAATTATAGTAATAAAAATTTAAATTAAAATTTTTTAAAATAATTGACGTAAACGACTAGCTTTTCCTTTTAAATTTCTTAAATAATAAAGTTTAGAACGACGAACTTTCGAAGAACGAATTACCATAATAGAATCTACTTTGGGTGAATGAACCAAGAAAATTCTCTCAATCCCAATACCTTGAAATATTTTTCTAACTGTTATCGTGGTATTTATCGAGCTATTTTTTTTTGCAATAATTGTCCCCTCATAAGACTGAATCCTTTCCTTATTACCTTCAATAATTTTCACACCAACTTTTACAGTATCACCAATTTTTAAAATTGGTAGATCTTTTTTAAGAAATTGATTTTCAACATTTAAAACAGGGGTTTGTAAATTTAATTTCTCCATTATTATTGAGCCTCACATGAAATTGTTTAATAAGATTTATTCTACAATTTCATTCATAAAAAAACAATATAAAACTCAATTCTATTTAATTATTGCATTCGACTGGGTTCGAACCAGTGATGTTCCAGAGGAAAACGGATTATGAGTCCGGCGCCTTCAACCACTCGGCCACGAATGCTTTTTTGGAGCTGATGGGAATTGAACCCACGTCCATCTAAAATTGAAAAAAAAGCTCACTCACAGGTATAGTTCTAAAAAAGAACAAAAGATAGAAGTTATTCTAAACTATAGACAAAAAAACGTCTAGTCATAGTGAAAAATTTTTTAAATTAAATAATATATTTTCTAAGCAATAGCAACAGCTAAATTATTTAAGAACTTTCTATTGTTTAGAGTTAAATTTTTGAAATTAAAAGATAAGATATTATTAGCATTTATTATAATTAGACTGTAGATTTTTACGAAGAATACAAGCTTCGACCTGCATCACATTTTTCTCATTTTTAAATGTCGAAACCAAGACAGCCCCTAACTCAGATAATACATTTTTTATCTTTATTTTTAAGCATGAAGGGAATCGAACCCTTGACTTTCAGAATCGGAATCTGATGCTCTATCCACTGAGCTACATGCTTTAAAAATTAGATTCAATTTATAATCTTTATTGAAGATTATAAATTGAACATATCAGTTATTTAATAGTAAATTTTACCACCACCCCATTTTTCTGAAACAATTTTAGGTTGTAACATAATATGACCTGCGATTGTATATAAATCTTCATCTGTTAAAGATCGCATACGTGGATAAATATCTGCACTTTTAATACTTGGATGAACTTCTGCTATTGATTCTAAACCATCATAAGTTGTTGGGTTTTTTAAATAATCAACAATTGATGCTATATTATCACGACGAGGTGTTGCTAAACTTAAAGCTTCAGGATCTAATCCAATATTTGGATTTGTTTTTGTAACACCACCTACGTGACAAGCACCACAAGTAGCGTTAAATAAACGTTTACCCCGTTTAACTTGCTCTGGTGATAAAACCGTTGTATTTCCTGAAGAATCAGCTACAACAGTTCTTGTAGCTTCATCTAGATCAATTGCTGATGCATTTAAAACAAATAAATTAAAAATACAGAAGAATAAAATTCCAAAAAATTGTGATGATTTTTTAAGCATAATCTAATAAAATTATTTAAAACCTTGAAACCAAGATAAAAGATTCTGATTACTTTTCTTTTTTTTTTCTCATTTTGAAAATTAAACCTCTTAGCCGGATATTTTCCCATCCAGCAAGTAAAACGCTAGTAATAATTAATGCTTGACTAAATAGTAATATTGGATCTAAGCGCCAGCCGTGAACCATAAGGATACCACAATAAAAAAAACCTGTCGTGACAAAAAATAAATCTTCATCTCTTGAAACTTCGGGTTTGACTTTTCGAAGTCCGTATAATAAAACTACACCAAATAATAAAATACCGCTTAAAAATACATTTGGACCAAAACTAACATTTATCATGTTATTAAATTTGCTCCTTACTGTTAAATAAATTAAACAATTTTAGTTTAACTAATAATTGAAAGATTGTAAATTGATTAATTTAACTACGTGTTACACGATCACTCTTACTGATAATAATTAAAGCTGTAGCAATAGCTGCTACAACAAGAGCACCGGCTACTAAACTAGAGATGAAGTTTGCTAAAGAAGATGTCATTTATGAATTCCTATTATATTAAATAAAAAATGAAAAATAGTAATCTTAACTACACTAAGTATTGTATGAGCATTAAAATGGATATAACTAATTATAAATATTTAATTATTTATGGTTATACTACAATATAGTTTAGTATAAAAATCATTAACTAAAAAATAATTTTTTTAATTATCAAATTGAATGGATATAGTTTCAATACTAATTGTAAAGAACTATGTGTGCTGCTATCTTACAATCCTGACACGTTGAATAATTTTTTTAATTATATTAATTCTATATCCAAATAATATTATACACTCAAATTAGTAAATAAGCAAGATATAATTTATATAATATCTTGCTTATTTATTAAAGGATAGTTTATAATAAACTGTACGTATCTAAAAAGCCCGGATAGCTCAGTTGGTAGAGCAGTGGATTGAAGATCCTCGTGTCACCAGTTCGAATCTGGTTCTGGGCAATATCACATATTTAAATACTTAGTTCGTCTTTTATCAAATTTCAGCTGTATATTACCTGTAGGTCCGTTTCTTTGTTTTGCAATAATTAAATCAACAATTTTATTCAAATTATCAAAGGATTGTTCAGAGTTAAGACGATCATTTTGATAAAGCATAAGAACTAAATCTGCATCTTGTTCAATAGAACCACTTTCTCGTAAATCAGATAAAATGGGTTTTTTATCGGTTCGAGTTTCTACATTTCGACTTAATTGTGATAAAGCAATTATGGGAATATTAAATTCTTTTGCAACATTTTTTAAAGCTCTAGTTATTTGTGACAATTCTTGGGCCCGATTTCCATTTTGTGATATTGAATTTTGCATTAATTGTATATAGTCAATTATTACTAAACCTATCGTTTTATATTGGGATAGTACACTTTTAATTTTTCCTCTAATTTCTTGAACTGATAAATCGGAACTATCATCAACAAATAAAGGTAATTTTGATAAAATTTTAATAATTTTATTTAATTTTATCCAATCCGTCTCATAAAGTTTACCACTTCGTAATCGTAATTGACTAATATTAGTTTCCATAGATAATAATCTATACATTATTTGTTCTTTCGACATTTCAAGACTAAAAACTAAAACAGGTAATTTTGAATACTTTATTATATTCAAAGTAATAGTTAATGAAAAAGCAGTTTTACCTATGGATGGACGCCCTGCAATAATAATTAAATCTGATTTTTGAAATCCTTGGGTTAAAGAATCTAAAGCATAAAAACCAGAAACTAAACCTGGTAAATTAGGAGATGTTGATTTCTGTTTTAACTCGAGAAAAATACTATAAACTAAATCATTACTACTAGAAAGTTTATTAGGTCTAAATTCGTTGGTTATATTAAAAAAGTTTGATTCAAATTCATTTAATATATGTTCTAACGAAATATTAGTAATAAAACTAGAATTAATTGTTTTATAACCAAGTTTAATTAAAGAACGTCTTAAAAATTTATCTTTAATTAATCTTATATATTCATCTAAATATACAATATTTGGTATTTGATTAATTAATTCAATTAAAACTTTAACTCCGCCAATTTTATTTATTAAACCATTTTCTTGTAAGAAGGTTGTTAAAGTAATGATATCAATAAATTTATTGTTTTGATACATAAATAAAATTGCTTTAAAAAATTCTTGATGATTTTTAAAATAAAAAGCTTCAATACTAAGATTTTTAATTGTTATTTCAATAGCTTCTGAACTTGTTAAAATACAACTTAGAACCATTTTTTCAGCTAAAAAATTGTGTGGTAAATAATTTTCAAAATCAGATTCTCTTGTTTCTATTTTCATAACATTCTAGAATATATTGGAAAGTTTTAGACATTGAAATATTAATATATGAATAGTATAATAGAAGGAAAGCGTCCTTAGTTCAGTTGGTAGAACGCTAGTCTCCAAAATTAGATGTCGAGGGTTCAAGTCCTTCAGGGCGCGTTTCTCATTTATGAGAAGGTTATAGAAAATAACAATAGAATTTTATATTTTTAAATGATCCGAAATTAACTAGTTTAGAAACTAAGAAATAACACAATATTATACGAATCTATAAATTGCAATGGCAAAAAAAATAACCGGTTTGATTAAATTAGCCTTACCGGCAGGTAAAGCTACACCAGCGCCACCAGTGGGTCCAGCATTAGGACAACATGGGGTTAATATAGCTGCGTTTTGTAAAGAGTACAATGCTAGAACAGGTGATAAAGTGGGATTAATTATTCCTGTAGAAATTTCTGTTTTTGAAGATAGAAGTTATACTTTTGTATTAAAAACACCACCGGCTTCTGTTTTATTAGCTAATGCAGCAAAAATTAAGAGAGGATCACCTACTCCTAATAAACAAATCGTTGGATCTGTTACAAAAGCTCAATTAGAAGAAATTGCTCAAACTAAATTACCTGATTTAAACACCACAAAAATCAGTAGTGCAATCAAAATTGTTGAAGGAACTGCCCGAAATATGGGTATCTCCATTATAGATTAAGTTTAATTTTTAAAAAAGTTTGATGGAGAAATTTTATGCCAAAATTGTCGACTAGACAAAAGAAAAATTTAGAAAAAACTAAAAACTTTATTTCAACAAATTTAAATGAAGCAATAAAACTTTTAAAAGAAACTGCTACGACTAAGTTTGTTGAAAGTGTTGAATTGCATGCTAATTTAAATATTAACCCAAAATATGCAGATCAACAATTAAGAACAACAGTAACATTACCAAATGGTGTAGGAAAACAAATAAGAATTGCTGTATTAACTAACGATGAAAATTTCTCAGAAGCAGAACTAGCAGGAGCTGATATAATAGGGAATGATAGTTTAATTGAGCAAATTACAAAAGGTAATATTCAATTTGATTTGCTTATAGCAACACCAAATATGATGCCTAAATTAGCAAAATTAGGACGAGTATTAGGTCCAAAAGGGTTAATGCCTTCACCAAAATCAGGTACTGTTACTAATACTATTACAGAGACATTAACAGAGTTTAAAAAAGGAAAGTTTGAATATAAAGCTGATAAAACAGGTATTGTTCACGTTAATTTTGGAAAAATTAATTTTACAGATCAACAATTAGTTGAAAATTTAAGTGAACTATATTCATCAATTTTACAAAATAGACCTTCTGGTGTAAAAGGAAAATACTTTAAAAGTTTATTTATTTGTACAAGTATGGGTCCTTCAATTAAATTAGATTTAGATATTTTTAATTAAGTATCAAATTTGTCAATATTATTAATTAAATAAAAATTATTATGTCAGAAAAGATTGATCAAATTATTGAAAGTTTAAAAACTTTAACATTATTAGAAGCTTCAGAACTAGTTTCAAAAATTGAAGATACTTTTGGGGTAGATGCTTCTGCTGCATCAGGACCTACTATGGTAATGACTGCTCCTGCTGCAGTTGAAGAAGTAGAAGAAAAAACAGAATTTAATGTAGTTTTAGAAGCAGTTCCTGCGGATAAGAAAATAGCTATTTTAAAAGTTGTTAGATCGTTAACAGGACTTGGTTTAAAAGAAGCAAAAGAAATTGTTGAATCAGCACCAAAACAAATTCAGGAAGGTTTAGGTAAAGAAGCGGCAGAACAAGCTAAAAAACAATTAGAAGACGTTGGAGCTACAGTTTCTTTAAAATAAAAAACCAATAGAATAAAAGGATTAATTATTATTATAACAATTAATCCTTTTTTTTTTACCAAAAACCTAATGAAACCGCTTTATCAATTGGCAAACATGCACCAATACCAAACCATACTGCGAAAAAGAAGCCTAGTATAAATACTAAACTAGCAATTGGTCGACGGAACGGATTTTGAAATTTATTTACATTTTCAATAAAAGGTACTGTAATTAAACCCGCTGGTACTGCAGCCATAGCTAATACTCCTAATAATTTATTAGGTAAAACACGTAACAAATTAAATGTAGGGAAAAAATACCATTCTGGTAAAATTTCTAAAGGAGTATTAAATGGATCTGCAGGTTCTCCAAGTTGTGTTGGTGCCATTACACTTAATCCAATACAACAAGCAAATGTACCTAAAATACAAATTGGAAATACATATAAAAGATCATTAGGCCACGCAGGTTCTCCATAATAATTATGGCCCATTCCTTTAGCAAGTTTAGCTCTTAATTTAGGATCTGTTAAATCTGGTTTTTTAATTACTGACATAATAAGTTTTTAATAGTTAATTATAAAGGACCTGATATTCCTTGTTTACGAATCATTAAGAAATGCGTTAACATTAGTACCGCAGCCGCAAGTGGTAAAACAAAAGTATGAGCACTATAGAAACGTGTAAGTGTACTCTGACCTACACTTTCTCCTCCGCGTAAAATTAAAACTAATGGAGGTCCTACAATTGGAACAGCAGCAGGAACACCTGTAACGATTTTACAAGCCCAAAACCCTACTTGATCCCATGGTAAAGAATACCCTGTAACACCAAATGAAACAGTAACTACAGCTAAAATTACTCCAGTAACCCATGTTAATTCACGTGGTTTTTTAAATCCACCAGTTAAATATACTCTGAATATATGTAAAACCATCATCATAACCATCATACTAGCAGACCAACGATGAATAGAACGAATTAACCAGCCAAAATTAACGCTAGTCATAATATATTCAACTGATGCAAAAGCGTCTACAACACTAGGACGGTAATAAAAAGTCATAGCAAAACCAGTAGCCACTTGCACTAAGAAACATGTAAACACAATTCCACCAAAACAATAAAAAATATTAACGTGCGGTGGTACATATTTACTTGAAATATCATCTGCAATTGCTTGAACTTCTAAGCGTTCTTCAAACCAATCGTAAACTTTACTCATAGAAAGTTATAAATTTTTATGTCACAGTTAAGCGTATTTTATGTTAAGGCGAGAGTGGGATTCGAACCCACGGAATCCGTAAAGATTCATCTGATTTCAAATCAGACGCAATCGACCAACTCTGCCATCTCGCCAAAAGATTAGTAAAAATACTAATCTTAAATTAATTAATTTTCATAAGTAGCAATACCACTAAATTTTACCGAAGCCGGTTCAGGATTCTTTCCTATAGAAAAATCACGGCTATTTACTGCACTACGACCTGGATTAACTTTTTCAGGGAATACACCATCTTTAGGATGTAAGTATTGTACTTCACCACTAGGGAATATACGATAAATTTTGTAGTTATTAATTTTAAATGTTCTTAATTGTGTACCTAAAGCAAGACACTGCTCTTTGCGCGCTAAATATAATAAGTTTTCACCATTACGCATAATTGCAGCTCCCCCAGTGGGCATTTCAAAAATTTGCTCTTTTGTACTAGTCCAAGTAATAGCGTATTTTTCTTCTACTTCAGCTGATCTTAACCAGCCGCCAGTACTTCCTCCAAAAGTAGGAAAAGGTGTTTGTAAATTTAATGTCATAGGTAAAACCTTATAGTTAATTAACGTTCGCTATATAATTTTAATAAAAAAATTAAAATTTTTTATTTTTTTCTCTAAGTTTATAGCGGAGAATGGATTTGAACCATTGACCTTCGGGTTATGAGCCCAACGAGCTACCAGGCTGCTCTACTCCGCGCCATAGAATGACATAGTGTTCTAATAATAATAATATTTATTAAAAAAAGCAAGGCTTTTTAATAAATATTATTAACATTTTATTTAAATTTACAATTAATTTAAATAAAATGCTAACACTAAATAAGCAAAAACACTTATTCCTGTAATATAGTTTAAAGTTCGCTGTGTCGAAGAAGGTGATCCAAAAATATCACTTTTATTAGCAAAACTAGATAATCCTATATTTTCTTGGGGCATACGTAAGAAAATTATTAAAATTAAGAATAAACTCATTACAAACCAAAGAGTTTTGACCATAATATTATATATATATATACAATTTAAAATTTAATCTTCGATTTCAAACACGTCTTTAAAAATTTTACTTACTTTATCACCAGAATCGATTGATTCCAATGGATCTTTTCTTAATCTATGTCGTAAACATAATGTAATAATTTTTGAAATGTCATCAACAGTTACTTTATCTCTACCATCATAAGCTGCATGAGCTTTTGCTGCTCTATTAGTAACAATATCACCTCTTAGACCATCAACATCTAAGCGACTACAAACTTCTGAAATTTTAATTCGTAAATCATAATCAATCTGAACAGAAGGAAGTAATTTCTGAGCGGCAACAATTTTCTCTCGTAAAGCTTGTTGTTGTTCTTCATAATTTTGGATCCATAGCATCGGAGTTTGATCAAAAGAAGTACGTTCTTCAACAACTTTAACTCGTAGAACAGGATCTTTTACTGTTCGGATCTCAGCATGCATACCAAATCGATCTAATAATTGTGGACGTAGTTCACCTTCTTCCGGGTTCCCTGAACCTACTAAAACAAATCGAGCGGGATGACGAATTGAAATACCTTCACGTTCTACAGTGTTCCAACCAGAAGCTGCAGAATCTAATAAGATATCCACTAAATGGTCATCCAATAAATTTACTTCATCAACATATAGAAGTCCCCTATTAGCTTTTGCTAATAAGCCTGGTTCAAAAGCTTTTATACCTTCTGTTAAAGCTTTTTCAATATCGATTGTACCACAAACACGGTCTTCAGTTGCTCCTAAAGGTAAATCAACCATAGGAATTTTAATAAATTCTGTTTCTATATCTTGATTATTTTGGATTGCCATTTTAACTTCATTTCCCATTAAATCTAGATCAGATTTATGAGAATTAAATGGATCATCTTTAACAACTTCAATTTCAGGTAATAAATCAGTAATAGCACGAATTGTTGTAGATTTACCTGTTCCGCGATCACCCATAATCATAACACCACCAATTTTGGGATCAATAACATTTAATTGGAGAGCTAGTTTCATTTCTTCTTGCCCTACAATTGCTGTAAATGGAAACACAGGTGATGCAAATTTTTTTAAGTTATCTGTGACCATAAAGTTTCATTAAGTTTTATTAAAAATTTTAAATTTATTTAATTAAGTCTAATTAAATATTATTTTTATTCATTAAGAGTTGAACCTAACCGAACTGCTAAAACACTAGCTAATAACGCAATACATAAAGCTGTGTAAATTTGAGAATCAGCGATCATAAATATTTCTGTAAAATTAAATAAATAAAGATATATAAATTCTTTGGTTCTAAATATTGGTCTACGTTAAGTTGTACCAAAAATATTATAGAATTGCTATTAATTCTATATAATTATAATTATAATTGTAAATTAAAATATTAAAAATCTATTATTTTTTTGATGAAATTTTACCAACTTGATTTTGTTACACCAGGTAATAAACACTGATGTGCCATTTCTCTAAAAACATGACGTGATAAGCCAAAGTCTCGGAAAACTCCACGAGGTCGACCAGTTTTCCAACAACGATTACGAATTCGTGTTTTTGAACTGTTTCTAGGTAATTTTTGAATTTTTGAATGAACTTCAAGCTTTAAAGAAAAACTTTTTGCTTGTTTATATTGTTTTAATAATTTTGTTCGTCTTAAATTATATTTTGTATATAGTTTTAAGCGTTTTTTGTCACGCTCAATCATACTTTTTTTTGCCATATTTTAAACAATTAAATTTGAATTAATATAAATAATGAAGTGGAATAAATTATTTGAAAATTAATGATTCTAATCCCACAATTTTTAAAGTATTCTACTTACTCAAATAAAATAAGTAAATAGATTATATAAATTAAGATTATTAATTCAAAAAATTAATTACATTAAAAATCATGTTTTTAATGTAATTAATTTTTTTATCTTTGCTTATAATACTATAGTGTCTAACTTTTATTGAGTTTAGTTGTAAGAAAGTCAAAAACCATTTTTATTATTAAGGAATGATTTACTATGGCATTACCATGGTATCGTGTTCATACAGTTGTTTTAAATGATCCAGGTCGATTAATTGCTGTTCACTTAATGCATACAGCATTAGTTGCTGGTTGGGCTGGCTCAATGGCATTATACGAATTAGCAGTTTTTGATCCATCTGATCCAGTTTTAAATCCAATGTGGCGTCAAGGTATGTTTGTTATGCCTTTTATGACAAGACTAGGAATTACAGATTCTTGGGGTGGTTGGAGTATTACAGGTGAAAGCGTTTCAAACCCAGGTATTTGGAGTTTCGAAGGTGTAGCTTTATCACATATTGTTCTATCAGGTATGTGTTTTTTAGCTGCTATTTGGCATTGGGTATATTGGGATTTAGAATTATTCCGTGATCCACGGACAGGTGAACCTGCTTTAGATTTACCAAAAATTTTTGGTATTCATTTATTTTTATCAGGTTTATTATGTTTTGGTTTTGGTGCATTCCATGTAACAGGATTATTCGGACCAGGTATTTGGGTATCAGATGCTTATGGTATTACAGGAAAAGTTCAACCTGTAGCGCCGGCATGGGGAGCTGATGGTTTTAATCCATTTAATCCAGGTGGTATTGCGTCTCATCACATTGCAGCAGGTATCTTTGGTATTCTTGCAGGTATTTTCCATTTAACGGTTCGTCCATCACAAAGATTATATCGTGCTTTACGTATGGGTAACATTGAAACTGTGTTATCTAGTAGTATTTCCGCTGTATTCTTTGCAGCATTTGTTACATCAGGTACAATGTGGTATGGTGCAGCAGCTACGCCTATTGAATTATTTGGTCCAACACGTTACCAATGGGACAGCGGATACTTCCAACAAGAAATTGAACGTCAAGTAGAAACTTCTGTTAGTGAAGGATTATCTGAAAGTCAAGCTTGGTCACGTATTCCTGATAAATTAGCATTCTACGACTATATTGGTAACAACCCTGCAAAAGGTGGTTTATTCCGTGCAGGCCCTATGGATAAAGGTGACGGTATTGCAGAAGCATGGTTAGGTCACCCAATTTTCCGTGATAAAGAAGGTCGTGAATTAACAGTTCGTCGTATGCCTGCTTTCTTCGAAACATTCCCTGTTATTTTAATTGACAAAGATGGAATTATCCGCGCAGATATCCCATTCCGTCGTGCTGAATCTAAATATAGTATCGAACAAGTAGGTGTAACTGTAGATTTCTATGGTGGTAAACTAAATGGTCAAACATTTAAAGATGCACCTACAGTTAAGAAATTTGCACGTAAAGCACAATTAGGTGAAGTTTTTGAATTTGATCGTACAAGTTTAGAATCTGACGGTGTATTCAGAAGTAGTCCACGTGGTTGGTATACTTTTGGTCACGCAAACTTTGCTTTATTATTCTTCCTAGGTCATTTATGGCATGGTGGTAGAACAATCTTCCGTGATGTTTTCACAGGTATTGGTGCAGAGGTTACAGAACAAGTAGAATTTGGTGTATTCCAAAAGCTTGGTGACAAAACAACTAAAAAACAAGGTGCGGTTTAATCTAAATCAAATCTTTGTTTCTACTTTTTTTAAATTTAAATAAGATTAAACAATGGAAGCTTTAGTTTACACATTTTTACTTATTGGTACGTTAATAGTAATTTTCTTTGCAGTCTTTTTCAGAGAAAGTCCAAGAATTATTAAAAAATAAAACCATGTTATATGGTTTTATTTTTAGTCTTCATGTTCTTCAAAAGGATCTCGTAAATTTTGAGAAGCAGGTCCGAAAGCAGTATATATAGAATATGTTGTAATTCCTAAAAGTAAACTCGATACAAAAATAACAATAATAGTTCCTGTTTCCATGTTATATTACTATTTAAATTAACAACTTAGTATTATATAACATCTAATAGAAAAATTAATTTATTCAAAAATAAATATTTTTATGGCATTACGAACAAGATTAGGTGAAATCTTAAGACCATTAAATGCTGAATACGGTAAAGTTGCCCCAGGTTGGGGAACAACTCCAATTATGGGAGTAGTAATGGCCGCGTTTTTAGTATTTTTATTAATTATTTTACAAATCTACAATTCATCATTAATTATTGAAAATGTAGATGTAGATTGGGCAAACGGACTTGTATAAAAAATAAGGTTTCGTAAACTTAATTTAGCACATAGCAAAAACTAATATAAAATATGGTAGATATATTTTAGCAGTAATGTTAAGATATATCTGCCAATTAAAACATAAACTAACGAATCTATGGATATTATAAGTCTAGGTTGGGCTGGTTTAATGACGATGTTTACATTTTCATTAGCACTAGTAGTATGGGCTCGAAATGGTTTCTAATACTTTAAATTCTTAAATTTTTAAATCTATAATGGAATTAATTTTAACTATCTTTCCGTATGCTAGCCCTGAAATTGTGACAGCAGCATTTACATGTTTCTTCATGACTTTATTTGGTCTTTCATTAGGATTTGCTTTATTAAAAGTTCAAGGTGAATAGACAAGATTTAATAATAATATATTAATATTATTATTAAATTATTTTAACGGGACTGACGAGACTCGAACTCGCAACTTCCGCCGTGACAGGGCGGTGCTCTAACCAATTGAACTACAATCCCAAATGTTTTTTATTCAAACAAAACTACGTTTATGTTACAATTTATATAACAATTTGTCAAATAAAAATTTAAGGAGAAACAGGGATTCGAACCCTGGGTACAAATAATTGTACGATAGATTAGCAATCTATTGCTTTCGACCACTCAGCCATTTCTCCAACTTTAAAAGTTTATTTGATAAGCAAATTATTTTAAATAGTACTTATTTAAAATAATTCAACATTTTTTTCTTTTAGGCACTTTTCTTTACATGGCTCCGGTTGGATTTGAACCTACGACCTTGGGCTTATGAATCCCCTGCTCTAACCACTGAGCTACGGAGCCTTGCAAGTCACTCTAAACTCAAAATGATTATAACATTATCGGAATAAAAATTTTATTCTTTTTGAAAATTAATTCAATTTTATATTTGTAGTTTATATTGAAGAAAAATTACTTTTTCTCCTCAATATAAATTAAAACATTTAATCTTCAATATCATTTGAAGAAATATAAATAAAAAATAAAGCCATACTTAAGGCTGGAAAAACAATTCCAACAATAGGAACTAAAATTGCGGGTAAAAAAGCAGCTGCCATAAATTAGATTAAATTTTAAAAGTTTTTAAATTAATAATGGATAATAGCAAAGATTACTATTATTCATTTTATACTAAAAAATACAATAATAAAACATTAATATAATTCAGAAAATTAATAATTTTTAAAGTAAAATTAATAATATTAAATCGAAGATTTTTATCATTTCAAGTTATATCTAAATAAATTTAAGAATTATGGAAACTTTATTATTATCTCGTTTACCTGAAGCATATATTGTTTTTAGTCCTATTGTCGATGTATTGCCTGTTATTCCGGTATTTTTCTTATTATTAGCTTTTGTATGGCAAGCGTCTATCGGATTTAGATAATTTAAAATATATAATTTAAACTATCTAAGCTATAATTGTTGCTTAGTAACTTATGTTATAATAATTTATAAAAAATTAAAAAATAAATGGTTGAACCTTTATTATCTGGAATTGTTTTAGGTATGATTACCGTTTCAGCTTTTGGTCTTTTTGTCGCAGCATTTTTACAATATCGTCGTGGAAGTCAATTTGATATTTAGTTAATCTGGAAATTTTGTAAATTTACAAAATTTCCATCAGTAAAAAAATATTTGACTAATTAATTAATTTATAGTATATATAACGATAGAGTTTGGATTCAAAAAAACCAAACTTTGAAGATATAAAATTACTACAGCTGGTGTAGCTCAACGGTAGAGCAACGGATTTGTAATCCGTAGGTTGGGGGTTCAAATCCCTTCACCAGCTTTCAAGAATAAAAAATAAAATAAAAATATTTAATATATTAATCTTACCTAATTATTTAAAATAGGTAAGATTAATAAAAAAGAATTAGTCGATAGGACGCATTGATAATACAGGCTCATTAGCACGGTTAATACCTTTTTCGAAACCAGCAGCAGCAGCACGAGCACGACCAGAGTGCCACCAGTGACCAATTAAGAAGAAGAATCCTAAGAAGAAATGTGAACAACATAACCATGAACGTGGTGATACATAATTTACAGAGTTAATTTCTGTTGCTACACCACCTACAGAATTTAATGATCCTAAAGGAGCATGTGTCATGTATTCAGCAGCACGTCTTTCTTGCCATGGTTGAATATCATTTTTAATTTTATTGATATCTAAACCATTCGGACCACGTAAAGGTTCAACCCACGGAGCACGTAAATCCCAGAAACGCATTGTTTCACCACCAAAAATGATCTCTCCACTTGGAGAACGCATTAAGTATTTACCTAAACCAGTTGGACCTTGTGCAGATGAAACATTCGCACCTAATCGTTGATCTCTTACTAAGAAAGTAAATGCTTGAGATTGTGAAGCTTCTGGACCTGTTGGACCATATAATTCACTAGGATATGCAGTATTGTTATACCAAGAATATAAAGAAGCAGTGAAACCCATTAAAGATATTGCTGCTAAACTATATGATAAGTATGCTTCACCAGACCAAACAAATGCTCGACGAGCCCATGCAAATGGTTTTGTAAAAATATGCCATAATCCACCAACAATACAAAGAACACCTACCCAAATATGACCACCAACTACATCTTCCATATTGTTAACAGATACAACCCATCCATCGCCACCAAAAGGTGAACGGAACACGTAACCAAAAATTACAATTGGATTTAATGTAGGTGTTGTAATGAAACGTACATCACCACCACCTGGAGCCCAAGTATCATAAACACCACCGAAGTACATAGCTTTGATAACTAATAAGAATGATCCTACACCTAATAAACATAAGTGAATACCTAAAATTGTCGTCATCTTATTTTTATCACGCCAATCATAACCAAAGAATGGGAACGATTCTTCTAATGTATCTGGACCTAATAAAGAATGATAAATACCACCAAAACCTAAAACGGCAGAAGAGATTAAATGAACAACACCTACTGCAAAATAAGGTAATGTTGATGTAATTTCTCCACCTGGTCCAATACCATAGCCTAGAGTAGCTAAGTGAGGAATACAAATGAAGCCTTGCTCATATAACGGTTTTTCTGGTACAAAGTGAGATACTTCAAATAATACCATAGCTCCTGCCCAGAATACCATTAAACCGGCATGAGCAACGTGAGCTCCTAGTAATTTACCTGAAACATTGATTAAACGCGCATTACCACTCCACCAAGCAAAACCTGTTGACTCGATGTCGCGACCTGCGATACTACTATTAAAGGGCGTTTCCACGTGGTAATACCTCCTCAGGGAATACAAAGTTTTCATGTGGTTGATCTTGAGC
>Ga0172372_10005005_pt1 | contig 18626 bp, 12 predicted proteins | sample LakKiv5m_2_FD_114544 | JGI IMG/M metagenome (GOLD analysis project Ga0172372, IMG submission 114544) | Freshwater microbial communities from Kabuno Bay, South-Kivu, Congo - kab_092012_9.5m | ecosystem: Environmental > Aquatic > Freshwater > Lake | place: Democratic Republic of the Congo...
AAAACGCGCTCAAACCAGCGGTGACTCTGCCGTTCAACCCGGCTCTGACAGTCACCTCGTTCGCAGCGCACGCGACGAATACCTGTCCGGTGCGGAGACTGCTGAAAGCGGCGCGCGGACTGCCGTAAAGTTGCAGATCGTGACCTCCCGCTCCTGGCATTTTCCGCCAGCCGGTCGATGATAGAGAGTCGAAGCCAGCGGGATTCGATGAGTCGGGCAGTCATTTGTTGAGAGCGCCGGCAGCGAGGGCTACCATTTCCCGCATCACCCCGGACAGGGAAAGTCCGGCCGACAGGGCAGGATGCCGGACGCAGAACCGATCAGGTTGCTTCCATGAGCGATTTGCTGACCTTCGAACTGAGCAACGAACAGCGCGAATGCCTGCTCCGCGGGCTGCGATACGTTCGCAGTTCCATCATGCTGGATCCCGAAGATCCGACACCCGAACTGATTGAGAACCGGCAGAAGCAGCTCCGCAAGCTGAGCGACCTGACCAGCCTGCTCAGCGGCAAGTCGGTGGCTCAGGAAACAACCGTGTGACCCCGCTCGCCGCCGGGCGAATGCTCCGTGGTCCTGGCTTCTGCCGCGATATCGACCGGCTTCAGTCATGGCTTTGACCGGCAGTCACTTCGATCCGCCCGGATCGCTTACTGATTTGAGGTATCGTGAGCAGACCCAGCCCTGATTCATCCGGCAGCCAGTTGACCCTCGTCTGGGATGTGCTCGACCGCGTCCAGGCCATTCTGGAAGACGCCGGATCGCAGAGCCGTCCGCTGGAAATGGAACCGTTCCGCAGCGGCCTGTTTGAACTGTTCGTCGTCGCTGACGGAGCCGGATTGCTGGATGAAGACGATCCGACCGGGTTGTCCGCGGACAATCTGACCCGCATGCTCGGTGATCGCTGGAAGCTGCGAACCGCGACTACGGAATCCATCCAGCAGGGAGCACCGCTCAGCCAGCAGGATCTTGGAAGAATGCGCCTGCTGTGGTCGTTCCTCCGGATGTGGATGGAATGGACTTACGCCTGGCGGCGCTGGGCCGAATTTCACGGGGCCGCAGCAATCGGCTCTGACGCTGCCGTTACTGAGCAGCCGGCTCCCGCCACTGGAAACTGAGCCTGATTCGCCGTTCCAGAGGGAATGACGTCAGGCCAGAACTTTCGAAACCACGTGGCCGTGGACATCGGTCAGACGCCGCTCGATGCCGTTGTGATACCAGGACAGCCGCGTGTGATCGAGTCCCAGCAGATGCAGGATCGTCGCGTGGAAATCGTGGATCGAAACCACGTTCTCGACGGCCCGGTAGCTGAGTTCGTCGGTCGCTCCGTATGAGAACGGCGCTTTCACACCGGCTCCGGCCAGGAAGCAGGTAAAGCCCTGCGGATTGTGATCGCGCCCGGAGGCTCCCTTCTGGAACATCGGCATGCGCCCGAATTCGGTGCAGAACACGACCAGCGTGTTCTCCAGCAACCCGCGCCGCTTGAGATCCCGGATCAGCGCGGCCGTCGGCTGATCGAGAATGTGGCCGTGAATCTGATACTGCTCCTTGAGCTTGCGGTGTCCGTCCCAGTTGCCGATGCCTTCGCCCATCGCATAAGCGCCGTTGAAGAGCTGCACGAAACGGACTCCCCGTTCGAGCAGCCGCCGGGCCAGCAGACAGTTCCGCGCATAGCCGGCCCGGAAGGCGTTTTCCGTGTCGTCCGCGCCGTACTCCTTGAGGATGTGGTCCGGCTCGCGCGTCAGATCGGTGGCTTCGGGAACGGTGAGCTGCATGCGCGCGGCCAGTTCATAGCTGGCAATGCGCGCGGACAATTCTGTATCGCCGGGATACTGCCGGCGGTGCTCTTCATTGAGCGTCCGCAGCAGGCGTCGCGTCGCCTGATCCTCTGCCGATGACACTCCCTTCGGCAGGTTGAGGTTTGCAATCGAACGCTGCGCGTTGAACGCCGTCCCCTGGTAAGCCGCCGGCAGGAATCCCGGTCCCCAGTTGTTGATCGAGGCCTGCGGGACGCCGCGCGGATCGGGAATGGCCACATACGCCGGAAGATCCTGGTTCTCACATCCGATCGCATAAGTCACCCACGCCCCGACAGACGGAAAACCATCCAGCACGAAGCCGGTCGACATGCAGTTTTCACCCGGACCGTGCGTGTTGGACTTTGTGGTCACGGAGTGCAGGAAGCAGAAGTCATCGACCAGTTCGCCCAGATGCGGCAGCAGATCGCTGGTCCTCTTGCCGCACTGTCCGCGCGGTCGGAATTCAAACAGCGGCCGCGCGATCGCTCCATTTTCGCCTTGAAATGTCACAGCGGCGGCGGGATCGGGCATGGCCTGGCCGTCGCGTTTCACCAGCTCCGGCTTCCAGTCGAACGTGTCGATCTGAGAAATCGCTCCGGAACAGAAGACGACCAGAACCTGAGTCGCGCGGGCTTTGAGGGGAGCCGGCCGGGAGGCATGCGGGCGGGCCGGATCAATGTCGATGCGGTACGGCTCCGCAGCCTTTTCCGCCGCCAGCAGACCGTCCTGTTTCAGCAGAGCCGAGAGCGCGATCGCTCCCAGCCCGCTGCCGGTGTGAGCCAGGAAATGACGACGATCGAGCAGCAGATCGGCCGGCCTCAGCATGATGAGTCTCTCTCTGAGCAGAACGGGAACAGGCGTCGGATCAGTGCCGCATCCCACGGACGACCGTACTCGCACGGTTCAAAGGCTTCGAGCCATCTGATGTCCCGGCCTCGTTCCGGACCGTATGCGGTCACCGCCAGCTCGCGGAACGCATCGGCCAGCCAGGCGATCCGGTCTCGATAGAGTTGCCCCAGCCACTCGCGCTGGCCGGCTTCGGTCTGTGGCATCTGATCTTCGATCTGATGGTTCCACGGCAGCCATTCGAAGAACTGCGAACGATGGCAGCAGAGCATGTCCACAACGGTTTCCAGCACCGGCTCGATGTCCACCACCACGCGCGGGGTGAACGGATACGGCCGCTGAAACCGGTCGGCGACATAAGCGATGGCCGGGTTGTCCCGCACGATGGGAACTTCAGGCACGATGGCCGGGACCGTCACCATGTAGGCCGCGTCGCAGACCAGCTGCGAGACATACCGATGATCCGGGTGATAGTCGTTCGGGCGATGTGTCAGGACCAGGTCCGGGCGGAATTCACGGATGAGCCGGATGATCGCGCAGCGGGCTTCAAAGGACGGTTCCAGCCGGCCGTCCCGGAAGGGCAGCACGTCGTATTCCGCTCCGATCACCGCCCCCGCCCGGCGCGCCTCTTCCTTCCGGATCGCGGCCAGTTCCGGACCGTGTTTGAGATGATGTCCCGCCTCGCCGTTGGTCACGCTGACCAGTTTCACAGCGTGCCCGCCGCGACGGAACAAAGCCGCCGTGCCGCCGGCCATGATGTCCGCATCATCGGGATGCGCCCCGATCACCAGAATCCGCAGAGAATTACCGGACAAAAACGTCTCCCCTGATGTGCTCAAACGTGCCGGCCGCGCTCCAGTCCGGTTGTACTCCTGCGAACGAAACCGGGCCGGACGCGATTGTTCCGATTCCCGTGAGCCGGAGGAATCTTCCTGCTGGTGAAAATGTATGGAAGACACTGTCCCTGAATGACTTTTCTGCCGACCTTGACACTGACACAATGAAGCCCTTAGGACACTGCCTGAAGTGATTGAGGTGGATGGCGGCTGGCAGGAGCCGGCCGGCGCTTCAATCCTCCCGGTAATTCCGGCCCGCCTGGTTGTCCCGCTCAGCCGTTCTCGCCCGATGCCCGATCCGTCTTTGATTTCCGGACCGGTCCCCCCGCAGACGACCCTCGACGACCTCGGACCATCTCCACTCCCTGTTGCTCTCGCGGACTTATCCGCAGAGGAGTTGTTGATCGATGTCTTCGACGATTGATGCCCCGGCACAGCAGCCGTCCGAAAAGCGGCTGGAGACGGTCGAAACCGTGGTTGTCCGCTTCTGCGGCGACTCCGGCGACGGCATGCAGCTTGTTGGTACGCAGATGACGAACGTCTCGGCCGCATATGGCAACGACGTCAAAACACTGCCGGACTTCCCGGCGGAAATCCGTGCTCCGCAGGGCACGCTGGCCGGTGTGTCCGGTTATCAGCTCTGCTTCAGCAACCACGACATCTTCACGCCGGGCGATGCGGTGGACACGCTGGTGTCGATGAATCCCGCGGCGCTCAAGACGAATATCGGCGACCTGAAGCGGGGCGGGACGCTGATCGTCAACGAGGACGCGTTCGACAAGAGCAACATCATCAAGGCCGGGTACGAGGGCAACCCGCTGGATGACGCGACACTGCTGCAGCCTTACCGGCTCCACAAGGTGCCGATGACCCGCCTGACCCGCGACGCCGTCGCCGGACTGGGGCTCAGCCCCCGCGAGGCCGATCGCTGCCAGAACTTCTTCGCCCTGGGACTCGTGTACTGGCTGTACGAACGCGACTCCAAGCCGACGGAAAACTGGCTGAAGGAGAAGTTCGCGAAGAAGCCGGAGATCATGGAAGCCAACCTGCGGGCACTGCGCGCGGGCTACAACTACGGCTTTTCGACGGAATCGTTCACGGTCCATTACCACGTGGCTCCGGCCGTGCTGGCTCCGGGCAAGTACCGCAAACTGACGGGTAACGAAGCTGTCGCGATGGGACTGGCAACGGCTGCGAAGCTCGCCAACCGCCGGCTGTTTTTCGCGGGCTATCCGATCACTCCGGCCAGCGACATCCTGCACGACCTGTCGGAACTCAAGAACTTCAACGTCTGTACGTTCCAGGCCGAGGACGAAATCGCGGCCATGTCCGCTGCCTGCGGCGCGGCCTTCGCCGGCGAGCTGGCTGTCACCGCCAGCTCCGGTCCGGGCATCTGCCTGAAGGGCGAGGCGATGGGCCTGGGTCTGATGACCGAACTGCCGATGATCATCATCGACGTGCAGCGCGGCGGGCCGAGCACCGGTCTGCCGACCAAGACGGAACAGGCCGACCTGCTGCTGGCCATGTTCGGCCGTAATGGCGAATCGCCGCTGCCGATCCTGGCCGCTCAAAGTCCGGCCGACTGTTTCGGCCTGATCCAGGAAGCGTTCCGCATCGCGACCGAGTTCATGGTTCCGGTGATCTTCCTGTCCGATGGATACATCGCGAACGGTGCCGAGCCGTGGCGGATTCCGGATGTCTCCGAACTGACGCCATTGACGATTGAGCATCCGACCGGAGCGAACAGCGAGAAGGGTTACATGCCGTACAAGCGGAATCCGGAAACGCTGGCCCGTCCCTGGGCGAAGATCGGAACTCCGGGACTGGAGCACCGCATCGGTGGACTCGAAAAATGGGACACGTCCGGACACGTGGCCTACGACGCCGAGAATCATCAGCACATGGTTCGGACCCGTGCGAAGAAGGTGGCCAGTATCGCCAACTTCATCCCGGAGCAGACGGTCGAAGGACCGGAGACCGGTGAGCTGCTGGTGGTTTCATGGGGTGGCACCTACGGCGCCGTCCGCACCGCGACCCGCGAGCTGCAGGCTCAGGGCAAGTCAGTGGCACACGCTCATCTGCGGTACATGAACCCGTTCCCGAAGAACCTCGGCGACCTGCTGCGGAACTATAAGAAGGTGCTGGTTCCGGAACTCAACATGGGCCAGCTCCGGCTGCTGCTGCGGTCTGAGTTCCTGGTGGATGCCTATGGTCTGAACAAGATCAAGGGCAAGCCGTTCCTGGTGTCCGAAGTCACGGATGCGATCACTCGACTGCTGGATGCCTGAGTTCCATCCCCTCCGTCAGCACTCTGTTTCCGATTCAATCACCGCCTGTTTCGAGGCTTCATTCCCATGAGTACCGAACTGCCTGTCGTGTCTCTGCAGCCGAAGGACTTCGCCAGCGATCAGGAAATCCGCTGGTGTCCGCGCTGCGGCGATTACTCGATTCTCGCCCAGATGAAAAAGGTTCTGCCGACGCTCGGCATTCCGAAAGAGAAGTTTGTGTTCGTGTCGGGGATCGGCTGTTCCAGCCGCTTTCCCTATTACATGAACACTTACGGTTTCCACAGCATTCACGGCCGCGCGCCCGCCATTGCCACGGCTGTGAAAATGTGTCGGCCGGACATGCAGGTGTGGGTCATCACCGGCGACGGTGATGCGCTGTCGATCGGCGGCAATCACCTGATGCATGCCATCCGCCGCAACGTGGATATGAAGATTATCCTCTTCAACAATCAGATCTACGGTTTGACGAAGGGGCAGTATTCGCCCACCAGTCCGACCGGCAAGAAGACCAAGAGTACGCCCTACGGCGCGGTCGATCATCCGCTCAATCCGCTGTCCGTGGCCCTGGGCACCGAAGCGACCTTCGTGGCCCGTTCGGTGGACGTGGATATCAAGCACCTGACGATGGTGCTCGAACGCGCCGCGCATCACAAAGGCACGGCGTTCGTCGAGGTCTATCAGGACTGCAACGTCTTCAACACCGGTGCCTTCAGCTTCGCCACCAACAAGGAGACGAAGGAAGACAACGTGATCTACCTGGAGCACGGCAAACCGCTGGTGTTCGCAGGGGGAAAGAGGGGCATCCGGGTTACGGAAGGCAGCCGGCCGGAAGTTGTGGAACTTGGCGGCAACGTCCAGATCGACGATCTGCTGATGCACGATGAAAAAGTCGTCCAGCCCAGCCACGCTTTCATGCTGGCCCGCATGCGGTATCCGGAGTTCCCGGAGCCGATGGGCATCTTCCGCTGCATCGAAAAGCCGACCTACGACGAAGTCGCCAACAAGCAGATTTCGGACGCCATCGCCAAACAAGGCCCCGGCGATCTGAACGCCCTGCTGAACTCCGGAGATACCTGGACGGTTGCGTGAGCCTCGTCCGCAAGAGTAACCCGAAGTCTGATTGTATGAAGCGGCCGCATTCAACCTGAGTGCGGCCGCTTTGCTTTCAATGATCCAAACACACGCCGGCGGACACAGTCTGTTGAGAAACGCAGGGCACGTTCTACTTCTCACGGTCATGAATGAGACGTTGACAAGCTCGAAGCGCCAGCGAGTGCGTCCAGCGTTCAGCACACTTGCTGACGCTGCGCGCCTGTATGAAATGCCTGACTGACGCTCGCGCACGCCATACATTTGCCTGAACTTCCGGAAATTGAGCACGATGGAATCGTGCTCCACGAATTCTCCGGCGGGCCGCCTGTCCGGGACGGCAGGTATGATCGGGTCTGCTCACGGCATCAAACATCGCGCACACTGACCGAGTCGTCCGGTGTGGGTCGATGGCGATGCGTCGTCTCAGCCGGAGCAGCGCACCGCGGAGGCTGATCCTTTCCGGTGGTCTGTGTTGCACCGGAGTAATTCAAGAACCGCCGGACGAAACAGCATGCGGATTCTCGGTTATCTGTGGGCCTTCCCCGTCACTTGCGTCGGACTTCTGCTGGCGCTGCTGGCCGTAGCGACTGGTGGCTCGATGCGGTTGCGAGGTGGAATCATTGAGGTCTGGGGCGGCCTGACCGGCCGGTTATTACGAGGCGGCCGCGGCATTCATGGCGGCGCTGCGGCAACGCTGGGTCATGTGGTTCTGGCTCGCGACGCTGACTGCATGCGCCGCAGCCTCTCTCACGAACTCCATCATGTACGACAGCTCGAACGCTGGGGACCGCTTCTGCCGCTCATTTACTGGCTGATCAGCGTGAAGCTTCGACTTCAGGGGCTGGACCCGTACCTCGACCATCCGATGGAACCACCACCACAGTGAAACAGCTTGCGGTTCCCGTTGACTGTGATTGTCCTCACTCGCCTTGCGAATGTTTGCCGGTCGGCGTTCACACCTCAGGCAGCGTCCACGGTTTGCGGTATTCCGGACGCATTCGCAGCGCGTTGGCTGCGGGATCGTTCGGGAAAGTTTCCGTCACGGGGTCCATCACAATCTGGCGGCCGAGCCGTGCGGAGATGTTGCCGGTGTGGCACAGCACCGAAGCCGGATGGCCGACAGTTTCCAGGTCGCAGTACGGCTTCTGCCGGGACTTGATGCAGTCGATGAAGTCCTGCACGTGCGGCGCTTCGTGGCTGTCGCCCTTTTCTTCGCGCAGCAACTGCCCGCCGGGACCAAAGGCGCGCCAGCGACTGTTGCCGATGATCATGTAACCCTTGTCGCCATAGATGGCCGAGCCTTCGGATTCCAGATCCATGCCATACGGCGCCCACACGCGCATCTCATAGGTCAGCAGTTTCGGATGCGCGCCGGAGTACTCGTAGCTCACCTGCAGCGTATCCGGAAACTCCTGCATGTCGTCGAAGTACCACTTGCCACCGGCGGAGTGAATCTTCACTGGCAGGCCGATGGGGCCGTCGCCCTGGGTCTCACTGGCGGCATTCAGGGCGGCCACGGCCATATCCAGCCGATGCACGCCATCGTTGCCCAGGTCGCCGGTTCCGTAATCGAAGAACCAGCGCCAGTGTCCGTGGAAGCGGCGTGGATTGAAGGGCCGCAGCGGGGCCGAGCCGAGCCAGAAGTCGTAGTCGATGCCTTCCGGTGGAGCTGTATCTTCCGGCCGCCCGATGGAACCCTGCTTCGAGCTTTCCCAGGCTTTGGCAACCGTGACGCGGCCGAGCGCTCCCGTGCGGATGAACTCCAGCGCCGACTGCAGGCGCGTGGTCGAGCGATGCTGCGATCCCATCTGCACGACTCGTTTGTGCCTCTTCATGGCCGCGACCATGCGCTGGCCTTCGACGATGTTGTGGCTGTCCGGCTTTTCGACATACACGTCCTTGCCGGCCAGGCAGCCGAGGATCGTCGGGATGGCGTGCCAGTGATCCGGAGTTCCCACACACAGCGCGTCGATCGTGCGGTCATCGACGAGCCTGCGGAAGTCCTTTTCGGAACGCGGAGTCCTGCCCTGCCGCTTCGTGATTTCTTCGAGTCCGCGGGCCAGTCGCGCGGGATCGAGATCGGCCACCGCCACGATCTCGACATTCGGATTGGAGGAGAACGTGCTGCACAAACTCAGCGCCCGGCCTCCCGCGCCGACCATGCCGACACGGACTCGTTCGCTGGCGGCGGCTTTTGCCTGCGGTTCGCCGGAAAGAACAGCCAGAGCGGCGCTGCTGATGGCAGTTGAACGCAGGAACTGACGGCGATCCATGGAAGCTCTCCTCGATGATCAAGGGACGCTGACATCAACGCATCGTCCAGGACTGTGCGAAGCCTGACTCAAACCGTCAAACAATCCCGGTCCGGCATGCCGGATGCTCTTCTGATGCCCGGCGTCATCACACCGCGATCCGGTGGTCTCGACGCCACAACGTGCTGCCATTCGGCATCACGCTGTTTCCAGAACGCCACATCAGGCGGGGTCATCATGAGTCTGCGAATCATCCGGTTGTCGGCCCTGTTGATCCTGAGCAGCATCGCCGGAGCGGACTGCCGAGCCGCCGACTGGATGTTTCGCGACTCGTACTTTCACATGCCGTCCGCGGGACTGACTCCGCAGCAGGGGATGGCCATGTCCTTTCCCGGGCCGGTTCCGGAAAGCCGGGGCGCCTTGCGAACCGCCATTGCTCACGAAGCTCCGGGCATCGCGATCCGCGGCGCGTGGCGCTACAACAATTACCGCCTCTTCAACGGCAACAGTCAGGACACGACGATCTTCCGCGAGTACCGCGTCGAGACGTCCCGCTGATGCTTTTCGTCAGCCCGTCCGCTTCCGCAGACTCAGCTTCCTCACTGCGCATCCAGTAGTTTCTGCCGGACCTCGCGCTGCCTCGAACGCTCATTCAACTGCTTCACGCTGTTAGTGGTGATCCACAGGAACGGCCGGCCGGCCTCATCCTGCAGCAGCTCGGCCATCAGCTTTGGAAAGAGCACCTGATCGAGCGCGGTGCGCCAGGTGCTGCGTTTCGGCCCGTATGAGACGCGCATTTCGTCCAGCTTGATGCCGGCGGAGTTGATGCGGCGCGTGTCGATGACAAGGGGCGTTTCGGCGCGGGTTTCCAGTCGCGCCAGCAGAGTTGTCAGCGGTTCGTCGTCGATTCTCACCGGCTCAAAGACCAGCAGTTTTGGAAACACATGCAGCGGCGGCTTGTCGAGCGGCCAGCCGACGGGCCAGACCGCGGTCTGTTCGGACTGCGGAACGATCACCAGTTCGAGAGTCCCGGCGGGAGTGCGTCCGGGTTGAAAGCCCAGTCCGGCGGCATTGAGAACAATCGCCAGCGCGGTGCCGCGACTGAGGCCTTTCAAACCGGCCGGAGCCGCGCCTGGTCGAGCGGTTTGAAGATGCTCGGTCGCAGCGGCGCTCAATCGCAGAGGAAGCCGCGAGGTCAGACCAATGCCTTCCAGCGCGGAGGCCAGATCGCGTCCATCCAGTTCGACAGTCACCGTTCCTTCCAGCGTCTGAAACACCTGCTCGAACTGCTGCGGAGACAGTCCGAAGCCGGGTCTGCCTTCCGTTGAGCCTTGCGCTCCGTAGGTCTTCAGTTCGCTCACCCATTCGCGGATTCGTCCGGCATCCCGCGGGCTTAGAGTGCGATCCGCGAAGACAGCGGAACCGTCCCGTTCCAGAATGCCCCGCACCAGGACATACCGCGTTCGGCCGCGCCGCGATTCCGTGGTTTCGGGCTTCTCTTCTCCGAGCGGCTGACGGATGCGAACCGTTGCTCCAGCCCGTTCCAGCAGAGAACCCCAGTCCTGAGCATGCAGCCCGGCGGTGCCGGTGGACAGCAGCAGTTCGAAGGACACCTCTGTGGGAATGGTGCGGTTCGCAGCGTCCTGCCGGGCGGACTGCGGCGACTCCAGCCGCTGCGCCGGTGCGAGACCCGGTGGCAACAGCAGGCTGCCGAGCACGATGACTGCAGTCGCGTGGCGCATGATCGACTCCGGACAGATGTCGGACAGGAAGATGGAACCAGGTGCGTAAGATTCTGCCACCGGCCGGGTCAGGAAAGAACCGCAGCCTCGACCATGCGAGGCTGCGGCTGACTGGTTCACAATGATCGCGCGAATCTGTTACGGGATCAGACCGATGAACGGCTGATCGAAGCTGAAGGTGCCGGCTGGCACCACGCCCCAGCCGAAGGTTGAATTTGGGAATAGCGGCGGAACTTGATCAGTTATGAATGCGTCCTGTGCGAGAAACCCGGCGTTCTGAAAACCTTCCTCAATCCGGAACGAACTGGCCCCGATACCAGGGAATTCGAAGATCCCGTTATCCGGTCCTGTGAAGGGAGCCACTGCTGTGGGATTACCGCGGAATGGAATGCGGGTCGTCAATCGTGGGCGGGTCGGGCTAAGAAATGGTCCGCCTGGCGTCGCAGTGATAACACGGGATTTGAATGTTCCTTCTGCATTCGTGAAGGCGGCAACTCGATTTACGATGTTCGAATCCCCTGTGTTTCCGTTGAACACAAGGTTCAACCGGGACAGTGGATCGCCCTGGAACGCCGTGACAGCGAATGTCGTTGCATCCCAGGTGCCAGCCGTCGTTACGGGCGCGACCGTGGAAATGAACGGAGCAATCAGAAGGTCATGACCGAGGTTTCCATCAAAGGTGTTGTTCTGAATGCGGGCATTGACGCGGCCGTTCGCCAGTGTTTGATTACCGGAATTCGTTCCGACCGCATTCGATGCCGTAACCAGCCCGGAGTCACTGGCTCCCGTGAAGCTGAGACCGCCGTTGCTGGATCCGACCAGCAACGTCAATCCACCAGACTCGAAAGTCGCATTCGGTGAATCGTTATTACCGCTGATAATGTTTCTTCGGATATCAAGAACCATGTTCGGCGATGAAGCAACCACACTGCCATCCGCCAGCAGCAGGTTTCCATTTGCCTGCGTCTGAGTCTGATTCGTTGAGGCTGTATTGACGACGTAGAATCCTTCAAATCCGTTCGATGTGATCTCGTTCCGTCCGTTCAAAGTGTCATCACCAAAACGCAGACTGGTTGTACCAAACCCCTGATTGAGAACATCCACCCCGCGGCCTGTATTGTTGGAGATGGTGTTTCCAAGTGCAACCATCACCAGTCTGGTCCCCGATGTGATGCGTGATTCGATTCCATCGCCTGTGTTATTAACAATGGTGTTGTTCTGAAGCAGTAGAGCGAGATCTCCTGTCGTGCCGGTGAGCGTGATATTCAATCCGGCGTCGTCGTCACCCGGCAGATCAGCAGTCAGACCGTTTCCGAAGATTCTGTTGTTCAGAATGCTGGCGCTGCCTGGCGCATTAATCTCAATTCCGTCATGACCATTATTGGCGATGATGTTTCCAAGACTCTCTCCGGTCAGCGGATCGACTCCGTTCTGACCGATCACCAGCGGTATCACATCTCCAAAGACGCTGTTCAGCGTGATGCCGTTGTTCTGATTGCCGCGAATGATGTTCCGGGTCCAGGTGCCGCCCTGGGTCTCCAGGTCCGCGGCTGTATTCTCCCGACCATTCAGGCGGATGCCGTCCAACAGGTTGTTCTCGATCAGGTTCGACGTGATATCCGTGGCCAGACTGGCATCCGCCTGAGTGAAGAGATGAATGCCGTGACCGCCGTTCCCGCTGAAGATGTTGCTGCGGATCTCGAAGTCGATGTCGTCGCGGATGCCGTTCATCACGTTGATGAAGAGTCCATCCACTCCAGCGGCCGTGTTCTGCACGTTGTTGTCCACGATCGTCACCGCGCGGATATCGCCAGGCCGCGGATTGACGATGTTGAACCGGGCGTTATCCAGGCGGTCGAACTCGATGCCGGCGTCGTCCGTTGTACCGCCGGTCGCGTTATCGTTGCCGGACTGACCGATCGTGTTCCGGGCAACGAGCAGGTCGGCGATCGTGGTCTCTTCGGAGGCCAGCACCGAGATGCCGGAACCAGCGGTGCCCAGATTGGCGTTGGTCTGACTGCCGATGACGTTGTCGGAGATCTCGGAGCGATTCAGTGTCGCAGTGGCACTGCCCGGATTCGTCGATCCCACCAGGCTCACGTTGACGCCGTCGCCTTCATAAGGAGTCGTGGCATCGCCGTCGTCGCGGATGCCGGTGATCAAGTTGTTCTGAATGACGAACTGCCCCGATCCCGTATCGGTCATGACAACCGCGATACCCGCGCCATCCCGCAGACTGATGATGTTACCGTCGGCTGCGTTCGCTCCACCAACCCGCAGGTCGAAGGTCGATGCGGATGAATTCAGCAGCACGCCGGGGCCGACATTGGTCGTCGAGGTGCCGGTGATGGTGTTCGCAGTGAGCACGCCGTCGAACGTGGAACTGGCGAGATCAATCACCACTCCGCCATCGCCCGCGACCAGCGAGGTGATGACGTTCTGATTGACCGTGCCGAGCGACACGTCGCTGCCGCCGGTCGCATTGACCACCAGGTTGCCGCCGGTGTTGCTCACCAGCGTGTTGCCGAAGATACCGCGATCGATCAGGCCATTGCCGTTACCGCGATTGAGGAATCCATCCAGGTTCACGTCTTCGCCAGGGTCCAGCACGCCGTTGTTGTTGGCATCCTCGTTGGCATCCTCACCAGGGTCCAGCACGTTGTTCCCGTTGACGTCTTCGCTCTCGCGAACGGTAATGACGCCGTTATTTCTGGCCGTCATCTCGATGCCGTCGCCGGCGTTCGCTGAAATGACGTTGGCCGCGATCTCATTGAGAATCACTTGCGCACTGCTGGCAGTGATTTCGATGCCGTCTCCGGAAGTCCCGCTGGAGGCGATGTTGTCGGAGATCGTGTTGTTCGTGATCCGGGCACTCAGAATCGCAGCGCCGGCCGAGGCCAGCGAAACGCCGCGCCCGTTACCGGTGATCTGATTGTCTTCCAGAGTTCGAACAGTGAGAGCGCCGCCGGTGGCGAAAGCGTCCACTCCACCGCCCACATTGTTCGCGATGACGTTCTGCAGAATGGTGGTGTTGAGCCGAGCTTCCGGAGTCCCCGGTACGATCGGCGGAGTCGGGATGTACTGAGTCCGCAGTTCGATGCCGCTGCGGAATCCAGTGACGCCGTTGGCGGAACCGTTCCGGGCGATCGTGTTGTTGCGGATGATCAGATTCTGGATGTTGCCGGCCTCCGTGGACTGCGCGAACAGACCGGCTCCACCGAAGTCCGTGATGGTGTTGCCCAGAATCGTCGATGTCTGCAGGACCGAGCTGTCGGCGACATTGAAGGCCAGTCCGTTTCCGGTTCCCAGATTGCTGAGTCCCTGGACGAAGGTCGCTCCGCCCGTGACCGGATCGGCCTGCATCGTCCCGCGCACCTGCTGTCCGGTGCTGAAGCGCACGTCGATGATGGAACCGATGAGCTGCGGTGCGAGGACCGGTTGAGCCAGCGCCGCGCCGGCCGGATCCAGATCCGTCAGGAAGGAGAAGTTCTCGAAGGCATCTTCCCCGGCATCCAGAATGCCGTTGCCGTTGCCGACGTTGAGGAACAGGTCTCCGTTGAGATCCTCGCCGGTATCCAGAATGCCGTTGCCGTTCACGTCTTCGTTGACGTCTTCCCCGGCATCCAGCACACCGTTGCCGGGGTTGAAGTCGTTGAATGTCAGACCCAGCGTGCTGGAGCGATCGGCCAGCGTCGTCGGGAAAGCCACGCCGTTGAGCGTCTGCAGACCGGTTGTGGTCTCCGTCGCATTCTGGGGTGTGAAGTCCGTGCCGCCGCGGTTCGCACCGGTATTGAATTCCAGTCCGGCCGCCGCCACGTTCCAAGTGATCTGCGAGATGTCAATTCCCGGCGCGGAACCGTTGGAGAACGTGAAGGGCAGCCCGGTCGTATCGCCATTCACCGAGAAATCCAGCAGCCCACCGCCCGTGCCCAGGATGGCGTTGTTGATCACGTTGACGCGACCGGTCGCCGTTCCCGTCAGATTGAAGTTCAGTCCGCCGCCCTGATTGGCCACGAACTGGTTCTGATCGGCGGCCAGCGGACCGCCGATACGACCATTCTGATTGAGGTCTTCGCCTGGATCGAGCACGCCGTCGAGATCCAGATCCTCATGGTTGACGTAGCCGATGTCCGCGATCAGCGATCCACCATCCGAATTCACGTTCAGGCCGATTCCACGGTTTCCAGTGGACCGGTCATCCAGCGAACCGACTGTGTTGCCGACAACTCGCAACGACACGTTCGAGTTGTTGATCGCGTCCACTCGGATGCCGTCGCCGCCGTTGCGAGTGACGGTGTTGCGGGCGATGACCTGTCCGCCATCCAGCCGGTTGTTGCGATTGCCCCGGTTCAGGAAGCCGTCGCCGTTACGATCCTCACCGGGATCGAGAATGCCGTTGTTGTTGAGGTCTTCGTTGGCGTCTTCGCCGAAGTCGAGGAAGTTGTCGCCGTCGAGATCCTCACCGGGATCGAGGATCCCGTTGCGATTGGTGTCTTCGTATCCGCTGAGACGGCCGTCGCCGTTGACGTCTTCACCGAGCGTCCCGGCATTCAGAGTCGATTCGTTGGCGGTCAGCAGGATACCGGCGCCGACGTTGCGGTCGGCGATGTTGTCGGTCATGGTCAGATTGACAACGCTCTGCGTCGCGCCGGCCGAGACGATGAAGCCCGTGCCGCTGCCGAGATCGAACCGGCCGTTCCGATTGAGGTCGTCGCCGAAGTCGAGCCGCCCGTTGCTGTTGGTATCCTCGCCCGGATCCAGAACGCCGTTGTTGTTGATGTCCTCGGAATTCAGGCTGCCGTCTGAGTTGGCATCGCCTTCCGCACCAGCCGTGTTGCCGATGACGCGGGCGTTGATGACTGCGCGATTCTGAGCCGTCACGGTGTAGGCGGCGCCGGTGTCGAGCGTGAAGTTGCCGTTGCGGTCTTCTCCGGCGTCGAGAATTCCGTTGCCGTTGGCGTCCTCACCGGAATTGCCGTACGCCGTGTTGCCGACTGCCGTCCCCAGCGATGTGAGCAGGTTGGCATCCGTCTGACCGAACTCCAGATCCAGCGTTCCGATTCCGTTGTTGATCAGCCGGAAGCCGTTGAAGGACCGGCCGGTCGAACCCTGGAACTGGTTGGAATAGATCTGCGCCGCCGTGTTCGCCGCGAGTGTTCCGGTCACGTTGCGGAGATCGATCGCCGCGTCGCCGTAGTTGCGGAATACGTTGTCGTGAATTTTCACGCCGGAAATGTTCTGTCCGGCAATGATGGAATTGAACGGTCCGGCGGGCGTCGTGCCGTCGAAGATGAAGCCGGCAATCTCGGTGTTGTTCCCGGTGATGGAAACCAGCGTGCCGCCGTTGGGATTGCTCCACACCGGAGTGGTCGCATTGCCGTTCAACGTCGGCAGCATGACCGCTCCGAGCGAAGTCGTCAGCACGAGCGGATTGGCGTTGAGGTACGCTTCGCTGAAGAGGAACGAACCGGTGGGCAGAACCGCTTCACCGGTGACGTTTCCACTGCGGACCAGGATCAGCGAATTAGGACCGGGAGTCGCGAAGCCCTCAAACGTGTTGAAGGGACGCTCAAATGAACCGACGCCGTTGGTGCCGGCATTGGGATCCACAAAGATCACACTGCTGACGAACGCACCCGCTCCACCGCCGGCTCCCATCGGAGGAATCATGCCGGTGGCCGGAATGGAAGCCAGCCGCGTCTGCTGATGTGTCATCACGCGATAGCGGCGCTGAACGCGGTCCAGCAGCTTGTTCTCGACCGACTCCGGCCGGAAGAACCGTTGCGGCCGACCGTCCGGCAGCGTCAGCACCACAGTGCCGAAAACGCTCGTATCGAAAACCTGGTCGTTGGTGACGTTGATTCCCAGATCCAGATCGTCCGTGGCATGCGCCGCGATCCTCACCGAAACGCCGGAGATGTCTTCATCGTCATCGGACTGGAAGTAGTAACCACCGACATACGCTTCGATGCCGTAGCGGCCCAGAACCGGCAGGGGACCGCCGATTTCCGCGTCCAGACCGGAGTAGGACGATTCGACCTGCTGCCTGGCCTGAGCGAGGAAGCCGGTGCCGGAAGGAGTGACGACTCCCGTGAGCTGCTGTGAGAGCAGGTTGGTCGTGTTGCCAAGCGCGATGTAACCGTTGGCCCGGAAATCGACCCAGCGTCCAATGGACTCGATGCCCACGCCGACCTGGTTGTAGTCCCGGTCATTGCCGCTGTCGTAGTCCCAGTAGCCGGACAGGCCCCAGATCCGGTCGCGCAGACTGTCGAAGTAACGGATGCCAGTGCCGAGACTTCCGGCCGCTCCACCACCAAACGTCGAGATTCCACGACCGTCCAGGTACAGCAGCGCGCCGGTATCACCGATGGCCAGCGGCAGCATCAGATTGACGGCTCCTTCGCCGCTGTCATCGCTGCCCAGCCATTCGCCAATGCGGCTTTCAAAGCGGAATCGCGGGCCGATCTCATCCTGCCAGCGTCCGCGAGTCGCGGCGGGCGGCGTGTACCACGGCCCTGGATCCGTCGGAAAGGCAAACTGAGGCAGGTCATAATTCGGGAGTGTCGATGGCTGCATCGCGCCCAGTCCGGCGACACCATCGCCTTCTCCGGCGGGGGGCACCGGATCGGCACCCACGCGGGCCGCACCTTCCTGTCCGAAGACTTGAGAGGTGATACCGGCCAGTGTTGAGGAACAGAGGAGTGCTCGAAACAGCGTCGAACGCTTCTGCATCTTCATCGGATGTCCCGATCGACAGTGTGGAAGATGGGCAACCTGTTCCGGAAGGAACGGTTATCCGGATTTTTCGGCCTGCGCGGGCTGCACGGTTGAGGCGATTCGCCCCTTACAACCGGAATTTCCGGAAGTCCTGACGCAGCTTGTGCAGTTTCACGCCGGAGAGAGTGACGGAGGAAAGTCGAAGTCAGCGGAAGGAGAGCCAGAGAAGTGGTCTGGTGAAGCTGGCGGCCGAGTGCGGGAACAACGGCCGAAACGAAGTGGGAGGAAGCGCGCAGGCAGAGCGTGATCCGGTTCCTGAGAAACGAACTCACGGTGAAAGCGACGAAGGAATCGAGAGGAAGAGGGAACAGAAAGAAAGCGGGAGGGAAAGTGATGAACTCAACGGTCTGTCGATCGACTGAAGCTCCAGTCGGACCGCCAGACACAGGGCTTCGAGGAGAAGCCTGAAGGAAGGGGGCGGGAACGTATCGAGCGTCTCAAAACCAGGTCAAGACGCACTTGAGCGGCCTGGACGCACTTGCTGGCGCTGCGTGCCTGTCTGAAGTGGCTCACGAACGCCCGCGCGGAATATCTCTCTGAGTCCGGAATGCCCGATGTCGCAGCTCCGCGGAAATTGAGGCTCTTCTGTTCTGAGGGCGGCTCTATACTCATCCGCGTCTTGAGCGGCCGAATTCCCTGCTGCCAGCCCGGAGTACACATGAAATGTTGATGTCTGACAGGATTCAATAGGTGTCTGACGAGAGCGGCAATCCGGTTGGAGTCATCGTGCCGATCGATCTCTGGCGGGAAATCAAATCCGAGCGGGAGACGGCTCACCTGCTGAGCAGCGAGGCTATGCGGCAACGCCTGCTGGAAGCAAAACAGCGAACCGGCGGCACCTCGCTGGAGGAAGCTCGTGAGACGCCTGGACTTTGACTAGTGCGTCTTCAAGGCTAAGACTTCGGGTTATCGAACTCGGCGAAATCTGCGAGGATTTGTGGTTACAAGGAGGTTGCCATGATCAAGAAGTATGTCGTTCGTCTCACGGATGAGGAGC
>Ga0172372_10005007_pt1 | contig 18624 bp, 14 predicted proteins | sample LakKiv5m_2_FD_114544 | JGI IMG/M metagenome (GOLD analysis project Ga0172372, IMG submission 114544) | Freshwater microbial communities from Kabuno Bay, South-Kivu, Congo - kab_092012_9.5m | ecosystem: Environmental > Aquatic > Freshwater > Lake | place: Democratic Republic of the Congo...
ATCCCGGAGCCGCCACCGCTTGCGATCACGGGCGTGAGCGCCTTGGACTTGGCTTCGATATGTGCAAGTCGCGCCTGCACCCCCTTTTTCATGCCGTCTTCCGACAACGGAGTCCCACCGGTGATCGGAGGCGCCGCCCCCAGCGCGAGCAGCTGCAGACGCGCAAGCTTGAGCTCCGCGATCCCCTTGAAGGGCCCCGAGGCTTTCTCGGAAGCCAGTGCCTCGTACTCCGCCCGCGCCTTGGGGAGATCCTTGGAGAACGCGAGGAGGTCGGCGGCAGCCAGCCTGCAGCGGAACGCATCAGGCGATAGGCCTGCCTTGGCACCCTGCCGATAGGCCGCAAGCGCCTCCGCCTCCCGCCCCTCGCGCCGGTGGATATCACCGACCGCGAGGGCCGCGACCGGCACCACGGATTCGGCCGCGGACCCCGCCGCGAGGACTTTCTCCCAGAGTGCAAGCGCTCCCGGGCGATCACCGATGGCGTCGAGGATTCGGGCAGCCGCGTGCTGCGACTCCGCCGCCGCACCGGGCGCGCGGATCAGCGTCGCCACGCGCGCAAAAGACGCGGCCGATTTCCTGAATTCCCCGTCGATCAGCTGCCGAGTCGCCAGAAAGCGCATGGCTTCGACGGGTTTTACGCTCTCCGGAAACCGTTTATGCCATTCTGATATCACCCGGTCGGCCGACTCCGTCTCGCCGGCACGCACCCAGTTGTCAAAACTCGAGGCCCAGGCCTTTTCGGCCGCCTCGGGCTCCTTGGCCGCACGCGCATAGTCCTCGTAGCCGCGGGCGGCGTCATCGTAGTCCTTGTCGCGCTCGCGCTCGGCGATCGAGCCCGCCTTGAGACGGGCCTCCCAAAGAGCGAGCGTTTCGGCGAGCTTGCGTCCCCCCGCCTTGTCCTGCGCCATGAGCTCCTTGTTGTCGCGGAGATCCGATATCACATCCCGGAGCTCGGACGCGGCTTTGGAGTCCGCCGCCGCCGCGAGGTCCGATGGCATATCATCGGTCACAAGCTGCACCCAGAGACGCGCGGCTGTCATCGCCTGCACGGTCTTGGGCTGTTTCTCCACGAGGCGGGCGGCGCGCTTTTTGGCATCCTTGCGAGTGGACGAGTAACCCCCGAGCACCTGGGCTGCCTTGAGGGCCGCCTCGCGTCCCTCCTGGGAGTCACTCAGACTGTCCTGCATGGCATCGGCAGCCGCCACAAACTCAAGCTCGCTCGGGGAAGGTTTGTCCTGCGCGGTTTTTCCGGCCCCGCTCGGCACTCCCGCGCCCTCCTTGCGGATGGCGTCCGCCAAACTTGCCGTCCACAGGGCACCCGCTTCTTTGGAATAGCGCGCGTCGCGGGAATCCACGACCAACCGATACAACGCGGAGGCTTCCCGGCTCTTGCCCGCGTCGCGCTTGACCTCGGCAAGATACATGCGGATTTCGGGAACTTCCTTGCGCGGGTCCCAGGACGCCAGAAGCGGATCCAGGTAGGTTTCATAAAAAAGCTCCGCGGTCTGCAGATCCTGGGGAGCGTTTTTCCGCCGGTAGCGGTCGTGCGCCTCGGTGGCGGTTCTGCGAATCTGTGCCCGCAGATTCTGAAGCGCGGTACGTGTTTCCGCACTCGCCCCCTTGCCTTGCAGAAGATCGCGATCCAGCTTGGCCGCGCGGATCCGGGCAGCGGCCGCTCCGGGTCTGCCGGCCCGGAGATCCAGATCCACGAGCTTGGCGCGCACGCGGAGCGTGGCTTCATCCTCGGGATTGGTCTTCAGGAGAGACTCGTACACTTGAATCGCCTTGGCCATCTCGACGTTGCGTTCGTATTGACGTCCGAGCTTTTCAAGCGTCGCGGGATAGAAGCTCTTGTCACCCGAGACCGATTGAAAATAGCTGATCGCCGCTTCCACCTGCCCGCTCTCGGTCATGAAAAGAGCCATGTCCCGGAGGGCTTCTTCGCGGATCGAAAGCAGGGCCTCGCCATGCTGTCCGGCAAGCGTCACGCTTTCCTTCATGGCCGCTACTGCCAGCTCGTATTGCCGGAGGCGGTACTGCGCCCAAGCCAGGCGGTGCAGCACCCGGGCCGCACCCGGCTGCTTGCGATCGACTTTGAGCGAATTTTGAAACGCGGCGACGGAATCCTTCCAGCGGCGATCTTCAAAGGCACTTTCGCCGATCTCCCGCCAGGCATCATGCGCGAGCGGACTGCGCGGGTGTTCCTGCACCAACCGCCGGAAATAAACCTCGGCCCGATTTCCTTCATCGAGCTCCGTGTGCGCGTATCCCAGGAAATAAAGGACCTGGTCCATCTTCTCGTACTTGAGATTGAGTTCCAGGATCGCCCCGCAGGCTGATATCGCAGCCCGGAGCCTGGCACGCGAGGAGTCCCGCTGCAGTTTTTCGCCGGCTCCGCCCGTACGGGCAAGTCTCTTGTCGTGGACGCGGCCCTCGAGGATGAATTCCGCCCGATAGGCCTCCAGTTCGAGTTCGGAGAGACGCAGGTACAGATCGGCGCGCCGGTTGGCCGGATTGCGCAGCGAGAGCGCTTTCTTGAGCTGCGCGACCTGCGAGTCCCGCAGCTCGCGCACGCGGGCTTCGGTCTTGTTTTCCCCGGCAAGGAGTTCCGAACGCGAGTACGGAGCCGCCCGGGCGATGCCGGATATCATTCCGGGCCCGGGCATCACGCCCGGAACTCCGGCAGCGGAGATCACCCCCATCAGGAGCAAAAGGGTCGCCGAGCAACGGAATCTTCGAGTCATTTCAGCCCTCGTCCTTTCCGTCCGTCTGCGACTCCCTCTCGGACTGCGAAGCCGCATCACTCACCCGGCATTCGGACTCGAGTCCGAACACGTAATCACCCAGCTCATCCGTCCAGAACTCCCCGTTGAAGGACCACCAGTACTGATCGTCGCGCCGGCTCGTGCTGATCTCGCCGCGCCTGCGCTCTCCGCCCGCAAGCTTGGGCTTCAAGATCGCGGTCCGCAACCGGTCGAGCACCTCGATCCGGATGAAGGACATCTTCTCGAAATCCGATATCAGAATATCATGGTGATCGAGCAGGCTGTTTCGCACGAACGCCCCCCCGAGCTTGGAGATGGCCTCCAGACGCCACTTGAGCACTTCCTGCAGGAAGCCCGGCAAGCCCTGGTTCACCGGCCCGGCAAACGCGCGAATTGCGGCGCGCTCGGTCTCCACATCCTCTTCCGCCCGGACAAGCGCCTGAAAATAAGGCCCCCGGACAAAACGATTGGTCATGCGATGCAACTCATCGCGCGTATCCAGCCGGCCCTTGAGCGCTTTGCGACCGAGCTCATGAAAAACCGACAGGGAGCCGCCCTGCGAGCCTTCGACGAGCTCCTTGACCTGGCGCGCGAGCTTTCCGTAGCGCCCCTCGAACTCACCGAGCGCCCGGTCCGCGTCCTCATAGAGGCAGAGGGCGAGGTAAGTTTGCGCGCGCAGCACATCCACTTCGCTGTTCCACACAAACCGGAGGGCCGGACTCCGGTAGGAAACCAGCTTTCCGAGCGTGCGGTTGAATTCCCCGCGCGCGTACGAATTCCACGCCTGCTCGAACAAGATATCAGGCCAGACATAGCTGGTTTTCGCGATCAGATCATACTCCCGATCGGCTTCCTCGAACTTGCCCGTCTCGTAAAGCGCACGCGCCACGCCGGCCTGACAGCGGGCTTCGAGATCGCGCGCTTCGCCGCGGAGGGATTTTTCGCGCCCTTCGCGCACCGCGCCTTCTCCGGATATCAACTCCAGGATGCGATCCGCATCCTTGCGGCAGGCCCTGAAATCCGCGAGCGCGGCTTTGGTCTTGCCAGCCGCGGCCTGGGCCGAGGCCCGGAGTTGCAAGCCATAGGGACGGAGCGGGCTGTCCTTGGCCATGCCATCCACATACCCCACCGCCCGCTCCCAGTCGCCGGCGAGCAGCGCCTCCTTTGCGAGCGCAAAGAGGTAGGCGCTGCGGTTCTGCGAATCATAATCCTCATAGGTCGTGTGCCGGATCAGGTACTTGCGCGGAAGATCCGGCCCCACCCGCGCCAGCAACTCCTGCGTGTAGGGCAATATACGTCGAATCGACAGCTTGTCCCCGGTCTGAAGCGTCCTGATGAAAAAGTACGAGGCCGACTGGGCGAGTCCGGCTTTCATGAGGGAGGCCGTGATCCAGGAGTAAGCCTGCCCCTCGACGGCGCGATTCTGTTCCTGCGCCTCGTAGGCATATCGGGCCGCCGAAAAATAGAGGCCCTGGCGGAATTGATTCTGCGCCTCGCGGAGCTGTGAATCGGCGCTCTCGGCCCGGACCGCGCCCGAGAGCGGACCGTTCCAGATCAATGCACTCAGAAGTCCGAGCGCGACCGCCGGGCGCCCCCCCCTCTTCACAGCTGCACCCCGAGTCCGAGCGTGAACGTGGCGTCGGTAAACCAATCCTTTTCATCTCCGGTACGACTCACGGGCGCATTAAAGGTCACACTAGTGATATCAAGCCTGACCTTCAGCCACTCATTGATATGATATTGATGTCCGGTCGCCGCATAGATCGCAAAATTCGACTCTTCATCTCCAATTGCGGCCGACGCATTGCTGTCACGTAGGTCCAAGGTCGTATTATAAACACCGGCGCCGATCGAGAAATACCAATCAAAATACAGTATGGCATTGAAGACATTGATTTTGGCATACCATGGCGACCACTGCAGCAAACCGCCATAACGACTATTGGACTCCCGGATCGTAGGCAACGCGTTTGAGCCTGCATTCACCAAGGATTCATAAAAACTATTCTCGGAGTTCAGGTGAAAACCGTAAAAACCCTCAAATGTAAAACTCTCGCTCAAACTGAAGGCCACACGAGGCTCGACGATATACGAATTACGGTAGGGAGTGTTCGCCGCCGCTCCTCCAAGCACCGATATCATCGGATGAAGCGCCTTGCGGTAGCGCCGGTTTTGCAGTACCTGCACTTTCTTGTCCGGATCGAGCCACGAGAAATCGTATTCCGGATCGTCCGAGGCCTTTGCCTCCTGCATCCAGCTCAGGGCGACCAGCGCCATCCATCCGAGCACGACCAGCACACCCACGGTCGTCCAAACGACGGAATGCCATGTTTTTGAAACCGAGGCCACCGGTGCTGAACCGGCGCCATCCACTGCGGTTTGGGGAGTCTTCATGTCCGGGCCATCCTTGGCTCTAGCCATTCATCACTCGTTCAGGGAACTGATCCAAACTTCCAGCCCCGGGGTCGCTCCATCGACCTTATGTGGATTCTAACGACCCATGCCCGAGTTGCGCAAATTTTTTGTCACCCATCCGGTCATTCGGCGCCGAGAAATGCCGTCAAAAAAGCAACGCTCAATTGATTTCATCCGCATCGATCCGACGCCTGAGTGCTCGAGCGACAGGAATCGTGAGCAAACCAAAACCGGCCGCCACCCAGCCCAATCGAGCCATGGGAATTTGTCCCGGCTGCGTGCCCCCCCACTCCACGACTGCGCCACCCGCGAGTGCGGCAAGGGACATCGCCATGTGCTGCAGCGAAGAGTTCACACTCAAGAACGCTCCTCGCATCTCGGCTCGGGCCGCGGAGGTCATCATGGCCGTGGCCGGGACGAACCGGGCGTTCATCAAAACCATGAAAAACGTGGAACAGATCAGCACGATCCAAAGGGGGGTCGCGTTCAGGTGCGAAACGACCAATATCGGCACGATCGCCATCAAGGCCGCAACTTGAAAGACCTCGAGCTTGCCGTAACGGTCCGCAAGCCAGCCGGTGACGCGGGCGCCGACCACCGTGAACAAGCCTCCGACCAGATATACTGTTGATATTTCCGTTTCAGGTAAACCCACGTTGGTCACGAAATGAGGATTGAGGTAAGGCAAAAAACAGAACATCCCGAACGTCAGACTCAAATTGAGCATGATCGCCCAACGGTGACGTGCAACCCCAAAAACAGATCCGAGCCGCACAAGCTCCGCCCAACCCCCTCTGGAATCTTCCTGCGACCGGACCCGACGAATCCTGGGCAGCACCAGGTGCCCCAGAAAACCTCCGACCGCGCAAACTCCCACCAACATGAAAAACGGAGCCTGCCAGTCAAACCGACTGGCGAGGAAAAGTCCGATCGGAATCCCGACGATGCTCGCAATCGAGAATGCCGAGAGAATCATACCTGTTGCCCGCCCCCTCCGATGCTCGGGGATCACGTCGGCCACCACCGCAAATATCAATGCCTGGAGCACTCCCCCGGACGCACCGGCCAGAATGCGCGCGAGAAACAGCGATTCATATCCACCGGCGAGCGCACAAAACAGAGTCGCTACCGTGAAGACCGCAAATAAGGATAGAATGGCGGTTTTCCGCTCCAAGCGATCGATGAAGATCGCAACCAGAAGTCCCGAAACCGCAGCCGCGGAGGAATAAGCGCTGACCAGCAGTCCGAATTTTGCGGGCGAGATTCCAAAAGTCCGGATGAGCTGCGGCCCGAGCGGCATGAGGATGACAAAATCCAGCGTGTGACAGAACTGAATCAGGGTGAGCACCGCCAAAAGAACCGACCCGGGAGGCGGCTGCGAGACCCGAGCATCCTGCATGCCAGTTCGCTCATTGAATTTCTGATTGGGATCCAGACCTTGGGCCATGGAGATGAGTCTAAACGACCCTCGGGAAACGAAAAGAAAAGATTTGCCTCACTCTTCAGAATCAACCGAGCCTGCGTCCCGCTTGCCCCGCTTTTTCCCGCGACTCTTGCGACGGTACTCCCAGGGCGCCTCGGGCTCCTTGTCCTTCCAGAGCCCCACTTTTTCGGCGCGCGCCTTGGCTTCAGCCGCCTCATAGAGTTCCCGCTCGCCGCGCTCATGCTCGCGGGCGTACTGGCGGTAGAACCACGCACACCCTTCTTTGACCTGCTGAAGATTCACGCTCCCGCCGTCTTTGGATTGGATATTCCCGATGGAGCGACCGTAGCGATCCAATTTACGGACACGGACTGATATCTCCTTGCCTGCCACTTTGGCCGCGAGATTTTTGCGACAATAGTCACCAAAAGGCTGTGACTTCTCGGGAGCGTCGATGCCGTCCAGCCGGACTTTGACTTGAGTTTTATCCCCGTCGCGCTCCTCGAGCACGGTCACCGTGTCGCCATCGGAAACCTTGACCACACGTCCCGTGAGGATTCGCGCCTCCCGGCTTGTACCCTGCTCCGCGCTGCTGCGCTTGCGCGCCCACGTATCGGGAACAATTCCCGGGATCACAACCAAACACAGAATGGAAACAGCTTGGAAGAGCACGCGCGAACGAGATGTTGCCGGATTCATTTGGCGATCTTGTCGCGATTCTGCACCTCGATCAAGACCGGACCCTCGCGCGTCCATTCATAGAGATCGGCCACCCGGCGAGAACCAGGATCACGTTCGTCGGCGGGCCGGATCCACGCATAGCATTTGCGTCCGTAGGGCTGCGTGCACTCCACGTCATGGTAAGCGTAAGACCAAGTGCCGGTATTGAGGTGCTCGACTCCTTCGATATGCTCATGCCGCTCGAGGTGCGAGTGTCCGTGCACCACACGATTCATGCCGGTGATTCGGGCCGCCACCGGCAGAAGCTCGAGCGCCTTGCGTTCGGACGCATGGAGTTCGCTCTCCACCGAGCGCGCATAAAAGATGAAAAACGGCATGAGCAGCGCAAACGGGATCAAAAGCCACCAAGCGGAGGCGTCCACAAGCCAACGTCCGTGCACGAAAAACTCGAAACTGAACAGCAGAACCCCGAGCAGCAGAAGCACCCGATCGAGCCAAAGTTCACGCAGGATCTTGAACGGATTGTAGATCGCCGGATGCACGTGCAGATCATTGAGCGAAAGCACCATGCCGACCGTCGCATTGGAGCGCTTGGCGATATCATCGAGCCGCGCCTGGGTCGTGATCGGATCGCGCATGGCCGGGAGCAACCCTTCGATGACGGAGGTGGCAAGCGTGACCATCGCGCTCCAGATAAAAGTCCAGAGGATCAGGGGCTGGGTCCGAAGCACGTAGCGGAAGTAAAACACGACGTACTCGAAAAAACTCGACTTGATGAAACTCGAGTTGGCGTGCGGATTCATGAGCCCGATCCCGTTCAGGATGATCTTACCCGCCTGATTGCCAAATGGGATGCGGACCTCAGGCCTGAAAGCGCTCCGGATCAATGGGTTGATCGGATTCTGGCAGAGCGTGTAGGAATCGTACTGATTGCCGTGCTCGATGAGGGTGTCGCCGTTACTCAGGAAAAACCACTCGCAAAAACGAACCCGCGCGCGGATTTCATCCCCGCCGCCGATGCGGTCCAGGAAATCCTCGCGCACGCTCGGCCAGTGGAACTCGATATCATGATTGCCGAGCACGAAGACCAGGCGGTTGCCGCGCTCCAGAAAATTCCGCACGGCTTGAATGAACTCCGGGTGATCATCGAGGATGTAGCGCAGCTTCCAGCGGGATTTTTTTTCCTCGCTGTTCATGCCCCGCATGCGCTCGAGCCAGTTGAAGTGCAACTCAGGCTCCTCCTCTCGGGAGGGCAACTTCATCACGGAGTCAAAGTCAAAGATATCTCCGTTGAGCACGAGCTCGATCGGAGGGCAGTCTCCCTCCCCCCGCCATTGACTGCGGATCCGCAACTCCTCGGACTCGAGAAAATGCCTGAAAAGCGGATCGATGAAATGCTCGCGACTCTTGAAACGCTTCCAGAGCGGATTGAACGGATGCGGGGGCTCGGCTTCCGATAGATGGATATCACTCAGGATCAAAGTGTGAACGGCGCGCGAAAAATCAACCGTCGCCGCAACAACGGTCGCGACCGGGGCTACGCCTTGCGAGTGTTGTCCTGTGTCTGGTGTCCCGGTCCCCGGCTCCATGAAACTCAGGATACCATCAAAACCGGGACCGCTGCGGGGTCCAAAAGAAATTCATTTTGCCGGATTGCGGGATCCGACCGGGCTCGCTCGATGGATCAGGCAGTTTTCTGACAGACGTGCCCGCCGGGGCGCTGCTCGTCTTGCGTCAGGACTGCCCGGCACTCAAAGCACTGGGCCGTCGAGGTTTCTTTGAGCTCCGGGTCAAGCGCGACTCGGTGGTCAAAAACAAAGCACTCCCCGTTCCAATGAGCGCCCCCCACCTTTTCAAAATAGCGCAGGATCCCGCCCTCAAGCTGCCATACATTCTTGAAGCCGTAATCCTCGGCCAGCGCCGTGGCCTTCTCACACCGGATCCCCCCGGTGCAGAACATGACGACCCGCTTGTTCTTCCACTCGGGGGTGTGCTCTTTGAGCCGATCAGGAAACTCGCGGAAGGACTTGAGATCCAGAAGCTTTGCATCCTTGAAGGAGCCCAGTTTGTATTCGTAGTCGTTGCGGGTATCGACGAGCACCACTTCCTCACCCGAGTCGAGCCACTCTTTGAGGGTCTCGGGTTCGACCCTGGGACCCGTGTGCTCCTTGGGGCGGATCAGGGGCACACCCATGGTGATGATTTCTTTTTTGAGTTTGACGAGCATGCGCCGGAACGGCTGATCCGAGGAGAAACTCTCCTTGGCATCCAAGCCCTCAAGGCCCGGGTAGCTGGAGCGAAGCTCCTCCAGGAATGCCCGCAGTTCCTCGGGCGCCCCCGACAAGAAGCCATTGATGCCCTCGGGCGCGAGCAAAATCGTGCCCTTGAGCCCGTGCCGGAGAGCCCGTTCCTTCAACGAAGCTCGCCAAATCGGACGTTCCTGATCCGAGATATCGAGAAAGCGGTAGAACGAGACATTGAGAAACGGGGCGGGATTCTGAACAGCGGAAGCGACGCTCATAGTCAGGCGATTTGCCCCAAGTCGCGATCTGCTTTCAAGCCTGAAATCCGCCAGCGCTCCCTCCTAACCGGCAATCGCCCGGAGCACGTCCGCTACCGACCCGAAGTCCTCGAAAAAATGATCGGGCCTTTCGGCCAACATGGCTTCACGCCCCTCCGGATGCCCCGTACCCACGGCGACGGTACGCACCCCCAAGTGTTTCCCGCAGGTCATATCATGGACCGTATCCCCAATGATCACGATGTCCTTGCCTTGGAAGGTGCAACCATGGCGGCTCGCTGCGCGCGCGACCGCGACCCGGGGCAACTCTCCCCGATCCCAGTGATCACTCCCAAATGCCCCCACCGAAAGATCCAAGTGCTGTTCGAGCGAGGCGATCGCAAGCTTGAGGCGCGCGCCTTGGATGATATTCCCGGTCAGAACGCTCAGCACGATGCGAGGATCGCGCTCAAGTTCCCTCAGCAGCTCGGGCACACCCGGCAGCACACGCATCTCGGACCTGACCCGGCCTTCCAGGTGCGATTGCACGCGAGAGATATACCCTTGCACGATCTGCTCGGCGAGCTGGTCGCGCTCGGGGTGCAGATCCGTGCCGTAGCGCGCGGCGATCAATTGGCGCGCGATCAGGTAGTCCGTCTTGCCGCCAAAGGACAGATGAGGCACTTCCCAATCGGGCAAGGCTTCACGCACGGACTCGAGGTAGGACTCGATCCAGACCCAGCCGCACTTGAGGAGCGTGCCATCAATATCAAAAAGAACGAGCTTCTTGTTCATCAAGCGGGCTCCTCGGAATGCAGGAGACCGAGCGCATCGAGGTCCACCCGGACCTTGCCGATCGCAGGGTCCCGCCTGAGCATGTCGGCAAATCGACCGCCAAAAACAATTTCATCCGCCAAATACGACCAGCGTGCATGGATCGTCTGCGAGAATGTATCATCAATCCCCATCACACTCACGATGAACTCGGCCTCGCTCCCGCGCAGCATCTCGGGCGTGACGCCGAAAAGTGGACTGCTCTCGTCGATTTCATGCACGACCGTCCACGAGAGCACGAACGCCGAACTGACCGAACGATCGAGCTTGAGATCATAAAGGTTGCGGTAGAACTCGCCTTCGAGCGTGCGCTCGTTGCGCACGAGCGCCACGCGGACTTGGGCTTCGACCCCTTGATTGAGGCGCTCATTGACCATCCTGAACAACAGGCAAGGCACGCCGTCATGAGGCGTCACGAGCGCATTTCGGCTGAACCGGATCCTAGCCGTGGGCTTGGAAAACCACGCAAACAGGAGTCCGGTGGGGATCGCGACCGAGAGCATGCCCAGAAACGCTTCGAAAGTGACGAGCGCGTTGGCGGAGAGAGACACGGGTGAGATGCGCCCGTAGCCGATCGTCGCAAAAGTCTGCACGCTGAAGAAAAAACACTCGAGAAAGCGGGAGATCCCATCCAGCCGCGAAGCTTCTTCCAGACCCGCCAGAGCTTCCGAACCCACGCTGTAATATAAGGTCGCAAAGAAAAGATTGACGACCAGATAGGCAAGACCGAGGACCCCGATGAACCGCTTCCAGCTCATGGAGAGGAGCCCGTGATAGATATCACCTGCGCCACCCGACGGCACCCCCGATCGCACGGCATTGAAACTGCCATCCCGATTGAGCAGACGGAGCTGGCCTGAATTGCGGGATCCTCCCGAATCGGTCATGACCTTCTCACTTTGCGGCGCCAGCCTCGCGTTTTTGCCAGACCTTCTCGACTACTGGCAAAATACCGCTCGTCCACTTACCCAGGATTTCGTCCCGCACCGCAGGTGGCAACCCATCAAAGTGCACGCCATCGCCGCCCGTCTCCGGATAGTAAGTCAGCGGCCTGCTATCGACAAACTCACAAATGCCCCGCACCGTCTGCTCAAGCGCCTCCACCAGCTGCGAGAACTTGGGCTCGGTCTTGTTGCGCCCATTGGGGGGCCCGACCCAAACACAAAGGGCCCCGCTTTTTTTGACCGAATCCATCATCCGCTGCGTAGTCTTGCGTGCGGTTTCCAGGCTTGCGCCCATCAGATTGGCTCCGAGCGCAATCACCACCACCTGGGGCTTGTTCTCTTCCAATAGTCCGTCAAACCGCGGGGTGGCGGCGGATTTGAGGCTTCGCACCGCCCCCCCCACTTTGCGCTCCACCCAGCCACAGGTCGTCGTCCAACCGTTATACCAACTGTGGGGTGATGACCCGCAACTGCCGTAGGTGAGCACTTTGGCCTCCGCAAGCGTGCGGAGCTTTTTGTCGAGTCCTCCACCAAACCGCCCGGCCGTGTGCGAGTCGCCGATATAGAGTAGGTTGGCCTGTTCGGGATTGGCGGCGAGGGTCGGAACCCGAGGGATTGCAAGTGTGCAGAGAGCCGCACAAACAAGCGCCACCCCGGTGCGGTCTATTTTCCATTTCATCATCGCTTTAACCTCGCCATCGTTAGGATTTTTGTGCCAAGAAACCGACCCATCCCATGACACTTTCAATTCAAAATCAGCCCCGCCCGCTCCCCGAGATCCCCTACCAAACCACACGCGAATCCCTCGAACTTTCCGGGGGGAATACCATTGAACTTGAAGTTCTGAAAAACCTCAATGAAACGATCGACCGAGTCTTTGAAATCCTCGAGCGCGATGGGAGGCCCGAGCTCCTCGAAGCCCTCTGCCCTTATTTTGGCGTGGTCTGGCCGTCGGCGCGCGCGCTCTTGGAAGTGCTCACACGCGGGCAGTTTTTGCAGACCGGCCTCAAGACGCTTGAGATCGGCTGCGGCCTTGCCATCCCCTCGCTCATTGCCGCCTCGCGCGGGATCGAGATACACGCCACCGATTTTCATCCGGAAGTGCCCAGGTTCCTGCGTCGCAACTGTGATATCAACGGGATTCCGGGCGGGCGCCTGCACTACCACGAACTCGACTGGCAGCAAGACTCCGCGGCTCTGCGGGCCTTCAAGGAGGCGCAAGGGCCGTTCGAGCGCATCATCGGAAGTGATATTCTTTACGAGAGCAAGCACGCGGAACTCGTCCCCGTGCTCCTCGATCACCTCCTGCACGCGGAACACGGGCGCGCGCTCATCGCCGACCCGGCGCGCCCTTACTTGCAAAAGTTTGTCGATGGCATGCATGCCCGCGGGTTCAAAAGCTCGAGCGAAATCCTGACCGCCCCCGACAGGCCGGTGGCCAAGGAAATCTTTGTCATCGAGTTTTCTCGGGCTTGAAGCAGGCTTTTCTCGCGTCCCTCGGCCCCAAAAGGGGCTCCCGGAGAAACGAGACAAAAAAACGACGCTGTCCGAGGTGACACATTAAAACGCCTTGAACAGTGAGTTTAGAATTAAGGAAGTGGCAAAGAGATTCCGCATGCCCTTATCCCTTGCTCTTCAGTCCGGCCTGATTCTGGCTGCGACCCCTCATTTGAGCGGATGCTTTGTGGGCGTCTTCAACAATGTGGAAAGTCAGTCCTCCGAGACCTCGCCATTGACGGAATCCTCGCCTTCGCCCGACCCCTCGGGGGGCTCCGGAGGCTCGACCCCTTGCACGGTTCCAGGTGATACCGGCAATGGCTCACTCGATACCTGCTTCAATGAGAGCGGTGCGGTGGCAGGCTACATGAAAGCCAGCGAGTACTCGATGAACAGCTTCAGTCACCAGAACGACCACGCACGGGGGCTCGTGGCCTCGGACTCCTTGGGGAATACCTACACTTTGCAGCGAGCTGCGATCGCGGACTTTGCCTACGATTACACCGGAACCCCCTCCTACCTCTGCCAGATCAACGGCGAGGGCACGCAATCGGCTTGCGTCACCATCGCTGCTTCAGGCCGCCCCGGAAACATCCCGGGTGCGCTCCATGTCAGCGCCGAAGATGATATCTATGTCGCAACGGCACAATACAGCCGTCGCACCGGCATGGGCGCCCCGAGCACCGGCGACTTCACGATCCAAATTCGCGTTTGCAAGTACAAGCCCTCCCCGTTCTCGGTTGACCTCACGTTCGGAACGAGCGGCTGCGTGGAAGACACGAACTCGATTTCGTCGGATCAATCGGGACTTGCCGATGGACATATCGGTCCCTTCGGTTGAGGTCCCCATGTTCCTGGACAGCAAGGGGCTGACGACCGACACCAGTTTCGTGCTGGTTGTCGGGGCGCAGGACTCCATTCTGAAACGGCCCTACTTCTGGTCCCGCGACAAGCTTGGTGCCGCCCCAAGCGGGGATTACTCGGCATGGGCAACCGGATTCCGACTCAATTTGATCTCGAGCAGTTACGACGAGACCGGACTGATCCCCGTCATCGACTTTGGTGCCGGTGTCGCACTGGACTCGATTCTGGTGGGCATGAACTTCCAGTCCTCGGGCCGACTCGTGGCCGTGTCGCTGGTCAATACTCCGGCCGCATACTCGGATTTCCTCGGATACCGCTTCAAGACCGACGGCACTCGCGACACAGGCTTTGGCACCATCGCCGCCAACAGCGGTCCCTCGGGGGCCAACAACGACGATGGCTTTCTCTGGGTGGCCAAGAAAACCACGGAGACACGCACGGTTGGCTTCGAGATGCAGCTTGAAACCCACTACGCAAAAACCATTGTCGACAGCGAAGATCGGATCTTGCTCGTGGGCACCGCTTTCAATGGAACCAACGACGGCAATTTCAGGGTCCTTGCGTTTCAAGCAAACGGAGGATCAGCCTCCGCTACCACCGGCAATGCCTCCATCGCCGCCTGGTGCAACCAAGGCCAAAAGGCCAGTTTTGATATCATTGAAACCCCCGGTTTCGTAGCAGGACAAGATCGCATCTTTGTCGGCTGCTCGGAGCTCGTCCAACCGGGCTTCACCTACCAGATCGGTATCTGGTCCTTCGATTCCGGAGATTTGATTGCCACCCCGGCCTTCGGGGTGGCAGGAAAACTCGTCCTTGATGCTCAACACGATCACAGCTCGGTGAGTCTGACCTTGCTCAATCCGCTCGGCACTTTGCCCGGCCTTGGTAAAAAGGTCGTTTATTTCGGCAGCCAATCGGGCAACGGCTCGGACGATGTCCCGCTCCTGAGTCGCTATTCCTACTGATTCGTGCCCCCCTCGGATCACTCCGGCTTCTCGCTCTTGACGATATCATCGCCAAATCTCTCGCGGATCTTGTCCCGGAGCTTGGCGAGCCCCTCGCGCTTGAGTTCGCGAGCGGGATTCTCGAAAAGCCCCCACTGGCGGAGCGGCGGGCCCGATGCCTCGCCCAGCACCGCACCCATTCCGATCAGACGCAGGGGCCGCTCGCCATCCCAATGCCGTTCAAAAAGCTCAAGAATCAGGCGGTAAAGGTCTTCATCCGTGCAGAGCGGGTGCTCGCAAGTCCGGGAACGCGTGACGGTTTCAAAATCCGCAAACCGGAACTTGATCCGCACGGCACGCGCCCAATCCCCGTCGCGCCTGAGCTGAGCTCCAAGGTCCTGACAGAGTTCCCAAAGTTACCTCTTTGGACTGAACGCCGTTCAACCCTTGAACGCGATTTTTCCAGCCGGAAGCCATCTTTACTGATCCGGCTCAGTTTTCCTGGAGTACGTGGGGAGTCGCGGCGCTTGCCTATATTACTTTATCGATCGCGCAGGAAATCATCGGGTCCAAGGGGCGCTTCCCTCAGACCAGATTCCCCGCCCAGAGGTCCTGCAGAAACTCCTGCCAAGGGATGATCTCGATTCCGTCCGCGGTCTGACGTCGGTGGGAATCGAGCGAAACCACCCAGGTGTGCCGGACCACGTTCTCCTCGCGCAGTGCCCTCAAACCCTTCAGGTGGTGATCATGCACCTGCGACACGCCTTTGATCTCGATGGCCACGTGATCGCCCAGCACCAAGTCCACCTCGAAGCCCGATTTGGTCCGCCAGTATTGAAGCGGCAGATCGCGACCCAGCAGGTCGAGTGCGGCCCGCAGCTCGAGCACGATGAAGTGCTCGAAGGCCCTGCCGAAAAGCTCGCTCCCGGGCTGGACTTCACCGCGTCGGGCCAGCACGCGCGTGATGCCGATGTCGAAGAGGTAGAACTTCGAACGCGTGATCGCCTTTCGTCGGATCGTTTTTTCGAACGGCGGAACCTTGAAGCCGATCAAGGTGTCTTCAAGAATCTCAACGTAATTCTGGAGCGTTTTCGCCTTCACGCCACTGTCGCTGGAAAAATGCTGGTAATGGAGTTCGTCTCCGCAGTGAATGGCCATCACATCGAGAAAACGCGCAAACTCGTCCACCTTTCGGGTCAGTGCCTCGGCGGCGATTTCCTCGCGCAGGTAGAGGCTGACGTAGGAGCGCAGGTCTTCTAGCGGCTCGTTCGAAAGATAGACGAGCGGCAGTCCGCCGCGGTTCAGGTAGCGGTTCAGGTCGAAACCCCGAATCTCGCCATCACGGTTTGCGCTCTGACCGATTTCTGCGGAAGCCAGAGGGAAGAAATGCAGTTCTCTCGCCCTTCCTCCCAGCAGGTTCACGCCCGTTCGTTTCAGCTTGCGGGCGCTGCTGCCGGTCAGAAGAAAGCGGGCGTCGTGCAGCGAGATCAGCCGGTGCACTTCATCGAGAATTTTGGGCAGTTTCTGGATCTCATCGATGACGATGGGCGCTTCGGGACGCACCCTCCATTCTTCTTCGAGGATCGACGGCCGTTGCAGGAGCTTCAAGTAGGTCCGTTCGTCCAGGAGGTCGTAGAGGCGGGCCTCGGGAAGCGATTTTCGAATCCAAGTCGATTTGCCGGTGCCCCGGGGCCCGAAAAGGAAGGCACTTCGCTGCGCCAGCCGGGATTTTATGTCGAGCCGGCGATTGAAAACGGTCATAATGTCGATAGCTTAATCCAGGTTTATGCCAAATAGCAACTTAGTTTCTATTTGGCATGCCAAATGGAAACGCCGGTTCTTTTGAGCCGCGCAGGCCTCGCCGACCGGGCGGGCGTGCGAAGCCTTCAGCGTCCGCTGGGGCCGCCGCTGGACCCAAAGATAATCCCGATCAGGTTGAGGGAATTGAGGGTGGAATCCCAACCCGCCCGAAGGCAAAGCCTCCGATGTCGTTTTCTAAATCGCCGTTCAGGGCGAGATCGAAGTAGCCGCCCGCGCCGAACGACAGGAATTTCCATTTCGAGAAGCGAAGCGCGAAGGGAATTTGCGCCGTGGTGGCGGTGGCGTTCGCGTCCGAGAGTGCGGGCGCGAACCTGGGAGCCGCGCTGCGGGTGACCGGGCCTCCAGTGAGTCCCCAGTACGCGCCGGCCTCGGCATTTCGCTCCATTCCCCCCAGTGCAACCAGCAGTCCAAAGAGGGCCACCCGCGGGTAGTTCTTGCAGCCCGGCCTCAAGACGCTTGAGATCGGCTGCGGCCTTGCCATCCCCTCGCTCATCGCCGCCCCTGCGCGCCCCCCTCATTCCGGCTTCTCGCTCTTGACGATATCATCTCCGAATCTCTCGCGGATCTTGTCCCGGAGTTTGGCGAGCCCCTCGCGTTTGAGTTCGCGGGCGGGATTCTCGAAAAGCCCCCACTGCCGGAGCGGCGGGCCCGAGGCCTCGCCCAGCACCGCCCCCATCCCGATCAGACGCAGAGGCCGCTCGCCATCCCAATGCCGTTCAAAAAGCTCGAGCGCCAGGCGGTAGAGGTCCTCATCCGTGCAGAGCGGGTGCTCGCAAGTCCGGGAACGCGTGACGGTTTCAAAATCCGCAAATCTGAATTTGATGCGCACGGCACGCGCCCAATCTCCGTCGCGCCTGAGCTGGGCGCCCAAGTCCTGGCAGAGCGCCCAAAGTTTGCCACGTAAAAGCTCGCGATCGGCCGTGTTCTCCGAAAAAGTCCGCTCGCGCGAACTGCTGCGTGACTTGGAAGGCTCGTGGAACTCCACGCTCCCCTCGCCCCGCGCCGCGCGGGCAAGCCACGCCCCATAGCGCCCGTACTGCCGCTCGAGCGCATCCCCCGGAAAAGCCTGCATATCTCGCACAAGCGTAAGTCCGCGGGCTTCCAGCCACTCCGCCGTGGCCGGCCCGACCCCCGGTATCTTGCGCACGCTCATCGGCGCCAGGAACTCCGCTTCGCGCCCGGGTGATATCTCAAGCACCCCGTCGGGCTTGCAGTGGTCGGTGGCGACTTTGGCCACCAGGCGGTTGGAAGCGATCCCGATCGAGCAGGTGAGTCCGGTCTCGCGTTTGATATCGGCACGCATCCGCGCGGCCGCCTGCAGGGGCTCTCCCCAGAGAAGGCGCGTGCCGGTCATATCGATATACCCTTCGTCGACACTCACCTGCTCCACGGTCGGAGAGAACCGCTCGATGACGGCGAACACTTTGCGCGAAAGCTCCGAGTAGAGCTCGAAACTCGATTTGACGAGGATCAGCTGCGGGCAGAGCCTGAGCGCCTGCGCCACGGGCATGGCCGAGCGGACGCCGAATTTGCGGGCTTCGTAGGAGGCGGAGGAGATCACACCCCGCTCGCGCGTGCCGCCCACGGCCACACACTTACCGACTAGCGTGGGATCCTTGAGGCGCTCGGCCGCCACAAAAAAACAATCCAGATCCAGGTGAAAGATGATGCGCGCTTTTGCGCTGGTCCGATCCTCGTCCACGTTCGTCAATACCCCTAGCTCTTCATTCACCCGGAAGCCCGCTACCGGGCAAGGGCTCCTTGAGCAATCTTTGAGAAGCACTTCCCGATCCGACCGGGAAGCTTTACACTGGAAGGCATGTGCGCCAAGCAAAGCTTGCGACAACCAGGGAGAGAGGCCACGCTCGCCGTCGGTACGGTCGGAGTAATGCCTAGGCTCGCCCCGGGAAACACCCTTAGGTCCGGGTATCAGAAC
>Ga0172372_10005008_pt1 | contig 18623 bp, 15 predicted proteins | sample LakKiv5m_2_FD_114544 | JGI IMG/M metagenome (GOLD analysis project Ga0172372, IMG submission 114544) | Freshwater microbial communities from Kabuno Bay, South-Kivu, Congo - kab_092012_9.5m | ecosystem: Environmental > Aquatic > Freshwater > Lake | place: Democratic Republic of the Congo...
TCAAAAAGTATGACCGCCGAGTCGTGGAAACCGAAACGCGGTGGTTGCGTAAACTCGCCCGCAAACACGGGCTGACGCTCACCCCCAACCCAGCCACTCAACCGCAGGTTCATGGGTAGGGAGGAAGTCAGCCCGCGCTCGAAGTGCTGCGGCGTTCCTGTTGGCCGAAAGCGGAAGGCGTTCCTCCCTCTCCCCGGGGGAGAGGGCCGGGGTGAGGGGGAAGGGGCGCTGCCAGTTGCCGACCGCGCCTCAACCAGGCTCTCGGCAGCCTGCAAGAAATTGAGCTGCGCCCTTCCGCGCCAGCCACGCCGCACTTCCCGCTCGCCCCGCCGCATTCCCCGTGTAAGTTTCGCCGCGCAGACACGTCCAACATCCGCGCCTCAACCATGAACCGCCGCCAATTCCTCCCGCTGCTCGCCGCGCTGCCCGCGCTCGCCCCCACCATGAACGCCGCCGACACCAAGCCCAAAGACCCGCCCAAGGACGCCGCCAAACCCGCCGCCAAACCCGCCGCCGACCCGAAGGCCCCCACCGAGAAGCTCGTCATGGGCGGCGGCTGCTTCTGGTGCACCGAAGCCGTCTTCCAGCGCGTCAACGGCGTGAAGAAGGTCGTCTCCGGCTACTCCGGCGGCCACGTCGTCAACCCGACCTACGAGCAGATTTGCACCAAGACCACCGGCCACGCGGAGGTCATCCAGGTGGAGTTCGACCCGAAGGCCGTCACGCTGGCGACGCTCCTCGAGGTGTTCTTCGCGTCGCACGATCCCACCACGCTGAACCGCCAGGGCGCGGACACCGGCCCGCAGTATCGCTCGTGCATCTTCTACGCGAGCGACGCGCAGAAGGCCGCCGCCGAGGAGGCGAAGAAGAAGGCGCAGCCCGGCTGGAAGGATCCCATCGTCACGGAGGTCGCCGCGCTCAAGAACTTCTACGCGGCGGAGGACTACCACCAGAATTACTTCAACCTGAACTGGAACCGGAACGGCTATTGCAGCGCCGTCATCGTGCCCAAGCTGCGGAAGCTCATCAAGGAAGGGAAGATTCGGGAGAACTGAGGTCGTTTGCATGTGGCGGTTGAATTGGGGAGCGCGCCCGCCCCGGGCGCAGCGAATCGCGCCCTCGCGGTTCGCCGGGAGCGAACGGCCCTCCGCACCGTTTGGTCCGCTCGCACGCGCCCGAGTTCGCCGCGAGGGCGCGGCGAACGGCAGCCGGGGCGGCTGCGGTCCCCCAAGAGACCCGCGACTTCGGCCCCTGAACCGGGAAAGGACGGGGGCAGGAAAATTATGGGCAGGAAGATTTCTGTCTCCATTTTCCTGCCCCAAATCTTCCTGCCAAAATCCCGGTTCATGGAGCGGGACGAGGGCGAGCGCAGCTCGTCCCTACCGGGTTCAGTCACGACGCTGAACTTGGCCCTACCGCCTGCCCTACCGCCTGCTGGACAAGCCCCTCCCCCCGCCTTAGCCTGCGCGGAACCAACCCTGATTAACAACAAACCAGTTGCTCAATCAGAAGGTTAGGTGTCATCGCGTATGACCATACCAGTCACCAGAGCATCAACTTCGATTGCCGCTGTTCTTGTGTCGGTCGCCTGTTTGGTTGTTATGGTCTTAGTGCTGGCTGGCCCGGAGAATTTTCTTGGTCTGCTTTTGAGCTCGGTTTTGCATATCGTAGTCATTTCGGCGGTCGCTGGAGTTGTCAGGCTGCCGTTCCAACGGGGCGGTTTTGGTCTCTCTGTCATTTGTGGTGCGAGCATTGCGCTCGCAGGGTTTCTGATTGTTTTGGCCTACGCAGTATTGAGGATATGACACCTAACCAGTGCGCTGCCTAACTGTTGACCCTCGCACGGTGTCCGCAGCTTCGGGAGTCAGAAGGACAGGCGGGACGCGTCGCCCTACTTCTTGTAAAGCCCCGCCACCTGCGCGGCATACCCGTTGAGCGGCAGCGTGCGGATGCGGTCGCCGGTGTCCACCTGGCGCTCGGTGGCCTGGGACCAGCGCGGGTGCGGGACGGCGGGGTCCACGTTGGACTCGAAGGGGTATTCCTCCGGCGAGAGCGTTTCCCAAAGCGTCTTGGGCTGCTTGTCGGTCAGCTCGATTTCCACGAGCGACTTGCCGCTCTTGTAGCCGTATTTCCACGGCACGACCACACGGATGGGCGCTCCGTTCTGCTTGGGCAGCGGTTTCCCATAGACGCCCGTGACGAGCAGCGTGAGCGGGTGCATGGCCTCGTCGAGACGCAGGCCCTCGGTGTAAGGCCACGGGTAGCCGCGCAGCCGGGCGATGCCGGGCATCTGCTCGGGCCGCGCGGCGGTGATGAACTTCACGAACTTCGCGCCGGCCTTGGGCTGCACCTTCGCCAGCAGCTTGCGCAGCTCGAAACCCGTCCACGGCACCACCGCGCCCCACGCCTCGACGCAGCGGAAGCGATACACGCGCTCCTCGACGCCGAACTCCGCCGCCAGCTCCTGCGCGTCCAGCGTCACCGGCTGCTCGCACAGGCCGTGGATTTTCACCGGCCACGGCGCGATGACGAACTTGTCCACGCGGTCCACCACCGCCTCCTTGTCCGTGCTGAACTCGTAGAAGTTGTTGTAGGTGGTGAAGACGCGCTCGTTGGTGAGCTTCAAGTCCGGCGGGCTGAAGGCGACGTTGCGCGCGGCGGGGTAAAGCTTCTTCGCATCGGCGGCACGCGCCGCGAGCGAGGCGGCCAGCAGGCCGCCGCCGGCGAAGCCGAGTTCGCGCAGAAACTTCCGGCGGTCGCGATACGCGCGCTCCGGCGTGACGCGGCGCTCGGGGATGTGCCAGTCGGGGCGGATGATGACATTGGGCATGGCGGAAAAGCTGACGCAGCCGCGCGGAGGCCGCATCAAAAATGTTGGGCCGCACGAAGGAGGAACCACACGAATTGAGGGCGGAACACGAATGGGGAAAAGGCACTCAACTTGGGCCAAATCGGCTGGCTTCGGAACTCAAGCTCAGTTCCTCGGTTTCCATCTGTGTTCCGCCCTCAATCTGTGTGGATTCGCCTTACTTCCCAACCCGATACAGCGGGCTGCCCGGCTGGCGCGTGGGCAGGCTCAGGAGGAATTTGCCGCAGGTCACATAGAGCGTGCGCGTGTCCGGGCCGCCGAAGGCGCAGTTAGTCAACGTGTCCTCCGGCGTTTCAACGAACGCGACGAGCCGGCCCTGCGGCGTGAGCACATGGATGCCGGGCCGCGTGGCGAGCGTCTCGCTGGTGCCGCGTGTGCGGTGCAGGCCGGCGGCGACGTAGAGGTTGCCCGCCGCGTCCACGCGCATCCCGTCGCCGCTGCGGCCGGGGTAGAAGTTGTGCAGCACGCGCGGATTGGCCAGCGAGCCGTCGGGTTTCAGATCGTAGGCGCGGATGTTGCGGGCGCGGTTGGCGCGGCCGTCGGCGTCAATGAGGTAGAACGTTCGGTTGTCCGGCGACACCGCCAGGCCGTTGGGCATGTCAATGGCCGGCGCGGCCAGCACACGCGCGACCTTGCCGTCCGGGTCAATGCGATAGACCGAGTTGACGTTGCCCGTGGCCGGGTTGGTGTTCGCAAGGCGCGACGTGAAGAAAATCCGCCCGCCGGCATCCACGCACACGTCGTTGGGCGCGCCGAGCGGGAAGCCGTTGAAGCGGTCGCAGAGCACGGTCACCGCGCCCGACTTCATGTCGGTGCGGGTGACGCGGCCGTCGGCGCCGTCCGCCGCCTCGCACGCGAGGAGGCGGCCCGACCGGTCGAACGCGAGGCCGTTCGCGCCGTTGCTGGGCTTGCGGAAAACGGAGAGGCGCTTCGTGGCCGGCTCCCACTTGAGGATTTCGCCGAGGTTGGTGAAGAAGACGTTGCCCTCGGCGTCCACGGCCGGACCTTCGGTGAAAATCTTGTCCCCGGTGACGGTTGCCTCGACTTTCACCGCACCAAGATAGTCTGCCGTTCGCAAGTCGGCGTAACGGTCGGCGGCGGGAAGCGATACGGCGAGGGCACAGGCGAGACAACCAACGAGACGGTGCAGCATGGAAACCAGACGCCGCCGCCGCACGCCCGCATCATGCCGACGCGTCCGGCGTGCGCCGGGGAAACCCGCGCTCGACAACCCCGGCGCGCTTTTCCACTCTCCCCGCCATGTCGAAACCTGCCTTGGGACGCGGCCTGAGCGCGTTGCTGGGAGGCGGAGCCGCCGGCGCGAAACCCGCGTCCGCCCCTGCTTCGCCGGCCCCCGCCGTGCCGCCCGCGCCCGCCGCCATCGTCGCGCCGCCGGAGCCGGGCGAGCGCGTCCGGCGCGTGCCCGTCGCGACCGTGCGGCCGTGCGCTTTTCAGCCCCGCAAGGACTTCGCCGAGGACGCGCTGCGCGAACTGGCCGATTCCATCCGGGCGCAGGGCATTCTCTCGCCGCTCATCGTCCGCGCGCGCGGCGACGGCTTTGAACTCATCGCCGGCGAACGCCGCTGGCGGGCCGCGCAACTGGCCGGCCTTACGGAAGTCCCCGTCATCGTGCGCGAGGCTGACGACCGCGCGGTGCTCGAACTCGCGCTCATCGAAAACCTCCAGCGCGAGAACCTCAACCCCATCGAGGAGGCGCTCGGCTACGCGCAGCTCATCGAGCAGTTCCAGCTCACGCAGGAGGTCGCGGCCGTGAAAGTCGGCAAGAGCCGCACCGTGGTCGCCAACGCGCTGCGCCTGCTCAAGCTCGCGCCGGAATTGCAGGCGTATCTCCGCCACGGCCAGCTCTCCGTCGGGCACGCGAAAGTCATTCTTGGCCTGCCGGGTGCCGCCGAACAGAAGCTCGCCGCCGAGCGCGTGCTCAAGGACGGCCTCAACGTCCGCCAGACCGAGGACTTGGTCGCGCGCCTCCAGCAGTCCAGCACGCAGGCTCCGACCAAGTCGGCGGGCAGCAGCCGACCCGCCGTGCCGCGCGACGTGCACATCGCCAGCCTCGAAACCAAATTGCAGGAGCGCTTCGGCAGCCGGGTGCTGCTGCGCTACCGCAAGGGCAAGGGCGCGGTGGAAATCCGGTTCTTCAACGACGACGACCTCGACCGCATTTTGCAGATTGCGGGAGTGAGTGCGGACTAGGTGGCAAGTGGCTAGTGACAGGTGACAAGGGTTCGTCAGCACGCCAACGAATACACCGGCGCGAACATGAGCACGAGTAACACAACCGACCGGTTGGAGGATTATCGGGTGTATCAGGCAGCCCGGAAGCTGTTCGATGAGTTCTGGACGGACTCGGATGTTTTGGGCCGCGACCTGCGCGGCCGTGAGCTGGTTCGGCAGCAGGTGCGCAGCCTCGACTCCATTTGCGCGAACATCGAGGAGGGCTACGGCCGCGGCTTCGGCAAGGAATGGCCGCAATACCTCCGCATCGCGCGCGGCTCGGCCCGCGAAAGCCGGGGCCGCTACGAACGCTGCGCCCGGCTGCTGTCGCCAGAATCACTGGCCCAGCGCACCACCGCGCTGAACCAGATCATTGGCGGCCTGACGAAAACCATTCAAACTGCCGAGCGCAAACTAGCGACCAAGCGCTGACGAACTCACCCTTGTCACCTGCCACCTGTCACCCGTCACATGAAACTTCCCGTCCGCAAATACGGCGACCCCGTGCTCCGCAAGAAAGGCGCGCCCGTCACCGAGGTCACGCCCGAAATCCGCCAGCTCATCGCGGACATGTTCGAGACGATGGAGGCCAACCACGGCGTCGGCCTCGCCGCGCAGCAGGTGGGCCACGCGCTCCAGCTCACGGTCATTGACATCCGGCCCATTGAGGACCGGCCCTCGACGCTGGAGTTGGCCGGCCAGCCCGCCGACCCCAAGTCCATCATGCCGCTGGTGCTGCTCAATCCCGCGCTCAAGCCCGTGGGCGAAACCGTCGCCGGCAGCGAGGGCTGCCTGAGTTTCCCGAAGCTCTACGCGGAGATCGAACGCCCCGAGTCCGTGGACGTGACCGCGACGAACGAGCAGGGCGAGACGGTCGCGTTCCGCTGCGGCGGCCTGCTCGCCCGCTGTATCCAGCACGAGACCGACCACCTCAACGGCATCCTCTTCATTGACCGCATGAGCCGGAAGGACAAGGAGGAGCTGAAGCCCGACCTCGACGACTTGCAGGCCGCCACCAAGGCCGCGCTGAAGAAGAAGTGACGGGCGGCGCGAGGCCGTGTCCGCTCGGTCGTCCGTGCGGCCATCTCCCCCGTTGACACCTTGCCGCCCCTTGTTAGTGTCGCGCCTCATTTTTCGCGGACTCACCCGAGAAACAACACGCAGACTGACACATCCTGTTTATGGCTAAAGCAACGAAATACGTTTACACATGGGGCAACAAGAAGGCCGACGGCGACGGCTCCATGAAGGCCCTCCTCGGCGGCAAGGGCGCGAACCTCGCCGAGATGACGCGCATCGGCCTGCCGGTGCCTCCGGGCTTCACGATCACCACCGAGGTCTGCACGTATTACTACGCCAACAAGCGCTCCTACCCGAAGGAACTCCAGGCGCAGATGGAGGCGGGCGTCGCCAACATGGAGAAAATCATGGGCACGAAGTTCGGCGCGACCGCCGGCATGCCGCTGCTCGTCGCCGTGCGCTCCGGTGCGCGTGATTCGATGCCGGGCATGATGGACACCATCCTGAACCTCGGCCTCAACGACCAGACGGTGCTCGCGCTCGTGAGCGCCACGCAGAACGAGCGGTTCGCCTGGGATTGCTACCGCCGCTTCATCCAGATGTATGGCGATGTGGTGCTCGGCGTGCAGAAACGCGAGGGCGAGGATCACGAGCCGTTCGAGACGGTCATCGAGGGCTTCAAGCATGAGAAGTATCACGGCGACATCGAGGACTCGAAGCTCACCGCCGAGGACCAGCAGGAACTCGTGAAACGCTTCAAGGCGCTCGTGAAGGAACGCACCGGCAAGCAGTTCCCCAACAATCCGTGGGACCAGCTTCGTGGTGCCGCCGGGGCCGTGTTCGGCTCCTGGATGAACGACCGCGCCAAGGTCTATCGCGCCAAATACAACATCCCCTCCGAGTGGGGCACGGCCGTCAACGTGCAGGCGATGGTGTTCGGCAACACCGGTGACACCTCCGGTTCCGGCGTCGCCTTCACCCGCAACCCGGCCAACGGCGTCAACGAGTTCTACGGCGAGTTTCTCGTCAACGCGCAGGGCGAAGACGTGGTCGCCGGTGTGCGCACGCCCGAGCCGGTGCTCAAGCTCAAGGACGTGATGCCCAAGTCCTACGCCGAGCTGCTCGCCGTGCGCAAGACGCTCGAGAAGCACTTCAAGGACGTGCAGGACATCGAGTTCACGATTCAGGAAGGCAAGCTGTTCATGCTCCAGACGCGCAACGGCAAGCGCACCGCCGCCGCCGCGCTCAAGTTCGCCATGGACATGGTCAAGGAGAAGCTCATTGACGCCGAGACCGCCGTCCTCCGCAACCCGGCCGACCAGCTCGAACAGCTTCTCGCGCCCATCTTCGACCTCGCGGCGGTCAAGAAGGCCACGGTCATCGCCACCGGCCTCCCCGCCGGCCCCGGTGCCGCCACCGGCAAGGTTTATTTCAACGCCGAGCGCGCTGTCTCAGCGGCGGCCCGGGGCGAGAAGGTGCTCCTCGTCCGCGTCGAGACCTCGCCGGAAGACCTGCGCGGCATGATCGCCGCCGAAGGCATCCTCACCGCGCGCGGCGGCGTCAGCTCGCACGCGGCGCTCGTCGCCCGCCAGATGGGCAAGGTCTGCGTCTGCGGCGCGGCGGCGTTGCAGGTGGATTACGACAAGAAGACGGTGAGCGTCGCCGGCCAGACCTTCAACGAGGGCGACTTCCTCTCGATTGACGGCACCGCCGGCACGGTTTACGCCGGTGAAATCAAGACGGCTCCCTCCGAAATCATCTCGGGCCTCATTGACGGCGACAAGGCCGCGCAGGCCACCGAGAAGTTCAAGAGCTTCAACCAGCTCATGAAGTGGTGCGCGCAGTTCAGCCGCCTCCAGGTCCGCACCAACGCCGACAACCCGGAGCAGACGAAGAACGCCGTCGCGTTCGGCGCGACCGGCATCGGCCTGTGCCGCACCGAGCACATGTTCTTCGAGGGCAACCGCATTGACGCCATGCGCGAGATGATTCTCGCCGACTCGCTCGCCGCGCGCGAGGCCGCGCTCGCCAAGCTCCTCCCGTATCAGCGCGAGGACTTCTACGGCATCTTCAAGGCGCTCGCCGGCCATCCGGCCACGATCCGCTTCCTCGATCCCCCGCTCCACGAGTTTCTCCCGCACGACCAGGCCGCGCAGGCCGACCTCGCCGAGAAGCTCCGCGTGAAGCCGGAGAAGATCAGCGCCCGCGTGCATGAGCTGCACGAGTTCAACCCCATGCTCGGCTTCCGTGGCTGCCGCCTCGGCATCAAGTATCCCGAGATCACCCGCATGCAGGCCCGCGCCGTCTTCGAGGCCGCCGCGCAGTGCGTGAAGGAAAAGGTCAAGTGCAAGCCCGAGATCATGATCCCGCTCGTCGGCTTCAAGAAGGAGCTGGATCTCCAGACCGCCATCGTCCACGAGACCGCCAAGCAGGTGCAGGCGGAGAAGAAGGTCAAGATCAGCTACACCGTCGGCACCATGATCGAAGTCCCGCGCGGCGCGCTCACGGCCAATGAGATCGCCGAGACCGCCGAGTTCTTCAGCTTCGGCACGAACGACCTCACGCAGACCACCATGGGCATGAGCCGCGACGACTCCGGCTCCTTCCTCGGACCGTATCAGGAGGCCGAGATCATGAAGAAGAACCCGTTCGCGAGCATTGACCAGACCGGCGTGGGCCAGCTCATGGAAATCGCGATCGCGAAGGGCAACCAGACCCGCCCCGGCATCAAGCTGGGCATCTGCGGCGAACACGGCGGCGACCCCGACTCCGTGAAGTTCTGCCACCGCATCGGCCTGACCTACGTGAGCTGCTCGCCCTTCCGCGTCCCCGTCGCCCGCCTCGCCGCCGCGCAGGCCGCGATCGAGGAGAAGCGCAAGGCCGCCGCTTCGAAGGCGAAGAAGAAGTAAATTTGTCTCCGCAAGGAGACCTTGTGCGGACGCTTCGGCGTCCAGCACGCAGGGTTGCCCGCCCCCGTGGTGGGCACCCAACTGAGCCGTCCCGGTCGCAAGGCCGGGGCGGCTTTTTTGTCTGTCACGAGGAATCTCGACGCAATGCAGCGTTCGGCGTAGCGTCAGTGCGTGGACAGTCTCGAAGCGATATTGAACCGGCTGGCGATTTGCATTCGCAATCGAACTTACGAGTCGCTGGAGACCGATTGGCTAGAGATCAAGCCGGTTCCGTCCACCGGCAATGCCTGGGATGCCATTCGTGAAACCATGTGTGCCTTTCTCAACACCCGAGGCGGGGTCGTTTTGCTGGGAGTAAAGGATGAGCAGCAGCCCGTTAGGCACTTCACCTTCACCGGCTACACCGAGAACAATAGTGGCAATCTTTCAGCCTTGCGCTCCGCCTTCACCGACGCCCGTCGCAACCCGGTCGAAGTTGGTGACTGCCTGCGCGTGGAGGTGCACGCGTTTGAGACGGGGCAAATTGCCTTGGTGCGGGTCAGCGCGTTGCCGGAAGATCGGAAGTTTTGCCTCTATCGTGGCGAGGCCCGCGAAAGAATTGCGGATCGAGATGAACGAATTCCACACCACCGAATTGAGGAACAAGAGGAGCGCAAGCGCGAAATGGAGACCTTTCGGGAACTTCGTCCGGTGGACGGCGTCGTCTTGGAAGACTTGAGCCTCCAGCGCATCAATGAACTGGTGCTTCTCATCAACCAAGGCCAAGCCCAACAAATCGAGACCATCAAAAGCACGCTGGCGGATGCAGTTCCATTTCTGGAGAAGCGCCGCTTCATGCTGAAAGACGGTCGGATTACGACGCTCGGCGCCCTGGTCTGCGCCAGTCGGCCAGAGGAACACCTCCTGTTTCGCAGCCAGTTGGATGCGTTCGTGGATGTCCCCAATGCCATCGCTCAGGACAAGAAGACTTTTCGTGACAACATTCTTCAGCTCATGGAAGCGGGTCGCAATTGGACCCTTCGCAACATCATGACCGGCATTTCCGCAGAAGCAGGCGGCACACTGGAGGCGGAGTATCCTGAAAAGCTGATTCGCGAGTCCATCAACAACGCCTTGGCACATCGGGACTATCACTTCGATCGGCCCGTTCAATTGACGCTTAAGCCACGCCACTCCCTGACGATACGGAATCCAGGTCGCCTCCCACACGAACTGGTCTTTGAGAAGCTGGACGATGCGATGCCCGTGCGGCGCGTATTCGCCAATCCGAGGGCCAGAAACCCCCGGCTCGCAGACATCCTCAAGCTTCATAACAAGTGGGAAGGGCGGGGAGTGGGCATGTCCGATCTCGTCAATTTCGCCCTCGCGAACCAGACTGGCCTGCCTCACTACCAATTCCATTCAGCCGATGAGATTTCCCTTTGCATCCCGGCTGGCAAACTGCTGGACGAATCCATGGAAGCGTGGCTGGACCTCCTAAGCGGCTTCATTGAAGACAAGGCCCAAGGGAGAGCGTTGAGCAACGAGGAGAAGCTCGTTCTGACCTACGTAATCAAGAGCGAACTAGCCAATCGGCAAGGCCTCTACACGCTCGCCCTCACCCCTGGAAACAATCACTTCGGAGCCATTGCAGCCTTGAAAACCTGCGGCCTGATCAGCCTGCATCCGGCAAGCGATCGTTTCCGAGAGGTTTATGTGTGCGCTCGTGAGTTTGTCTCGGATGACAGCCGTGGTGAGTTGCGCGCAATCTTTGCCAAGGACTTTGATGGGTTGGACGCGTTCAACCAGCAAACGTTGAGCATGATTCTGCTGGCTGAGAAATATTCAAAAGCCGGAGGTTTGAATGCCAAGCAAGTGACTCGGCTCCTTAAGCACCGTCTCCCCGAGGAACTGCACAATCGCGGGGATGATGAATTCTACCGGGCCATCCGCTATCGCATTGAACGATTGGCACCTGACAAGAAGACGCTGGATCTGAATGCGGATCAATGGCATTCGGTGCCGGAGAGCATGTTGAGCATTCACGGTCCTACAAACCGACCGCTGTTCCGCGTGAATCGGGGCTATCAATCGGGGCTGCTTTGAAAGGGTATCGTCGGGTCTCAGGGAACTTTCTCTCCAGTTAAGCCAGTGCCTGCCGCCCTTGCTGATCTCGATCCCGCCACGCTTGCGCAGCAGTTCGCCGAGTGGGGTTACAAGCCCAGCCATGCGGCGCGGGTGCTGCGGGCGTTTTACGAGGGGCGCGAGATTGTGTCTTCGCCGGCGCGTGGGCTGCCGCAGGGTTTGGTGGAGCGGTTGCAGGCGGCGTTTCCTTCCAGCGTGACCACGCTCGCTGCGCGGCAGGTGGCGGTGGATGGGACGACCAAACTGCTGTTGCGGCTCGCGGATGGGCGCACGGTGGAGTCGGTGCTGATGCCGGACTTCCGGGCGGACCGCGGGGCGGGGTGTCTCTCGTCGCAGGTGGGCTGCGCGATGGGGTGTGACTTCTGCGCGACGACGAAGACGGGTTTTGAGCGGAATCTCACGGAGGGCGAAATCATCGAGCAGTTCCTCGCGCTGCGGCGGGAGGCCCGCGCGGTCGGGCGCAGGTTGCAGACGGTCGTGTTCATGGGCATGGGCGAGCCGATGCTGAATCTCGACGCGGTGCTGACGGCGGTGCGCCGGATCTCGGACAACGCGCTGGGCGCGCTGGGCTGGCGGCAGATCACGGTGTCCACGGTGGGCATTATGCCGGGCATCGAGGCGCTCACGGCCACGGGGCTGAACGTCCACCTCGCCGTCTCGCTGCACGCGCCCGACGACGCCACCCGCGCCCGGCTGCTGCCGATGGGCCGGCGCTTTCCCATCGCGGACATCCTCGCGGCGGCGGATGCGTTTCAGGCACGGCGCGGGCGGCCGGTGACGATTCAGTATTGCCTGCTCGCCGGGGTGAACGACTCGCCGGAACACGCGCGGATGCTGGCCGACTTGCTCGCGACGCGGCGGATGCACATCAACCTGCTGCGTTACAATCCCACCGGCCTGAGCCTGCGCGGCATCGCTTATGAGCCGTCGTCCGACGAAACCGCTGCGGCCTTCGCCGCCGTGTTGCGGGCGCGGAAACTCGTCGCGCACTTTCGCCGTTCACGCGGGCCGGACATTGACGCGGCGTGCGGTCAGTTGCGGCGGCGCACCGCAAGCCCCGGCCCGGCTTCAGGCTGAACGTCGGCATCGAACACGGCGGCCATCCCTGCGCCGCTTGGCTTGCGCTTCGTGGCGCGGTTGAACATCGTGCGCGTGTGAAACGCGTTGCCGTGCTCCTCTTCTTGCTGCTGGTGGTGCTGACGGGCGCGGTGCCGGCCGCGCCCGCGCCCCGGCCGAACATCGTGCTCATCCTCGCGGACGACCTGGGCTTCTCCGACCTTGGCTGCTACGGGTCGGCCATCGCGACGCCGAATCTTGACCGGCTGGCGGCGGGCGGGCTGCGCTTCACGCAGTTCTACAACGCGGCCCGCTGCTGTCCGACGCGCGCGGCGCTGCTGACCGGGTTGTATCCGCACCAGGCCGGCGTGGGGCACATGCTCCAGCCGTGGCGGCCGCCGGCTTACAACAACGGCCTCGGCGAGAACACCGCGACCATCGCGGAACTGCTGCGCGACGCGGGCTACCGGACCTACCACGTCGGCAAGTGGCACGTCGGCGGCGTGGGCGGGAACCTGGCAGCCGAAAGCCCGGCGGCGCGAAACCATCCGATGAACCGGGGCTTCGACCGCGCCTACGGCTCCGGTGGCGGGGGAAACTACTTCGCGCTGACGCCGCTGTATCTCGACCGCGAGAACATCAAGGCCGGGGCGGACTTCTACGCCACCGACGCGTTCGGCGAACACGCGGTGAAGTTTCTCGAACAGCACGGGACGGAGCAGAAATCCAAGCCGTTCTTCCTGCACCTGTGTTACACCGCGCCGCACTTTCCGCTGCACGCGAAGCCGGCGGACATCGCCAAGTATCGCGGCAAGTTCGCCCACGGCTGGGACGCGGAGCGCGAGCGGCGCTTCGCCCGGCAGAAGGAACTTGGGCTGTTCCCGCGCGACGCGCAGCTCCCGCCGCGCGACCCGAACGTGAAGGCGTGGAAGGACCTGCCCGCCGCCGAGCGCGACGAGTGGGATCTGCGCATGGCCGTCCACGCGGCGATGATTGACTGCATGGACCAGGGCATCGGCCGCGTGCTGGACGCGGTGCGGAAACTCGGCGCGGAAAGCAACACGCTCGTCCTGTTCCTCTCCGACAACGGCGCGAGCGCGGAGTTCCTCGACACTTGGCCGATCCCGAACCGCGGCCACCAGCCGGGCAGCGCCACCGGCACGCGCGAGTCGCACAAGTGCCTCGAAGTGGGCTGGGCCAACGCGGCGAACACGCCGTTCCGCGAGCACAAGATGTGGAACCACGAGGGCGGCATCGCCACGCCGCTGATCGTGAACTGGCCGACGGGCATCGCCGCGCGGGGCGCGTGGACGCGGGAGACCGGCCACGTCATTGACCTGCTGCCGACGTTCCTCGAACTGGCCGGCGCGAAACATCCGGAGCAGTTCAAGGGGCGCGCGCTCATTCCGTTGGCGGGCAGGAGCCTCGTGCCGGCGCTACAGGGCAAACCACTCGGCGAGCGCACGCTCGCTTGGGAACACGAGGGCAACCGCGCCGTGCGCGTGGGCGACTGGAAGCTGGTCGCGGCCTTCGGTGGCCCGTGGGAGCTTTACGACCTGGGCCGTGACCGCACGGAGATAAACGACCTCGCCGCCCGCCAGCCGGACAAGGCGAAGGAACTGGCCGCCGCGTGGCAGGCGTGGGCGGACAAGGTCGGCGTGGTGCCATGGGCGCAACTGCCCGGCGCGAGCTACCGGCCCAGCCTCTCGTATCGGAAGAAGGGCGAGCCGGTCGCCGCCGCGCCGGCGAAGAAGTAATCAGTGTTCAGTGTTCAGTATTCAGTGAGCTGCCGAGCGCGTCCGAACCCCGACGCTGATTACTAAACACGGATCACTGACTTCGCCGACTGGGTGAACGCACGGATCAGTCACGTGGGCAGCGCCGCGCCGACGTTGAGGTGGTGCTCCAGGCAATACGCGCCGTTGGCCACGTATTTCTCGGCCCACCATTTCAGGCCGGCCCGTTCCTCGGGCTTGAGCGCGCGCACCACCTTCGCGGGCGAGCCGAGCACGAGCGAGCCGGGCGGCACCTTGGTTCCGCCGGTCACCAGCGCGTTCGCGCCCACGATGCTCTGCGCGCCGATCTCCGCGCCGTCGAGGATGGTCGCGCCCATGCCGATGAGGCATTCGTCGCCCACGGTGCAGGCATGGACGATGGCCGAGTGGCCGACCGTGACCCACTCGCCGATGAGGCACGGAAAGTCGTCGGCGAGATGCACCACGGCGTTGTCCTGGATGTTCGAGTTCGCGCCGACGACGATGCGGTTGATGTCGCCGCGCAGCACCGCGCCATACCACACGCTGGCGTGGTCGCCGAGCGTCACGTCGCCGAGCACGACGGCGGTCTTCGCAAGATACACGCCGCGCCCGAGGACGGGCTGCTTGCGGAGGAAAGTGTCAAGCTGCTCTGCCAAAGTCATGCCGGGATGAAACGGCGGCGCGGTGGGCGTGCAAAGGCGAAAGTGGCGCGATCGTCATACCAACTCGCAATGAGTGTCGGCAGCTTGGCTGAACCTCGTCGAAGCCGTTCTCCCTCACCCCGGCCCGCCGGGAGAGGGAGCAAGTCAGCCAGCGCTCGAAGTGCTGTGGCGTCCCTGCTAGTCCGAAGCGGAAGGCGTTCCTCCCTCTCCCAGCGGGAGAGGGCGGGGTGAGGGAGGACGCGTGCCTTGGGCGGCAAAGGGCCGGCTGGCTTTGGCAATCAGCATCACTTGCCGCGCAACTGATCCCATGCGCGGGTCAGCCGCGCGCCGAGGCTGTTGTCCGCGACGGTGTGCCGGCCGACGACGGTGCCGCAGCGGGCGCAGCGGAGTTCGATGGTTTCCTCGGGGGCTTCGGACAGGCGCTTTTCCCGCACGGGCAGGCACTCGTTGCACTGGGGGCAGAAGAGTTCCGCCGCCTTGAAGTCAGTGAACTGCCGATCCACGGCGGTCAGAGCTTGGCGACGACCCGCAGGATGTCGCGCAGCACCTCGACGGGGTTTTGGGCGGCGTCAATGTTGTGGACGACCTCCGGCCCGTAGTAGTCGAGCACCGGCTTGGTCTCCTGGTCGTAGATCTGGAGGCGGTTGCGGATGATCTCGAGGTTGGCGTCGTCGAGGCGGTTGTCGCGGAGGGCGCGGCGCTGGAGGCGCTCGACCATCTTGTTGCGGTCGGGGCAGGTGAGGTGCAGGAGCGCGCGGACGTCGAGGGTGTTCTTGAGCATCTCGGCCTGCGCGGCGTTGCGCGGGATGCCGTCGAGCACCAGCGTGTCGCGCTCGGGGTTGAAGCGGCCGAGCATGGTGTTGGCCTGGATGTTGTTGCGCCAGAGATCCACGGTGGCCTCGTCGGGCACCAGCTCACCGCGGCTGGAGTAGTCGAGGAAGACCTTCCCGAGCCGGCTGTCGGCGTTCAGGTTGCGGAACACGTCGCCGCAGGCGCAGTGGTAGAAGTTGGGGATGGTGCCGAGGATTTTGCCCTGCGTGCCCTTGCCGGAACCCGGCGCCCCGAAGAGCAGGATCGTGCGTAGCTTCATGGTTCAACCTTCCTGCGGACGGAGATGGATCTCGGCGATCTCGACGATCTGCACGGTCTGGTCGAGCGTGCCGCCGCCCTCCTGCGGGCAGTTCACCACGACCTCGGTCTGGCTGATGCTGACCACGCGCTTGCTCCAGAACTCGCCGCCCGTGGCGGTGACCCAGACGAGCCACATGTCCTTCTCGGGCGCGGCGGGGATGGCCTTGAAGAAGCCGGCGAACTTGGTCTCGATGAAGCGCTTGTTGATGTTGACCTCGCCCTTGCGATAGACGGCGGGCTGCATGGCCGGCGCGGCGGGGGCCTTGAGGGGCGAGGCGGCAGGCGCGTCCGCCGCGGCGGCGGGTTTGGCGACGGCGACGGGTTTGGGACCGGCGGGCGCGGCATGGCCGCCGCCTTCCTCGGCCTTCTTTCCGAAGGAGAGGCCGCCCCCGGGCTTTTTCTTGCCGGGCATGGCCTTTGGCTCGGGCTTGGGTTCCTCCTTCGCCTTCGCGGCGGCCTGCTCGACGGCGTTGGGCTTGGTCTCCGTCTCGTTCTTCACCGCCGGCATGAACAGGAAGACGATGGGCGCGAAGAAGCCCAGGCCAGGGATGGCCGACAAGCCGATGACCAACTGCTTGGGCCGGCGGCGGAAAATGGCGACCTCATAGCCGGCGTAAATGACGCCCGCATACATCATGACGAGGCTGAACCAGCCCACGCCCGTGGTGAACATCCCGCCGATGATTCCGGGGCTTTCCGGCAGCTCCGGCTTGTCCTTCACCTCGCTCCATTTCGCGGGCGGGCGCTTGGGCACGGGGATGTCCGGCAGACTCGCCGCCGAGCCGGGAGCGCCATCGGGAGGCGTGGCATCCTCAATGAGCAGCTCGACAAACGGCCGGGCCTTCGGGTTCTTGGCGAACTCCTTGAGCGCCTCCTGCGTGAAATTGGTCCACGAGACGCGGGGCGTGGGTTTGCCGTCCACGTTCAACACCACGCCCTTGTCATTCGAGGACACGTGGTCCCCGGTCATCTTGGAACCGTCCTTCAGCTTGAACTCCGCGGCGATCACCGCGCCGGTCAGGCAGACCAGCGCGACTGAGATCGCGCGTTGAATCGGAAGCCGTTGCATGGTGGGCGATGTTGACCAAAAGCCCGCCTCGGGCAAACAGAAAAAATGGCGGGCGCACCGGATCGCGCCCGCCGGATCGAACCGTCCCGGCGGTGGTTACTCCGCCTGCTTGCCCATGGGGATCTCCGCCTTGTAGCGGCCCATCAGCTTCAGCTCCAGCACGCCCGTTTCCTCGCCGGTCTTGCGCGCAGCCATCACGACGGGGGCCGCGCCCTTGTTCTTGTCGGCGGTCAGCGGCACGCGCAGCACGGGCGAACTGCCCTTGCCATAGACCGCGAGCTGGAGCTCGCGCTTGCCGGCCTTCTCGATGCCGAGGGTGAACATCGCCAGCTCCATCTGCTTGTCCTTCGCCTCGACCTTCACGAGGCGGAGCTTGTCGTTGGGCACCACGGCGTCCTTGTCCTTGGGCGCGAGCTTCAGGGTCCACAACTGGCCCACGGGCACGGCCTCGCCCTTGGTCTTCTTTTTCTCGGCCTTGTCCGGCTTCTCGGCCTTGAGCCGCTTGTCGGGGATGAGGAGCGCGCCGATGTCGCCGGCCTTCAAGCCGGTGGCCTGGTCGGGGGCGAGCTCGAGCTTCAATGGCAGGTCGCCGAGACGCGAGTTGGCGTCCATGAGGAGCTGCGTGGCCTTGGCCAGCTCGTCGGCCGGGATGGGCTGGGGATCCTGCGCGCGCAGGGGAACGGTGGCGACGACGAGGGCGAGGGCGAGAACGAGACTGGTTTTCATGGTTGGTGGTGGATTCAGATCACCCAGCCAGACGGATGTTCAAAAACTCTTGTTACGCGCCGCCGGGAAATGCCCGCGAAACACGCGAATGAACGCGAAAAGCTGGAGACATGGGTTTCGCGCAGTTCGCGCGCCTCCGCTACCGGCAATTCACTGCCTTTTCCTGCTTCTGTCCCGCGAGCTTCATCGGCGGCGGCACGCCGTTGCTCTTCGGCAGGTTGAGGAGGCGCTGCGCTTCGCCGAGCAGGAACTTCGTCTCCATGAAGGGCTGGAAGCTGATGTCCTGCCAGCGGATGCGGCCCTCGCCGTCCACGAGGAACGCGCCGTGCAGCGGCTGCTGCTCGAAGTCGTCGTGCGCGCGGAACGCCTTGAACGCCTTCAGCCCCGGGTCGGCCGCGAGGCGGATGGGGAAGCCGCCGTTGTATTTCGCCTTCTCCACGGTGAATTGCAGGCCCTCGGCGGTGTCGGTGCTCACGGCGAGCAGCTCGACCCCGGCCTTCTTGAAGTCCGCCGCCAGCGGCGCGAACGCCACGAGCTGTTCGATGCAGTGCGCGCAGCCCGCGCCAAGGTAGAAGATGACCACGACCGGCCGGCCGCGATACTGGCGCAGCGAAACTTTCTTCCCCTCGCCATCAGTGAGCGTGAAGTCCGGCGCGGCGGGCGGCTGCCAGCGGAACGGCCCGAGCGACGCGAGGCTCGGGCGCTTGCCGAAGTCCGACGGGCGCGTCAGCGGCGGACGCCAGTCGGCGGCGAGTTTCAAGTCCTTCGCAACGGGCGCGAGGCGGCGGAAGACGGGCGTGTCGAGGTCGGCCTCGGCGCTCAACTCGCGCAGCTTGAAGAAGGCGTCGAAGGCGTCCTTGAACTGGCCGGCCTGATACGCGAGGTCCACGTAGCTGGCGAGCGGCTGCACCTGCTTCTCGGCGGACTTCACGGCTTCCTGCGCAAGCTGGACGGCTTTCGCCTTGTCACCGGCGGCGAAGTGGAGGCGGGCCAGGCGCTCCTTGGGAATGCCGGTGGCCTTGGCAAGCCGCTCCTTCGCGGCGGTGAACTGGCCTTCCTTCAGCGCGA
>Ga0172372_10005010_pt1 | contig 18614 bp, 14 predicted proteins | sample LakKiv5m_2_FD_114544 | JGI IMG/M metagenome (GOLD analysis project Ga0172372, IMG submission 114544) | Freshwater microbial communities from Kabuno Bay, South-Kivu, Congo - kab_092012_9.5m | ecosystem: Environmental > Aquatic > Freshwater > Lake | place: Democratic Republic of the Congo...
GAAGGCGGCCTCGACGGGGTGGGCTGGCCCTTCGGCGGCACGCTCTACGCCCAGGACTTCGCCCGCATGGTCACCAACGTGGAGGAGGTGCGCCACGTGGTGGACGTGCAGCTCTTCCCCGTGGTGGACCCCAACGGGCCCCCCGGGTGGGAGGCCGGCGAAGGCGCGCGCGCGCTGGGCCTGGAGGGCACCGACCTCTTCGCGGTGCGGCGCGTCCGGGTGCAGCTCGACGAGGGCGCGTGAACGCGCTCACGCCGATGAACCGGGCCCCGCCGCAGCGCCGGGACCTCGCCGCGATCGAGACGGTGGTGCGCGTCGGCTACCCGGTCCGCTCGGCGATGAGCTGGCTCCAGCGCAACCTCGGCAATCCGGTCGGCTTCCGGCTGGTCGAAGCGCAGCGCGGTGAGCGCGTGGGCGTGGTCCGGGTGGTGGACGTGCTCCCCGCCGGCGGGGGCGACCCGATCACGGTGCGCGCCTTGCGCCAGCTCCCCGACGGGACCCCCGCCACCTGGTTCACCCCCGACGACCTGGTCGAGGTGGTCACCGAGATCGTCACCACCGACGGTCGCGCCCCCGCGCCGCTGGGCCCGCGCGACCGGCTGATCCTGCACGTCCCGGTGCAGAGCTACCTCCGGTTCCTCCCCGGCCTCTACCAGGGGGCCGTGCCCGCGCAGCGCCGCGACGTCGTGCGCGCCGACGAGCTCTCGGCCCGGCGCTGGGGCGCCAAGGACGAGGTGCAGGCGCGGGACGTGGCCGGGGCCGACGTGGACGCGCTCCGCCGCTTCCTGTTCGTGTTCCAGCACCTCATGACGGGGGTCACGGACCGCATCGACAGCGTGGCCGGGCTCATCGACCCGGGGCAGGCGGACGCGCGCTTCCTTCCCTGGTTGGCGAGCTGGGTCGCCTTCGATCTGGACACCTCGCTCCCGCTGCACGAGCAGCGCGAGCTGGTCCGCCGCGCGATCCGGCTGTACCGGAGCCGCGGAACGGTGGCGGGGGTGGAGGAGATGGTCCGGGTGCTCACCGGCGCGCCGCTCGCGGTGGGGGAGCGCCGGAAGCCGAACGCGTTCGTGCTGGGCCGCTCGCGGCTCGCCGGCGGTGCCACGCCGGAGGAGCGCATGGTGCGCGGGGAACCCGCCGCCAGCTACCTGATGGACCCGAACCGCCCGTCCACGGCCTTCTTCACGGTGGAGCTCGAGTCGGTCGCCGCGCTGCGCGCCCGCTTCGGCGAGCGCGCTCCCGCGGTGATCCGGCGCATCGTCCAGATCCTGTCGCAGGAGAAGCCCGCGCACCTGGCGTTCACCATCCGACACGCCGAAGGCGCGGAAGCGTGGCCCCCCTCGCGGTGATCACCGGGGCCTCGAGCGGGATCGGGCAGGCCACCGCCCGCGTCCTGACTCGGTCCGGTTGGCGGGTCGTCCTGGTCGCCCGCGGCCTGGAGGCCCTGGAGCACACCGCCGCCACCATCCACGCCCAGGGCGGGACGGCCATCGTGGAGGTGGTGGACGCGGGCGACGCGCACGCCGTCTCGGCCCTGGCGCGGCGGGTCCTGGAGCGCGACGGTGTCCCCGACGCGATCGTGAACTCGGCCGGCGCGGGCGAGTGGCGCTACGCGGACGAGCTCCCTCCCGAGGCGGGCGACCGGATGATCGCCGCCCCCTACCTGGCCGCCTACCACCTCGTCGCCGCGTTCATGGCCCCGATGCGCAAGGCCGGCCGGGGGGTGTTCGTCCACGTCGGCTCCCCCGCCTCCTTGATGCCCTGGCCGGGGGCCACCGCCTACTGCGCGGCCCGCTGGGCCCTGCGGGGGCTGCACGAGGCCCTGGTCATGGACCTGGCGGGCTCCCCGCTGCGGAGCTGCCACGTGATCCTGGGAGAGGTCCGGACCGCCTACTTCGAGCGGGCCACGGGCAGCCACGAGCGGATCCCCGGGGTGGGCCGGCTCATCCCGGTCATGGAGGCCGAAGAAGCCGGCCAGCTCGTGGCCGGGGTGGTGCAGAAGCCGCGGCGGGAGCTCATCCGACCCCGCCTCCTCTGGCTCTTCGCCGCCTGCCACCGCGTGGCGCCCTGGCTCGTCGAGGCCCTCGTCCGCTGGACCGCCCCCGGCACCCGGGCCGCGTAGGGCCGGGGGCGCGGGGATCGCGGCTCACTCCCCGGCGAGCTCCGCTTCGATCGCGGCGCGCACGGCGTCGATCTCGAGCTGGTTCGAGTAGTAGGCGACGCGGCCGTCCGTCCCCACCAGCCACTCCTGCGGGTAGGGCGCGGTGTCGAAGGCGCCCGCCTCCCGGTACATCTCCCACACGGCACCGTCGCGATCGACCAGGACCGGCATGGTGAGGCCGAGCTGGTCGCGGAAACGACCGACGGTGGTGGGGTCCTCGCGCGAGGCGATCGCCCACGCCTGGACGCCCTGATCGGCGTAGGCCTCGTGGACTTCGGTGTCGATCTCCGAGACCTCGGAGGGACAGACGGGTCACCAGGTGGCGAAGAAGGTGATGAAGATGGGTTCGCCCAGCCACTCCGAGAGGCGCCAGGTCTGACCGTCCAGGTCGGTGAGGGCGAAGTCGGGGGCCACCTGCCCCACCGGGGGGAGCCCGCCGTCCGTGATGCCGATCTGGCGCACGGGTTCATAGGGGTCGTCCGTCGCGAGGCAGAGCGTGGCGTCCCCGCTGCCCTCCACGGTGAGGGTGGTCCCCTCCCCGGGGGCGAGGACGGCCACCCCGGCCATGACTGGCTGGCCGGTGGTGGAGGTCGCCCCGACCAGGTTGAGCGGCGCGCCCCCGTAGTTGGTGAGCCGGGCGGTCGCGACTCCGTCGTCCCAGGCGAGCGCGTCGGTGGCGAGACCCAGCGCCGGGGCACCGGGCGAGGGGGTGAGCTCCCAAGCCTCGAGCCAGTTCCAGTCCGCCACGAAGGCGTGCTGCTCGTCCGCCGCCACCGCGAGGGCGAACTGCTCGGTGGACACGCGGCTCTGGTGGGTGGGGGCGCCCGGGTCGGCGAGGTCCAGGACGGCCACGCCGACGTGGTCCGCGACGTAGAGCCAGCTCCCTCCGACCGCCACCCCCACCGCCGTCCCGCCGGTGGGCACGGTGGCCACCACCACGGGCGCGGCGGGATCGGAGCGATCGAGGACCACCACCCCGTCCCCGCCCGCGGCGACGTAGATCCAGTCGCCCTCCACCACCGCGTGGAAGGCCGAGCCCGGGAGGGCCACGGGGGGCTCGACCACCGGGGCGTCGGGGTCCGAGACGTTCACGGGCACGATCCCGGCGCCGCCATCGGCAACGTAGAGCCAGTCGTCGCCGGCATCGGCGATCTCCCACGGGGCGTCCAGCCCGGGGGTGCTGGAGAGCACCACCGGCGCGCGCGGATCGGACACGTCCACGGTCACGAGCCCGTCGTCGCGCCCCGTCACGTAGAGGCGGTCCCCCCGGGCGGCGAGCCCTTCCCAGCCGACCGCGGAGAGGGTGGCCTCGATGCTCGGGTCCGAGGGATCGCCCACGTCGACGATGGTGAGACCACGATCGCGGTGGGTCGCGGCCAACCAGCCGCCGTCCAGCACCTCCACCCGGTGCAGGCGGTCGATGAACGACCCGTTGAAGAAGAGCACCCGGGGCGAGGCGGGGTCGGAGATGTCCACCGGCAGGAGCCCGCCCTGGCCCACCGACCAGGCGATGTCGCCGTCGAGCTCCACGTCCAGGAGCTCCACGAAGCCCCCGCGGGGGTCGTTGCGTCCGTCGCGACCCACCATCGTCAGCGGCGGCACCGCGAGCGTGGTGGGCTCTTCGCACAGCGCCGGCAGCTCCACCGGGTCGGGGGCGGTGGTCCCCGAGTCGGTGTCGGTGTCGGTGTCCGTGTCGGTGTCGGTGTCCGTGTCGGTGTCGTCCGCGGTGTCCGGGCTCGACGTGTCCCCGGGGTCGGGGGTGTCGTCGATCTTGGACTCGGGGTCGCGGCAGGCCACGGCGAGCAGGAACAGGCTGCGGGGGAGGCGGAACATCGAGGCACGGTATGCCGAGGGCGCGCTTCGGTTGCAGCCGGCCCGCGGCTCAGTGCTTTTTCTTACCGCCGCTGGACTTCTGGGCCTTGGACCCCTTGTTCGCCGGTGCTCGGAAGCCGGGGCGGGGCGCGGCGTCGGTGGGGCGGGTGAGCGGGGACTGCGGCTGGAGGGGGGTCGTGGGCTTCGGATCGGCCATGCCGCCCCTTTATCACGTCGTCGCCCCTTCCCGGACCCGATACGTCCCGCTCGGCATGGACCCCAAGACCCTGTTCCAGCTTTCGCGCCTCCGCCCGTTCGAGGGGCTCGCCGTGACCGCGGCGGACCTCACCGACGAGCAGACCTACCACCGCCGCGCGCTGGCTCGACACGCGTTGTACCTGCACGGCTACGGCATCGTGCAAGGCCTCCAGGTCGAGCTCTCGCAGCGGAAGGAGTCCTACAGCGCCACGCTGCAGGCCGGCTACGGCATCACCCGGATGGGCCAGGGGGTCCTCCTCTCGGAGGCCGCCACGGTCCCGCTGGACGTGCCCAGGTCCGACGGCGAGTACCTCCTGTGGCTCTTCCACGTGGAGGCGGCGGACCCGGACAGCGCCCGCCCGGTCTTCGACACCCAGGAGCGCGTGCCCTCCCGCGTGCGCGAGTCCGTCGCGGCGCGGCTGCACCCGGCCGAGGAGGACCACCCGGACGCGGTGGCCCTCTCGCGCATCAACGTACGGCTCGGGCGCATGGTGCAGGTGCTGCTCCCCGTCCCCCGGGCCGGTCGGCAGGCCCGCGCCGCCGAGTCCTACCTCAAGCCCCGGGTGGTCGAGTTCATCCGGGTGAACCGGAACATCCTCGGCAACCTGTTCCGCACCCTGCTGTTGAAGGAGCTGGACCTCCCGGTCCTCGCCTTCCACTCCGCGCTCTCCAGCGCCGAGTTCCTCCTCATCGAGGAGGGCACGACGGACCGCGTCCTGTACCGCACCGCCGGCACGCTCATCGCCTACGCCCACGACTTCTACGACCCGCTCCCCCACACGCTGGATCGCATCGACCAGGTGAAGGACTTCGTGCGCCGCGTGCACGCGGACGTCCCCGGCCCGGACCAGGGGGACGAGCTGTGGCTGCGGTGGTTCGACAAGTTCGAGCGGCTGCTCCAGCCCCTGAACCGCATCGCCCAGGAGCTCGAGGAGACGGCCGAAGCCCGCCGCGGATGAGGAGCGGAGGGGGGAGCCCGCGGGTCCCCCTCTCCTCTGGCTATAGTCGAGGGGATGCTCCTGGTCGCGCTGATCGCCGCCGCGATGACCCCGTCCGCGCTCCAGGGTGAGCCGCTCCCCGCGCCTCCACCCCGGCACCCGGAGGTCCAGGCGAGGCTCGCCCGCGGCGTCGAGTGGGGGGCCGTGGCCCGGGCGCTGGGCGGCTGGTCGGCCCGCTTCGACGAGGCCACCGGCCGACCGGTCACCGCCTGGGGGCCCCCGGTCGCCCTGGAGGTGGGGGACGGGGCCGAGCCCGCCGCGGCGGTGGTCGAGGTGCTCGCGCGCGCCGGCCTGGTGGACCCCGCCCGGCTGACCCTCCGTCGCGCCACCCACCACCGCGCCAGCGACACCTGGTACCTGGACTGGGACCTGCGGGTGGGGGGGGTGCCGCTGCGGGGCACCGGGCTCTCGGCCCGCGTGCGCGGTGGTCGCCTCTTCCTGGTCTTCCTCGATCCGGCCGCGGGGGGGCCGCTGCCCCGCCTGGGCACGCCGGCCGTGGATCCCGGCGTGGCGCAGGTGCTCGCCGAGCTGCGCGGTCCGGCCGCGTCGGCGCCCCACCTCGACCGGGCCGTGCGCCCGGCGCTGGTGCGGGTGGGCGCCGAGCTGCGCCGGGTGTGGGAGGTGAGCTCCACCACCACGTCTCCGCCGGGTCGGTGGGTGAGCCTGGTGGACGCCGCCGACGGGACATCGCTCGCGGCGTGGAACGAGGTGCGCTTCCTCGACGGGACGGTGACCGGCGTGCACGACGTCCGCACCGTGGACGGCGAGACCACCGAGAGCCCCCTGCCGCTCGTCGAGTTCACCGGCGCCCTGGGCGGGCTCGCCTGGGCCGACAGCGCGGGCGCCTTCGTCCTGGACGACACGGACACCTGGACCACCACGCTCTCCGGGAGCTGGCTGCGGGTGCGCAACGGCGACGGGGACGAGGGCGTGCTCGCGGTGACCGACGGGGCCCCGCGCTGGACCACCGAGCAGGCCACCCAGGACGAGATCGACAACTACGTGTTCCTGCACCGGGCGCGCGACTTCGGGCTCCGCGTGGACCCCGAGAACCCGGTGGCCGAGGCCGAGCTCACCTCCACCGTGAACGTCACCGGCGGGGACTGCAACGCCTGGTACGACGGCAACCTGAACTTCCTCGCCGAGGGCGACACCTGCGTGTCCTACGGCCGCATCGCCGACGTGGCCTGGCACGAGTGGGGCCACGCCTTCCACACCGAGGCGGTGGGAGGGGGCGCCACCGACACGACCGTCGGGGAGGGCACGGGCGACATCATCGCCACCTTCTCGAGCCACGACTCGGTGGTCGGACCCGGCGCCTACAAGGACGGGAGCGCCATCCGGGACGTGGAGCCCGACCTCGTCTACCCGAGGGACGTGAGCGGCCAGGTGCACCACGACGGGCTCATCTGGGCGGGGGCGCTCTGGGACGCGTGGGGCGAGCTGCTGCTCACCTACGGGGAGACGCGGGCCGAGGAGGGCGAGGCCTGGAGCGTCATCACCGGGATCCTGGCGCGCGCGCTGCGCGGCAACCCGAGCCTCGGCACCGCCTGGGACGAGGTCCTCGCCGCCGACGACGACAACGGCGACCCGAGCGACGGGACGCCCCACCAGTGCGAGCTGTGGCGCGCGTTCTCGGCCCACGGCCTCTCCCCGCTGGGCACGCAGGCGGGCTACCACATCGAGCACGCCTGGCTCGGCAACCAGCCGGCGGACGCGCCGATCGCGGTCCGCGCCACGCTCGTCGACGAGGTGGCGGCCTGCCGCGGCACCGAGGTGGTCGAGGCGGCGGTGGACTGGTCGGCGGATGGCGGCGCCACCTGGGCCTCGGTCGCGCTCGAGGCCGACGCCGGGGAGCTCGGCGGCGAGCTCCCCGCCCAGCCCGACGGCGCGGTGATCTGGTACGCGCTCCGGGCGCGGACGGCGGCAGGGGAGGCGATCGTCCAGCCGGCCAGCGGGACCCGAGGGGCCCACTCCTTCTACGTGGGCGAGCTCACCCTGCTCGGCTGCACCGACTTCGAGGCCGACGACGGTGGCTACGTCGCCACCGTGCTCAGCGGGAGCGCGCACGACTGGGAGTGGGGCACCCCGGCCGGGGACGGCGGCGACCCCGCCGCGGCCTGGTCGGGAAGCGGGGCCTGGGGCACGGACCTCGGGGCGGACCGGAGCGACGGGCTGACCCGCGCCAACACCTGGTCCCGACTGGAGAGCGCGCCCATCCCCCTCTCCGGGGCCACGGCGGCGGTGGTGCAGTTCCGCCGCTGGCTCACCGTGGAGGACCCCGCCACCGATCAGGCCCGCGTGGACGTGGACGGGACCGTGCGCTGGAGCAACACCGGCACCCAGGCCGGCGACGGCACCACCGAGGACGGCGACTGGGTGCTCCACACCGTCCGGGTGGACGAGGTGGGCGAGGCGCTCACGCTGGGCTGGGAGCTCCAGACCGACTCCGGCCCCACCATGGGGGGCTGGAACCTGGACGACGTCTGCGTCTACGCGCCCGCGGGAGCGCTCCCGGACGACACCGCGTCCACCACGCCGACCGACGACACGGGCCCCCCGGCCGACGACACCGGGACCGCGGGCGACGACACCTCGACCCCGAAGGACCCGGAGCCCTGCGGCTGTGGCGCCTCGGGGAGCGGACCCGCCTCGGCCTGGGCGCTCGTCGCGCTCGGGGCGCTCGCCGCCCGGCGTCGCCGCCGAACCGGATAGGTCGTCCGCGATGGCCGAGACCACCGTCCGCCTGCGGGTGCAGGTGATCGACGAGAACCCGCAGATCCTCGACCTTCAGGTGCCGACCTACCTGGTGGCCCGGGACCTGACCCAGCGCATCGCCCGGGACGCCGGGCTCTCGGCCTGGTGGTCGGACCGTACGCGCCGGGAGTACCGGCTCCGGGCCCGCGGCCGGCTGGTGGACGGGAACGAGAAGCTCGAGGCCTTCGGGGTGGTGGACGGCGAGCTGGTCTACCTGCTCCCCCAACCCCCGGACGAGCGGGTGGTGGAGCGCCCGCCCGAGTGGCCCCCCCGCCGGGGCTCCAAGCCCGGGACCTGGCACACGCTGGTCCCGGCGGTCGGGGTGAACCTGCTGTGGGCGGGCCTGTGGGGCGGGGCCGTGAGCGTGACCGACTCGCTCTTCATCGCCACCGTGCCGGGCCTGGCCCACGGGCTCCTGTGCAGCTCCACGGCCCGGCGCCTCTGGGGTCCGCCGGGCACCTCGCCCCGCGTCGGGTTCACCGGCATCGCGCTCGCGGGCTTCCTCGCCTTCGTGGCCAGCCTGGGCCAGGTGCTGGCGGGGCGCGAGCTGGGGGACGCCTTCCTGCTCGCCATCCCCATGTGGCTCTCGGCCGGGCTGGGGGCGCTCACCGGCTGGCTCGCCTGGTGGGGCGCCGCCGAGCCGCTCCCCCCCGACATCGAGCTCCAGACCGCCGGCCCCCAGGCCGAGGTGCTCCCGGCCTGCGCGGTCTGCGGCACCGGCGTGGACCCGAGCGTCCGCCACGACTGCGCGTCGGCCTGCGGCCGGGTCATGCACGAGGGCTGCCACCGGGCGCGGGTCGCGATGTACCGTGGCGACCGGTCCATCTGCGTGGTGTGCGGCCAGGTGGGTCAGGCCTGAGGACCTGAGCCGGGCACGGAGCACCGGGCCTCCGGCGCGCCCGGCGTGCTACCTTCGAAGGGCCCGATGTCCGACCTGGCCCAGTACTCCGCCCGGCGCACCCAGCACGGGTCCGGCTCCGACCTCGTCGAGTACACCGACGCCCGCGGGCGGGTGTACACCGGCATCCGCTTCCACGAGGGGTACCGCGACCATCCCGCCCTCGGCGCCGCGCTCTCCGTGGTGCTGCCGTTCCTCGAGGCCACGATGGTGACGGGCCTCGACGACCTGGCGGCGTTCAGCACGGAGTCGGCCACCTTCCTCTACCGCACCGGCTCGGCCTGGTCCGTCGCCGAGGTGGTGCGCACCCTGGCCGACACGGCCAACGCCGGCGGCATCCGGGCCGGCACCGAGCTGATGGCGCGCGCCGGGGCCATCCTCGTGGAGGCGGCCGAGGCGGGCGAGTCCCGGGGGGTGTACAGCCACGGGGGGCTCACCCCGCACCGCGTGCTGCTCGACGCCGCCGGGCGGCCCCGGGTGGTGGGCTACGCGCTCCCCCAGGTCGAGATCCTGGCCATGCGCGAGGCGCCGGACCGCGTGCCGCGGGAGGACGCCTTCCGCTACTGCCCGCCCGAGCGGCTGGACGGGCGGCGGGAGAACTTCAGCTCCGACCTCTACTCGCTCGCGCTGATCGCGGTGGAGCTGATGGTCGGGAAGCCGGTCTACGACGGGCTGGCGCCCGAGATCCGGGCCATGGCGGCCCGTGGCGACGCGTCCCGACGGGTCGGCGCGCTGCGCGAGCACCTCCCCCAGTCGGTGCGCGAGCTCCTGAGCACCGCGCTCCAGCCCGCCTTCCGCGACCGCTTCTCCTCGGGCGACGGCTTCACCACGCTCTCCGAGGAGGCGCTGGCCGACAAGGCGGTCCGGGGCCCGTCGTTGGCCGACCTGATGAGCCGCCAGGGCGAGTTCCAACGCACGCTCAAGGGGGAGCTGGATCCGGCCTCCACCGCCATGCTCTCCCAGGCGGCGCTCAAGGCGCTGGTGGCGGCGGAATCCGCGCCACGGGCCGACGCCGACCGCGCCGGTGCCCCCCGCCGGCGCGCCGAGGCCCCGGCGGCCCGGACGCGCCCCCCCGCGGAGGCCCCCGCACGCCCCTCTCCCCCGCCGGTCGCCCCCGCGCCCGCCGCTCCGGCCGCCGCGCCGCGGCCACTGGCCCCCGCCCACACCCCCCCGCCCGCCCCCGCTCCGGCCGGCGCCGGGGCCGCCGCCTCGCCGGCGCCGCCCACGCCGTCCCACCCCTCGCCCCCGTCGGGTTCGCCCCGCGCCGCCCCGCCGGTGCGTCGCGCGAGCATCCCCCCTCCGACCGCTCCGGCCGCGGCCCCCCCGGCGCCCACCACGCCCGTCCCTGCGGCCGCTCCGGAGGCGCCCCCTCCCCCCGCCGGGAAGGCCGAGGCCCCTCGCGCCGCGAAGGCCGAGCCCCCGCCCGCCGCGACGCCCGCAACCACGCCGGCCGCGTCGATCCCTCCGGCCGCCTCGGTCCCCTCGGACACCCCCACCCTCACCCCCGAACCGCGCCCTCCCGCTCCCGCCGCGACGCCCGCCCCGGCCGCGACGCCCGCCCCGGCCGCGACTCCCGCCTCCCCTCGCACCCCGGGCCGGCCCCGCACTCCGGACGCGGTCCTGGTGGCCCCGCGGGGTGAGCTCGTCCCCATCGTGTTGTCCCGCGGGCCCGGCAGCGCCCCGGTGCGCAAGCGGCTCCCGGCCGACGCCACCCTCGCCGAGGTGGCCGGCCTGCTGATCGGCTCCTTCGTTCCCCTCCGGGTGGCGGTGGACGGCCGGGTGGCCGGCTGGTACCGCCTCGGCCCCGGCGACGGCCCCCTGCCGCCCGACACCCGGATCGGGACCCTCCCGACGGACCTGGTGCTGCACTTCCACCCCGTCACCGGGCCGCTCTACCCGGTGCTGCTCGAGGTCCAGGGGAACATCCTGCGGCTCGATCTGGCGAGCTGGCTGCCCGTCCAGAGCCTGATCGACGCGGTCGCGTCGATGGTGGACCTCCCGGCGGCCGACTGGAGCCTGTGGGCCGGCGAGCTCCGGCTCCCGCCCAGCTCCCTCCTGCTCGACCTGCCGTCCCCCCCCGATCGGCTCGCCGTCCGATGAGCACGGGCGCGCCGAGCTCTCCCTCGGGGCGCTGGGACGTCCACCTCCTGTTCCTCGACGGTCCCTTCCAGCACCGGCCCACCTTCGTGCGGCAGGGCCCGGTGGTGCGCATCGGCGCCAACCCCGGCCCCGACGGCCTGGCCTTGCCGGGGTACCGCGGCCTCGACGACCGCGCCGCGGTGATCACCGCCTACGACGGCAGCCAGGTCCACGTCGCCCCCATCGAGCCGAACCAGGTGCGGGTGGCCGAGCACTCCAACGTGCGCTGGAGCGAGATCGCGCCCATCCGCGGGCCGGTGTGGCTCGCCGAAGGCTCCGTGGTGCACCTCGGCCCCCCCGACCGCGGGGCCACCTTCCAGTTCGAGCGCGCCACGCCGCTCGGCGCGTGGCGGGGCCACTCGATGGTGTCGGAGGCGGCCCAGGCGGACACGAGCCCGGCGCCTTCGGCGGTGCGCGCGGTGGACCCGTGGAAGCGCGTCCCCTGGTGGTTCCTCCCCGGGCTGTTCGCCGTGTTCGCCGCCTTCGCCGGGGCCCTCGCCCTGGTGGTGCTCATCGGGCAGCAGCGCTCGGTGGCCCGCCTGGGTCCCCAGATCGAGGGCTCCGACCGCCCGCCGTGGGAGGCGGTGCTGGACGAGGAGGCCTCCGAGGAGCTCTACGCCGGCGCCCAGGACGGCTTCGAGGCCTTCGTCATGAAGGACAACCTCGAGGCAGCGCAGGACCGCACGCTCGAGCCCCGCAGCCGGTGGGACACCGCGCTGATCCGCTGGGTGACGCGGTCGGAGCAGAGCCTGGCCCGTCAACGGGGAGTCTGGCGGGCGCTGGAGCGCTCGCGCGCCGACTACGCGTGGACCCTCGGCCAGGTCCGCCAGCGTGGCCTTCCCGGCATCTTCGCGGCCATCCCCTTCCGGGAGTCCGGCTACAACGCCAACGCGCGAAACCCCGAGTCCTGCGCGCTCGGGTGGTGGCAGTTCATGCCCGAGACCGCCCAGCGCGCCGGCGCGAAGGTGGCCAACTGCACCCTGCGCGGGGGCGCGACGCTCTGGAGCCCCACCCTGCTCGCACCCCCGCTCGGGGTGTACCAGAACGCCGACTACGTGGACCACGCCACGCGGAGCTGCCGCATCGAGGGGTGCCAGGTGGACGAGCGCACCGATCTGGCGACCTCCACGCGGGCGGCGTTGGACCTCTTGCAGGAAGCCTGGGACGACCCGGAGCTGCGCTCCTCCGGGGCGGCGGTGCAGCTCGTGATCGCGAGCCACAACGCCGGCTACGACGACAGCCGCTACCGGCAGGGGCGCATCTCCACGACGCAGGTGCTGCCGGCCTACCGGAAGTTCGTGGCCCAGAACAAGGTCGACCGCGCGCCCGACTTCATGGGCCGGAACATCACCTGCGAGAAGAAGCCCGCGGAGGGGGAGGATCCCCGCTGCGGCGGGCTCTTGATGGCCGAGACCCAGCACTACGTGCACCTGGTCATCGCCTGGCAGATGCTCGCCGCCTGCTATTACGGCAGCCACTACCCGCAGGAGGAGGTCTTCAAGCCCTACCAGCGCTTCGCCCGGCCCGGCGCCTACTGCGACGAGTTCCAGGTGCCGACCCCCGCGGAGCTCCTCCGCACCGGGACGGGCGCGTGAGCTGGCGCGGCTTCTTCGTGGCGCTCGCCCTGGTGGTGGGCGGGCTCGTCAACGCCGTGCTCCTGCTCGACGAGGACATCGCCGAGGCGGACCCCCGCACCACCCCCGACACCGGGCGGCTCGACCCGCTCTTCGACGTGAAGTACACCGAGGCCAACCGGCGCGCGAACATCGTGCGCTTCGGCTTCGACGAGCAGGAGGCCCAGGCGGTGGCCGAGTTCGCGGCCGCCCTCGCCCGTCGGTACCGCGTGGGCGAAGGGGACCGCGACCTGGTGCGTTCGCGCCTCGAGGCCTCGCCGGAGCCCGAGGATCTCCTCACCGCGGCCTTCTGCGGCACCGGTGCGGCCCTCCCCGTCCGCTACGCGGCGCTCCGCTACCTCGTGACCGAGGATGCCAACGGCTTGCGCCACCCGGTGGACCTCGAGCTGGAGTCGGGCATCGAGTACCAGGACTGGGCGCGGACCGCGCGGCTGGACGCCGTGTACCAGGCCGCCGAGCGACGGCGGAACCGCCCCCCCGACGCGACCCGCATGGCCCTGGCGGCGATCCTGGGCCGCCAGGAGGAGACCCTCCTCGAGGGGCGGGAGCCCTGGGGCGTGGGGTGGCTCGCCAGCTGGTCGTGGGCGCGCGCGGCGCAGGTGGAGCCGGGCCTGGGCCAGCGCGTCTCCGAGACGGTCGCGCTCCTGCACCTCGTCCTCGAGTCCACCTCGGGCGAGGGGGGCCTCTGTCCGGGCTGAACCGCCCGCCGCCCGCCGGGTCGGAGCCCAGTTCCGGGCCGCGAGGCGTTACACTCGGCCACCCCATGGAGCCCCGCCGCCGGTTCAAGTTCCTGAAGGAGCTCGCGTCGGGCGGCTTCGGAAAGGTGTACCTGGCGGAGATGATCACGGGGGACGACTTCTCCTCCGCCGTGGCGATCAAGGTCCTGCACGCCCGCTGGACCAGCAACCACGAGGTGGTCTCGCGCTCGCGCGACGAGGCGCGGCTCCTCGGTCGGCTGCGCCACGCCAACATCGTGCGCGTGGAGGACCTCACCGCCATCAGCGGCCAGTGCGCCGTGGTCATGGAGTACCTCGACGGGGTCGACGTCCGCACCGTCTGCACCTGGCTGCAGGAGAACCTGCGCGTCTTCCCGCGCCAGGCCCTGTTCGAGGTGGTGTCCAGCGTGGCGAGCGCGCTCGACGCCGCCTACAACGCGGTCCCGCCCCAGGGCGGCGTCCCGCTCCGGGTGATCCACCGGGACATCAAGCCGTCCAACGTGATGGTCACGGTGGAAGGCGACGTGAAGGTGCTCGACTTCGGCACCGCGCGCGCCAGCTTCGCGGGCCGCGAGGCGCAGACCGAGGCCCTGGCCTTCGGCTCGGCCGCGTTCATGGCCCCCGAACGCCACATGGGCGCGCAGGACACCCCGGCCACCGACATTTTCTCCCTCGGCATCACCATGTACGAGATGCTGACCTGCCAGGGCTACGGGCAGATCCTCGTGCACCGGGAGCGCTTCGAGGAGACCCTGGAGGAGCGGCTCGGGGACGTCCAGCTCGACACGGTCCCGGCCGAGGTGCGCGGCGCCGTGCTCGCCACCCTCCGCGCCATGTTGTCCTGGGACGTGGAGCAGCGCCCCACGGCCGCCCAGGTGGTCGAGCGGATGGACCACTACGCCGACGCCACCCGTGACGGCGGGGTGCGGCGCTTCGCCCGCGAGATCGTGCGTCCGCTGGCGCGCGCCCAGGCCCACGTGCAGGATCCCCGCGACCCCCTCACCGGGAGCGTGGTGTTCGAGGACACGGGCCCTCCCAGCGCCACCCCGCGGATCGCACCCCCCATGGTGTGGACCGACCCGCCCCCCGCCGCGAACGAGACCGCACCGGTGCCCCCGCCGGTCGCCCCGGTCCGCGCCGCGTCCATCCTCGACGACGACGACCCTCCGCCGCCCCGCACCAGCACCGGCCTGGTGCTGAAGGTGGCCGCCGGGCTGGTGGCGCTCGGGTTGCTGGCCGCGTTCACCGCGGGGGGGATCTGGTACCTCGCGCTCCGCGAGCCACCCACGACCCACCCCGGCACCGTCACGGGGACACCCTCCGTCGCGGCCCGCACCGGCCTCCCGGCCGGCACGGCGGACCCCGAGTGGCGCCGGCCCGGGCCCGGCAAGGGGGGAGCCCTCCTGCGGGCGCCCGGGGGGGCGTCCGACGTGAGCATCAACAGCACGGCCGGCTTCAAGGCCGACTGGAACGGCTCGGGCTGGCTCCGGTTGGGCGACCTCGAGCCCGGGCTCTACCGCTCGCGCGCGGTCACCCTGGCCGGGGACACCGTGCGGGGGGACTTCCAGGTGGACGCGGGCGCGGTGTGTGTCTGGACGCTCCTCGCCGACGGGAGCTGGGAGCGCGGCGAATGTCGTTGAACCTACTCCTCCTCCTCGGGGTCGCCCGCGCCGACGGGAACCCCACCGCCGAGGCCGTCGCCCGCGCACGCGCGGCGGTGCTCGCCGGAGACCCCACCACCGCCAACCGCGAGCTCGCGCTCGCCGAGGCCGCCGCGCCCACGAACCCGGCGGTGGTGCTCTCCACCGACCTCGCGCGTATCGACTTCTACCGGGGGGTCCTGGAGTGGACCGCCGGCGAGCGGGACGCCGCGCTCGGGCACTGGCGGCGCTCCGCCACGCTGAACCTCCGGTTCCAGCCCGAAGCCGACGTGCTCCCGGACGTCGAGGGCCAGGACGCCTACTACGCGCTCCAGGGCGAGGTCCGGGGCTACCCCACGGTGGAGCTCGGCATCCCCCAGGACACCACCGCGGTGGTGTTCGTGGACGGCACCCGACCCGAGGCGGACGGGGTGGTGCCCGAGGGGCGGCACTACATCCAGGTGCGCTGCGACGACGGCACGCTGCACGGCGGTTGGATGGTGCTCCCTCCCGTCCCCGACGACTGGCTCGCGGTCTGCGACGGCCGGAGCTGGTCCTCGAGCGCCCGCTCCCTGTCCGACCGCTCCGAGCGGTCCGGGGCGGCCGGCGAGGTGATCGGCTGGTCCATGGTGGGGACGGGCGCGGCGCTCGTGGGTGCCGGGACCGCGTGGAACTTCGCCTTCACCAACCCGGCGTGGGAGGCGGGCGTGGCCGCGCGGGACAACGCCGGCTCGGTCAGCCGGACCGAGGCCGACGGCCTGGTGGCGGACTTCAACCGGAACCGGTGGATCACCGTGGGCCTGTTCGCGGCCGGGGTCGCCGTGGTCACCCCCGGCATCCTCCTCGGCCCGGTGGAGCTCAAGCCTGCGCTGACCCTGGACGGGGCGACCATCCGCGGGGCGTTCTGACGGGTCGAGGGGAGGACCCGTGAAGTCCTCCCCGGCCGCTCACCGACTGGCGCGGCGGAGGGCCGGCTCCAAGCGGGTCCACACCGGGGCCGCCGAGCCCCCGCCGCCCACCGCGACCCGCCGCGAGGCCTGGACCGTCCAGGCCGACCCCGCCCAGGCGCGCGCGTGGGCGTGCACCGGCAGCGAGGGCACCGGGCCGACGCGGACCGGCCAGTTGGGGGGCAGCGCGAGGCGCCGGAGGCCGACCGCAGCGAAGCGGCCCAGGAGGTGCCGGTAGGTGTCGGTGATGGGGCCGTCCGCGAGCACCAGCAGGGTGGGCACCTGGACCCGCTCCAGCATCGCCTGCAGGCCGGCGCCCGCCAGGTCCAGCTCGCGGGCGTAGGCCGGCTGGTCGAAGGGGCCGGGGAAGCGGGCCACGACCAGGGGCACGGTGGTGGCGTCGCCCAGGCCGACGAACGCGAAGGCGTAGCCCCCCGCCGTGTCGAGCCCCCACACCCAGTCGTCCTCGCGGTCGCACAGCGAGAACTCCCCCGAGGTGTACACCCCGAAGCCCGGGCCGCCGCCGCCGGCCGGGTAGGCGTGCACCTCGCCCCCGCGCCGGGCCACGAGCTCCGCCAGGGCCTCGGGCTCGTCCAGGTTGTGCAGCACGGCCACGTCCGGCCCCAGGGTCTCCAGTGTGTCGAGCCAGCGCTCGGGGTCGGCGCCGGAGGGGAGCCGCCACTGGAGGACGTCCAGCGTGGCGGCCGGTTCGGGGATGGCCGAGGTGCAGCCGGCCACCTGGGCCACCCAGCGGGGGGCCGGGGTCTCCAGGCGCGCCGGACCCGCGGGGAGGCGGAGGACGAGGAAGGCGACGACGGTGCCCACCACGAGCCCCATCGCGGCGCCCCATTGGCGACGCACCAGCGCCGCGTAGACCGCCACCCCGACCAGCACCAGGAAGAGCGGCTCGGCGTGGAGGAGGACGGCGCTCCACCAGGCGGCGTCGGCGCGCCAGGCGACGAGGCAGCTCGCCCCGGTGATCGAGGCCGCGGCGAGGAGGAATCGGACCACGCCGCCCGGTATCGCGCCGCCGCCCTGGGCGGCGTGACCGAGCTAAGCACGCCGCGTGCGTCCGCCCGCCGCCACCTGGGTTCCGCCGCTGGTCCTCGGGGTCGCGGGCGTCGGGTGCGCGCTCGTGCTGCCGGGGCCGGCCGGCTCCGACCCCGACCTCTGGCAGTGGGCGGCCCTGAACCTGCTCGCGGGCCAGGCCTCGATCGTGCCGCCGCTCTTCCCGGCGCTGATCGGGATCGGGCACCTGGGGGGCCTCGCCGCCTTCGACGCGGCCCGGGTCGCCGCCGCCGCCGGTGCGCCCTTCCTCGGTCCCCTGACCTGGGCCCTGGCGCGCGAGCTCGGCGCGACGCTCCGCGGCGCCTGGTACGCGGGCCTCCTCCCCCTGCTCACCGGGGCGACCGCGGCGCTGCACGGGCAGGTCATGCCCGACCTTTGCGCGGCGACCGTCTTCACCCTGGTGGCGCTGACCGCGCTGCGCTTCCTCGCCGCGCCCGGCGACCGTCGCCTCGTCGCCCTCGCGCTCGCCACCGCGCTCGCCGTGGTCGCCCGGGAGCACGGACTGGCCGTCGCCGGCGCCGCGGGCCTCGCCGCCGCCGCCGCCCCCGGGCCCTTGGGCGCGCGCCTCACCCGCGTCGGCACGCTGGCGGGCGTGGTCCTCGCGGTGGGGCCCGTGCTGGGCGGAACCCTGGCCCTCCCCTGGGCCCAGCCCTGGTTCGACCGCCTCGGCGCGATGGGCGCCCCCCAGGACGTGGCCCGCGCCATCCCGGACCCCGGCTGGCTGGACCGACCGGCGTGGGCGCTCGAGCTCGTCCCCGAGGGTTTCGTCTGGGTCACGCTCGGCCTCGCCGCCTGCCTGGTCCGGGACCGGCGCCTCATCCTGGTGCCCATCCTGCTCCCCGCGTTCGCGGCGCTCGCCACCTGGTCCCAGCCCCGGCACGTCGCGGTCCTCCTCCCCGTGGCCTTCGCCGCCTGGGCGGCCCGCGAGGGGTCCGGATGGCGCTGGCTGGGGCTCCTCGCCGCGGGCTTCGGCCTCGCGCGCGTCCCCTTCCACGTGGACCGCCTGCGTGTCGAGCACGCCCGCATCGAGGAGCTGCGCCGTTTCGGGGAGGCCCTGTGCGCGAAGGCCGCTCCCTCGGACCTGGCCTGGGGCGAGCCCTCGGCCTTCCTCTTCTGCCCGCTGCGCTGGCACGAGATCGACGGCACCCCCACCGACTGGAAGGTGTGGGCGGTGGGCGTGGTCCCCGAGCGCCCCGGCTGGTCGGAGGTGTACCTCGGGGTCGGGGGCTTCTCCGTGCGGCGCTTGGACCCGAGCCGGGCGGGCCGCGACCGGCCCTGCGCCGACTCCGCGCCGCTCCCCACCTCGTCCTGGTTCACCTCCCCGCCCGCCACCGCGCGCCTGGACCCCCCGTGCACCGAGAGCCCCACCGACGGCGGGGTGCGGCGAACGCGGGTCCGGCCCCGGGGGAGCGCCGGGCGATGAGCCGCGCCACGTGGGTCGTCCCCCTCCTCGTCGTCGCCCTCCACCTGCACTTCGCCTGGGTGGACGCGCGCATCCCGCCCGACATGGGGCTCTTCTACCGGGAGGTGCCGGGCTTGGCGGCGCGCTGGGAGCCGGGCGCCCTCCTCTCGGTGGGGGGTTGGTA
>Ga0172372_10005011_pt1 | contig 18611 bp, 35 predicted proteins | sample LakKiv5m_2_FD_114544 | JGI IMG/M metagenome (GOLD analysis project Ga0172372, IMG submission 114544) | Freshwater microbial communities from Kabuno Bay, South-Kivu, Congo - kab_092012_9.5m | ecosystem: Environmental > Aquatic > Freshwater > Lake | place: Democratic Republic of the Congo...
AAAGAGATTTATGAAGGTGATATTGTTATTGAAGGTTACAAAGGTAAGTATGGAACTTATGAAGTTAAATGGAATGTAAAAGGTTTTAATTTAGGAAGTGAAGATGGTGATGAGTATGAAGTCATTGGCAACATATACGAAAACCCTGAACTTTTAGCAAGGGATAACAAATGATAGAAGAAAAAAATTGGGTGGTTAGTATATCTAATGGAGAAAAGTTTTATATTACAGAAAAACTAAAAAATGAACTTAAAGAAATGGTAAATGATAATTATCAATGGGTTGTATCTGATAATTTTTTGATAAGAGTAAGTCACATAGTAGCAATTTATAAGTTGGAGGAAAACAAATGAATAAAGAATATTTTACAAAAGATAGAGTTGCAGATCTAGTTAATAAAGAAGGAGATAATCTTGATAGAATAACTAATCAAAACACACCCTATATCTTGTATGTTTTTGATAACACAAATACTTACCAAGTAACTCTTGTTCGTGCTGATAATAAATCAACCCATTCAGTTATTGATGAATTGATTTTTGAAAAAACAAAATTAAAAACTAAGCCTTTTGGTAGTTCTAAAGGATCTTTGTTTACTCCAATTATCAATATGTTGTCAAAACATAACTTGTTGGAGGAGAAAAAATGAGTGAATTGTCTTTATTTTTTGCAGTGTTGTTAGGTAATTTAATCAGTGGGATTTTGATTAACATCTATAAAGAAAAAAAGTTAAATAGAATTACAAATAATATGATTAAAGAAATGAAAGACACGGAAAAAACACACTTAAAACAAAGGTTAAAAGACTTAGAATTGCTTGACAGAGCGACCCGTCAATACAAAAGCCCTACAAGGGTAAAGAAAAAAAAGTTGTTCAAAAAATGAGCAACCCGTCAAGCAATTCACCCCGCAAAATGAGTAGTTTGTCGGTTTATACTTCTTAATATACCTTAAACACTTTTAATAATCTAATTTTTGACAATTAAACTTGTTGTGCTAAACTTACTTATAAGTAATCAATAAAGGTTGCTAACACAAGAAAAACGGCATTTCTGCCGTTCTTCTTGAGTTATTATTTAATTACCCTAAAAGGTGGAAAGGATAACAAATGAACAAAGCAATTATAACAAGAATTGCAAAAATTATTAAGTATTTAATTAGAAAGATTAACAAATGAAAAAAAACCAAGATGTACTATTTGTACAAACAATAGTAAAAAACACTTTTAAGTTAGAGGAACACCAAGTTGCGATATTTGAATTATTAGATGATTACAAGTCATTTAAGTACGACTTATTACATAGTTACGATAATAGATTAGATGTTGATGACCTTCTAACAGAGTGGAAAACTTTTATCCAAACCGAGATAGATGAACTTGAGAACTATGTGCATATGATAGATGAAATTAGAGAAGATGGTGCTTTTAACAGAAAGTTTACATATTTAAGCAACGAAGGAGAACAAACAAATGAATAAGTATTTAATCTTAATAAAAAACCAAGATAACGAAGATATTTATGATTTTGTCATTAAAACTGACCAAACCTTTTTCTTGAATAAACTTCCTAAATGGGTGAAGGAATTAGTTTTAACAAAGTTAAACTATGCGATTAACGATACGGGTATGGTGTTTCAAGAAGATGAGATAGATATTACCTTTTATCATTTAGATGAGCAGTATTATGAAGTAATTGATTTAACAAAGGAATTAACAAATGACAAAAGTAGCAAAACAGAGTAAAAAATTAGAAAAAATAATAAACCAAGCCAAAATTGAATTGTATGACAATTTATTTAGTCATTATAATTTAGATTATGAAACATATATCCCAAAAGATAATTTTTTAGAGTATATGGAAATGTGGAAAGAGTTTTTTTCGTCTTGTAATTTATGCGGTGAAGAAACCTGTAATTGTTTAGAGGAGAGAAAAAAGGAGTATCAAATGAAAATTAACAAAGATGAGATGTCAAAGAAAATAATAGAAATAGAGCAAAAAGCATTAGAGCGTTGGCTTGATGTGTCTGATATAGCAGTAAAAGATTACATAAACCTTGATATTTTGAGTGTAGCAGAATATCAAAGTTATGTGGAATTGAATTACCAATTTACAGGTGAGTGTTTTGAGTGCAACCAAATGCCTTGCGATGAAGGTTGCCCTTATCAAGTAAATAAATTAGAAGATGAAGTATCAGATTTAGATGAAGGAGTATCAGATGAAAAACAAAATTGAAATAGTGCAGAAACGAATAAGTGATGACCATTTAGATAGTTATTGGTATGACGGACTTATCGCAGTTGGTAATCATTACGAAGTAAGAGCATTGGGCAGTATTAAACACGAAGGAGATAAACCTAAAGATGACAACGAATTGTCTATGCTTTACGAAGAAGGTGCTTTTTCACTTAATAATTGGTTTGAAGTGAGCGAAATTGACACAGACACGGGAGAAGTTTATGGAACCTATGACGAGGCGATAGAGGCATTAATTACTGCTGAAAAAGAGTTTGAAACTATTAAATACATAATTAAGATGCACAGCAACGAAGATGACTTTAACGAGCATTATCTTATGTATGAGTTCTTGGTTATGTCTGACAAAGAAGAAACAGATGAGTATTTACAACAGGTTTGTGTAGATAGATACAATTCTAAAGAAGAAACGGATTATACTATTACGGATTTATATTGGGATATACAGAGTTGGGACGGAAGTATTGAAGTAATTGATTTAAGAAAGAAATTAAAATGACCGAATTGACACCATTAAAACAAAAAATTACCGATTTAATAGTTACAAAGTTAAAGCAATTTAATTTTGGCGAGTATGATGTTAAAGACGAAAAAAGTAAAAGAGTTTACAGAATTAGAATAAGCGAGGAAACCGACCTCCAAGCAATGTATAACCTCTATTGTCCGGAATTAAGAATTGAAGGGTGGGATAGAAAGTACAACTTTGATATTATTTGTAAATACGACAAACCTCAAAAACAAAAAAAATACCCGTTTTACATTTACAAGGCGTACGAACATACTGAGGGTTCTATCAAACCATATGGTGAAATTAACGAAGGGCAGTATGGTTTATGTTGGGTTACACACTATCCAAGTGATGTAGGTGAAAAAAAGTACTTAGAGCAAAACATTGAATATTGGAACAGGATAAATGACGAAGGAACTTATAGAGTAGATGTATTAGTTGCAGACGCTTGTCATCATTGTTGTAATGCAATAACTGAGTTTGAGTATCTTGAAACTTATGAAGGATTTATGGAAGATTTTGAAGAAGGAGGTTGTATATGTTTTACAGAAAAAGTTGAGTAGTCAGTCAGTTTGAAACCTCCCCCCACTCCTAAAAGCGATCTCGGTGTTTCTTGGTTTGACGGGTGGGGGCGTGGGTGATACTCTTTAATTAGTTGTTAATTAAGAAAGGTGAACAAATGCAAAAACATTTCTTTTTGTTTAAGTTCGGATACTCTGCGGGGGTTTATGGTGGCTCCGCCGAGTGGTACAAAGTAATCATAATGGAAGGGGGAGAGGTCGTTTCTGATTTTATCTTTAACGGGATATATACGGACGGGCAGTATATTCGGCCTTTGCTTGAGCATAACGGGTATATAAGACAACGGGTAAATACTTTTAATGATGTAAAAATTAGTAGTCGGGCAATTAAAAAATACCCAATGTACAAAGGGAGCGAAGAACTTGCCGTAGTGTCTTTATTTAATGAGTTAAAGTTATTCATCAACCTTGAAAAAGCAGAAAAAGACAGCAGGTTTGAGATTTTGGAGTATGTACAAAGGGTGCTAATTAACAGGGAGGGCAAAAAATGAGTATATTTTTCGTTGATGACTTAAATAATAAGTTAACAGAGATTACCGGGGTCAATTTTGATGGTATCTCGGACGGGTGGTCGTCCACCTTTAATTGTCGCATTAAATACGAAACAGAGGAGGAGGGCAAAGCAGTTAGCGTTGCGAGTGTCTGCGTCTTTAATAACCACGATTTACCGACTGATTATTTGAGCGACTTTCTGCAAGTTGTACTAATTGTGGGCGGTCAGTCTTTCAAAAAAGTATCTTTCAGAGAGTGGAAAAAGCACCCTTTTAATTTTGTAATGGTTCCCAATGAAATTGTAGAGGTGTCCCTTAATTTTAGCGTTAAGAAGGGAGCAATAAAGGACAGCGTCCAAAGGAGCGGTATTTTTGATTTTGATTTTGGTATTTTTGAATAGTACAAAGACAGAGGGCGGGACTTGTTCCTGCTTTCTGATGTCTGTATTATTTAACAAATGAACGGACACGGGAGCGGGAAACTTCAGGACAGAAAAAACCCGCTCCCGAGATATATTTTAAGTGAGAGTATACCCGCTTTTATTTTTTCAAGGTCTATAAATGGCATATAAAAGGTCTTTTTTTGTGTGGTTCGTCCGTAAATACGAACTTTATCAATTATTTTAGATCGCGGGGGTATAAGTTAGACAAAGGGCGGGGGGTCTGTTAGACTTATTATAAGTAATTATTTTACAAAGAAAGGATACACGGGCTTTAAGTTCTTATTATTTAATTTTTGAAAGGTGGCACAAATGAGATTACAAGAAGCATTAGACAAAAGAGAGAGAGAAAGACAAACAGAAAGAAAACAGCAGGAGGTAGCGAAGGTATTCAAGGTTATTTTTTTCGTTGTTATTATTCCCTTGGTTCTTGGGTTCTTGGTCGGTGTATTGGTTAATGTTTATCGGTTTATAGATAGTAATCAAATCTATCTTAAATCTCCCGTGATATTTCAAAATCCCGTTGAGATTAAACCACGGGAGGTTGTTTTTTTTGTGGAGGTTCAGCAGGTGGCGAAAGTAGAAACAGAAACAACAACAGAAGCGAAAGTATGCGAAGCGTTCGGCGTGGAAAATTGCAAAATAGCAGTCGCAATTATGAAGGCAGAAAGTGGGGGCAAGGTTGGGGCATTTAATTCAAACACTAACGGGAGCGTAGATATTGGACTTTTTCAGATTAACTCGGTGCATTTTGACAAAGTGAGTTGCTCCTTGCAGGAGGTAGCGACAGAGGACGGCAATATTGCCTGTGCTTTAAGTATTTACAAAACTTCGGGGTGGTCACCTTGGGTTGCGTTTAATTCGGGCGCTTTTAAGCAGTTCGTCAAATAGTTGTTGTAGGGGGTTATATCAAAAGGATCTACCAAGCAATGCTCGGCGGGTTCTTTTTTTTTTCTTGACACAAAATACGGGAGGGTCTATTATTTAGGTAGTTGTTATTTTTGGAAGGTTTAACAAATGCTTAACGAATTAAAGCAAGTGTTTAGTATTAAAGGGTCTTTGAGTTTCTTTTACGATATGGAGGACATATTGGGTAGGGACTATATGGAGGGTTTCTACACGGAGCAGATAGAATATTGCGGAACTTCTGACGAATTGGCGACTGCTTTAGCCAATTTAATTGACGATGAGCAGGAGGAGATATACGCATATTACAAAGACGCAGGACTAACAGAAGCAGAGCAGGACAAAGCGTATGAGCAGTTGCAGGAAAAGTTGGCACAAATCAAAATAGGTTAAATCAATAATTAAATAATTTAACGATACCCTGTAGTATTAAACGCTACGGGGTATTTTTTTTTCAAGGTGTTTTATTCCTTGATGTTTTTGTTTTCTTTTATAATTATACTATAGGGTATATATGACTTATAGTAATTTATAGATGTCATTTATGATTTTTTTGGAAAAATACATACCCTACAACTCGGGATTTTTACCATATATACGAACACAATTCCTACTCAAAAACAAACAGAACAAACCTGATAAGAACAAGAAGAAAACATATAGGTTATTTTAAAATTTATGCTATACTACATAAGTAGTCTAAACTTAAGATAAAGAAAGAGTCAGAAATGGCTCTTTTTTTATACTCTTTTTTTATTATATTTGAGGTAATTTTTACTTTTTAATTTTCTTAATATTTTAGATCTTGGAATACCTAACAAATTATATATCTTTGCTAATGAATTTTTTAATATTTTCTTCTTTGCCATTATTTAATTTTAACACAATGATTATTATTTAATTATTTATATATTAATTATTATTATTAATATATTTATGTTTTAAATATATCCCTACTCAAGAACTAGAGCTATCCCACTTCCTCCATGGTTTCATAAATTAAATAATATAATATATAAAACATAGGATTTAGGTTCTACCGTTTGGTAGTTTATATTTATTGTAGACTACTTTTTTAAGTGGCTTAAGTCCACTATTTTTATGGGTTAGCTATATTAATATAATTATTATTGTTATTAATATATTCGTGTAGCTTCAAGTATATCCCTGACTCTTTCACTGTCGCTTAATAAGAACTTCCCGCAGATCCCCTGCACTAGGTCTTTATGACAACCCATTACCTTCTTATCTATCCCAAGTAATGGCTATTCCCCTGTTAATTCAGGTAATCTCCTTCAATTAATCATAAATGAAAAGTTAAAGGAGAATACTTGAATTCCAAGTATGTTAAATAAGTTATCAGCACTACATTTAACATTTACTGTATTATAGTTTAATTTTAAAAATAATCAATACATTTATTGTATAATATTTTTATGGTGGTAAATGTTACTAAAGACGATAGAAAACACGAAGATTCTGTTTTATTTTTTCTTAAAACTATTTACCCTACATTTTCTTATATTGATTTTAAACAGACAACTGACACTTTCGCTCCTTATGATTTTCTTGGATATTATAATGATGAATTATTTTTAGCTTTAGATGTTAAGAAGTGTAATAAAGATATATCTGAGGCTAATATATGCGATCCTAATAAGATTTTATTTATGGAAAATAATTTAGGAGTTACTTGTTTTATTGCTTTTGATTACAAAAATAATATTAAACTTTATAATTTAAATAATTGTGAATTAACTTCTTATTTAAGACGTATATATCACCAAAGAGAAAAACAATATAGAACAGATACAGTAGTTTTGATTAAAGGTCAATATTTGATTTTTGATAAAAACGTTTAATTTTTAAAAATAACCTGTATAATTATATAAATGCTTACAAATATACCTATTTCTAAGTTTTACTCAGTATCTTCTGTAGATAGTATTTCCGCTCCTTTAGCTATTGGATCTATTGAGGATCTTGATTATTTTGCAGATTTAGTTCATGACGAACAATTATTATTACAAGTAGGCGTAGGAAATGATGAATGTTTGCTTTTATTTAAACTTCCTTGGGAGGAGTTAGCAAGTATTATAGATACTTCAAGAGAAAACAAAAAAAATGGTTTACATAGTGAAAAAAACTAAAGATTTAATAGTTAAATATGCTGAATACAGAGGTAAATTTGACGATAGATTAACTTTAGATCTACTTATTAGGACTTTTTCTGAGGCAAATGCTAAAGAAAGAGGTCAATATATTAAAGAAATGAAAACATATATTGAACTTGTGGATTCGGGGAAGTTAGAAAAGGGATTGCCGGTGGTAGTTTCTGAATTGACTTCATAATTGAGATCGGAATATTCATATTCCACGGGCAGGATTTTCAACATTCCGATCTCTACTATGAGGTTAAACCCTAACCAACATAAGATAATGATTTTTATACAAGAGTGGAATAAAGAACACATAGAACCTGTACCGCAACATATGATTATTTTTAATTTGAAAAAAGATATTAAAGAATCTATTATTAAATCTTCGTTAATTGCTTTGAAGAAAAAAGGTTACTTAAGAAAAGCTATTAATACTAAACCTGTAGCTTTTGTTAGGTTAAGAAGTTTGAGTAACTATGCCTAAAATTATATTAGAAAAAGAAAAGAAGAAAAATGAAAGAGAGGTTATAAAACCTGACGGAAGAAAAATCTTCATTCGCCCTAAAGCTTTTAAAATGACAGAACATATTAGAAATATCTTAGAGTTTGCTTTTTTAGAAGGGCATACTGATCAAGAAGCTAGTTTAATTGCAGGAATACACCCTGCTACTTTATATAGATATATAAAAGATCACCCTGAATTTGACGAAAGAAAAAACTTGCTTAAAAATAACCCTATTATAAAAGCAAGACAAACTTTAAATCGAGCGTTAGAAACTAATCCTGACATTGCTTTTAAATTCCTAGAAAGAAAAAAGAGAGATGAATTTGGTCTTAAAACCGAAATTGATGTTACTTCTCAAGGAAGTAGGATAGTAGCTTTTAATTATTTACCCCCTATTGAAATTGAAGGAGAATTGTTAGATGAACCCGACAATAATACCGACAAAAAAACAACACCAAGCCTTTCAGATACTACAGGACAAGACTACTAAATTTTTACTATTTGGTGGCGGTGCCGGAGGTGGTAAAACTTGGTTTGGTTGTGAATGGTTACTTACTAATTGCTATAGATACCCTAAAAGCAAATGGTTTATCGGAAGAAAAGAATTAAAGAGATTGATGGCTTCTACTTATGTTACTTGGACTAAAGTTTGTTCCCACCATAAAATACCTACTACAGATTGGAAATTGAACTCTCAGTGGAATTATATTGAATTTGTTAATGGATCAAGAATTGATCTACTTGATGTTGCTTATCAACCTCAAGATCCTTTGTTTGAAAGATTTGGTTCGTTAGAATTTACCGGCGGGTGGGGGGAAGAAGTCGGAGAATGGGACTTTTTAGCTTTTGATGTATTAAAATCAAGACTTGGTAGGCATTTAAATAATGAATATGAAATAAATCCTCCAAAGTTACTACTTACTTGCAATCCTACACAAAATTGGGTATTTAAGTTATTTTATAAACCTTACAAAGAAAAAACATTACCAAAAGAATACGCATTTATACAAGCTCTTTATAAAGATAACCCCCATACTGTTGAAATATACGGAGAACAACTTAATTCTATTGCTGACTCTATTTTGAGAGCAAGATTGAAAGACGGTTTGTGGGAATATACTAATGATGATTTAGCTTTAATGAATTATCAAGCTATTATAGATATATTTACTAACACAGTAGAGTTTTCTTCTAAAAAGTATTTAAGTGCTGATATAGCTCGTTTTGGATCTGACAAAATAGTATTCAATTCGTGGCGTGGTTTAGATCTTTATAAACTAGAAGAAAAAACAAAACAATCAAATTTACAAACAGAAAATGATATCAGAGATATTTTATTTAAAGATAACATTCCTTACCAAAATGCAATCATTGACGAGGACGGGATAGGTGGTGGAGTTATAGACCATTTACAAGGAGTGAACGGGTTTATGGGAAACAGAAGTCCTATGTTTAAAAAAGATGTTAAACCTATTGGGAATATACCTGCTTCTTATGTAAAAAAACCTAATTATAAAAATCTTAGAAGCCAATGTTATTTTGCTTTAGCTGAAGCTATAAATAATAGAAAAATAAAAATATCTGCTAATTTAACTGAAAGACAAAAAAATATGATTATTGAAGAATTATCACAGATCAAAAGAGTTGATAATGACGCTTTAGCACCATTGCAAGTAGTATCAAAAGATATTATTAAAGAAGCAATAGGTAGATCTCCGGATTATGCTGACGCTTTAATGATGAGATTTTTCTTTGAATTTGGTAATATTAATACGGTTAAATTAAATTTACCACCGGAAGATTTAGTAAAAAATTTATATACACCTTTTGGAGGAGTTGGTTGGTAATATGAGTCAATTAAACGCAAACATTCCATACATTTTATGCAACATTAGAAACAAATATACCGGACATGATCTTGATTTGTCAGGGTATATTTTTGGAGTAAAATCAATGCTTAACAGACCATTACACTTTCATTTCTTATCAGAAATAGGGGCTATCTTTTGGAATATGCCAATTTCTGCATTTTATCATAACGAAAATTACGACATTTTGTCAGAGAATGAAGAAAAAAGACTATCTCTGCTACAAACTTGGGATTGTCAGTCAAATAACATAGCAGTTACAACATTCGCATTTCTACAAAACAAACGAGTTGATGTGCATTGCCGAGATAAAGTATGGAGAAGTGGCACTTATTTATTCACCATTGACGATTATGAGGGGGATCTCAACGAGTTAAATGTTGGATATTCAAATGACCAAGATTCAAAGTGCTATCAATTCATAGTTTTAGATGACGGAAACTTCTGTGTGCAACCTAATAATCTTCTTAGGTGGCATAACCCTGATTTTATAGTTCCTTATGACAAAGAAAATGTACCAAGATTAAAAGTATTTAAAGAACAACTTACAAGTGAAGATATAGACAGAACATACGGCAATTCTGCGTATTTTTTTTATAATGAATAAGTTTTTGTTGCATTTTATGAAATTGATACATACAATTAAAATATGGAAAAAGAAGTAGTATTTAAAGACATTAATATACAAGAAATAATTAAAGAAAAACAATCTGCTTTTAAAATTAAAGAACGAAGATTAAATGAATGGGACGAAAACTATACTCTTTATAGAGATAAAGTTGTAGTTAATAGATTAACTCAAAGACAGTCCGTAAATGTACCATTAATGAAATATGTAATAGCAACAATAATGAAAGAAATTGACACAACACCCGCACTTTTATTTAAAAATTTAGATAATGATGAACAAGCAGAAATATATTTTAATGAAATGTGGAAAGAATTTACTGATAGAGAAAATTTAGAATTAATTGCTGAGGTAGATAGAAAACAAGCTTTGTTATTTGGAAGATCGTTTAAAAAAATAAACTTGGAAGAAGGGAAGATAACTATGGAAGTAATTGACCCTAAAGATATTTTAATAGATAGATTTGTAGATCCGACTGATTTTCATAAAGCAAGAATTTTAATACAAACCGGAATTTTTAGAACTTTAACAGATATTTTAAATAACCCTGAATATGATCAGGAAGAAAAGGATAAATTAACAAATTATTATGCAAAAACAAACCCTACTCTTGCTCAAGATTCTACTTATGAATGGAATACAGATAGAAACAGACGAATGGCAATACTTGGAGTGCAGGACTCTTATGACCCTACTATGGGAGCTACATACATTGAATTAAATGAAGTTTATAGATATGAATATTGTGAAGAATACAAGAAAAATATGATATTTATTTATATAGTTGCAGTTGCTGATTCTACTTATTATAAATTATATAAATCAAGATTAGTTGATTTACTCGGCGAAACTAAAGACAATTTTTGGCATAATCACTTCCCTTTTACCTCTTGGGCAACCGACATTGAAAGGGTAGATTTTTGGAGTGATGGTGCAGGTGATATTGTTAGAACTCCTAATAAAATAGCGAATTCTTGGTTATCTCAATTAGTTGAAAATAGACAATTAAGAAACTTTGGAATGACTTTTTATGATTCTTCAAATCCTAATTTTATTCCTCAAACATACACTCCTGTTCCTTGGGGTTTTTATCCTGTTGCCGGAAATCCAAGAGAAGTTTTAATGCCTGTTGATATTCCTGATCTATCAGAATCTTTAGACGAAATTCAATATGTTTTAGGACTAGCAGAAAAAGCGACAGCAGCTACTTCTACTCAGACCGGAACAGTTGAAAAATCTACCGTTACTTTAGGAGAAGTACAATTAGCACTTGCTAACGCTCAAGATAGAGTTAAATCTATACAAAAATTTATAGACGCAGATTGGAAAGAGTTTGCTACTTTATTTGTCAAATTAATTGAAAGCCAACAAAACAATATATTACCTGTAGTTGTAAGTAAAAAAGGAAGGTTAGGTGTTAAAAATTACACAAGAGAGATTGCTGCTAAAGATTATAAATCTAAAAAAGGTTACAGAGTTGAAATTTTAACTATTGAAGATAAACAACAAAAAGATGTGGATATGATCCAAAAATTACAAGTAGCAGTACAAAATATGCCTAACAACGTTCCGTTGAAAGATATTTACAAAAAACATTTATTAACGTTTGCAGGACTCGAACCTGAAGAAATAAGTTTAATTTTAGAAGCTGAAAATATGGGTATGCAGCAACCTGTTAATGAAGAAACACAAAACGATTATTTAAGTATGCCTGAACTACAAGGAGAGCAGACACAAGGTGATCTAGAAATGCCTCAATTACAAGGAGGAACCTCATAATGGACTTATTGAATTTAATTGATTTAAATGAAGTAGAAAGACAGAGTTACGAACAGTTATATGAAAATTATAAATCAAAACAATTAGAAGTTAAAGATGTCAGAGAAACTATTACTAAAATGAAAAACGCAGTTACTTATGAATTAGTTAAAACTCCTATAACTGAAACTGAAAAAATAATTAAATTACAAGCAAGAATAGAAAACCTGATAGGTTTAGAAGTTATATTTGAAACACCTGAAATAGCAGAAAAACAATTCCAAACAGCTTTACATAATTTAAGAAAAAATACAGAAAGGAAAAATGTATGAAAGGAACTCCAACAAACGATAAAGCTATGCAAGAAAAAATGAAAAAACAAACAATGGCAAAATACGGAAATGATAAAAAAATTGCAGTAATTAGTAATAATGTAAAAAAAATAATGGATAAAAAAGCCTCTTTAAAAGCTAAAATGGCAATGAAACCATTAAAGAAAGGAAATGTGTTGTCAAAATGAATAAACTCAACGAAAAAGTAAAAAAAACTATGAAACCTTCTAAATCTGCTGAAAAGCAAAGATTAAAAGAAGAACGGATCTCAAAACTTGGAAAATCTTTATTAGAAGAACAAATGCGTAATAACCCTGAATTTAGAGAAGAAAATGATATTGTCAGAAAAATGTACAAAAATGACAAATCTAAATCTGAAAGAGATTTAGGAATAGCAACTGTAGAAAGAATGAAACACAGACAACACCTTAGAATGTTAGAAGATTCTATGAAGTCAAGTAACAAAGACCACGATGAAAAATTAAAACGAATTAAAAGAAGAAATTTAGTAGAATAAGAGGTAAATATAATTTAATAGAAGTAAAAATGAATGTAGAAACTAGAATGGCAAGACTTGAAGAAAAAGTAGAGAATATCAAGGAAACCCTTGATAATGTAGTTAAAAATAAACTACCCGTTATTGAGAAAAAAATTGATTCTTTATATAAATTTATTTACATAGGTATCGGAGTCGCTATGGCAATACAAGTAATTATTAATCACTTATTAAAATAGGAGGAAAAATGAACAAACAAGAAATAGTAAACAATTTTGTTAGTAAATATTTAGGGCAAAGATTAGATTTTGACGGGTATTACGGGACACAGTGTGTTGATCTATTTAATTACTATCTTAAAGAAGTATTAGGAATTAATAATCCTATACAACAATTTTCTGTAGCTAGTGCCTACCAAATTTGGAATTACGGTGCTAATAATTCTTTATTTAAAAGAATAGAAAACACACCGACTGCAGTTCCTGAAATAGGAGATATTATAATTTTTGATAAATCAAATTCGTTCCCACACGGACACGTTTCTATATTTTTAGAAGGGGACGCAAAAAAACTTGTATCTTTAGATCAACACTTCCCTCTTGGAAGTCCTGTTGCAAAAGTAACTCACGATTATTTAAACCCTAAAGTAATTGGTTGGTTAAGACCTGCAATGTTTGATGTAAACCCAACATTACCGCCTGTAAATAACTTAAGTAATTTAATTCAAAAATTTACTGAAATTTTTAGTAAATTAGACGGGCAGAAAACTTATATAACTGTTATGGTTATAGTTCTTACAGTTATTGGTTATAAAACAGGGTATATCAGTGATGAAACATTGAACATAATGGATACACTATTTTTAGCATTACTTGGTTTTAGTTTAAGGGACGCAATTAAAAAGAAATAAATTAATGAAAGAAATAAAAATGAAAAATAATTTAGTATTTAACACAAAGAAAAAGCCCGAAAGACAGAAAAAAGCCATTATGGAACGAATCGATAACGAAGTAAAAAAACAGGGCGGTATGTTTAAGTACCCAATTCTTAAGAAAAAAGGTAAAATAAATGAAAAAAAGCCTAAAACAACTTAAATCTATGAAAAATAGCTTAATTAAAAACATAGCTCTTGCAAAAAGAATGGGGACATCAAATCCAAAATCTAAATCAACAATAGATTCTAAAGCATTCGCAAAGTTAAAAACCTATGGAAAAAAGAAGAAATAAACCACAAGTTAAACTATCCGTTGGTAGAGGTGAGAAATTACCTGTATCTAAAGGAGCAGGGCTTACAGCAAAAGGTCGTGCTAAATACAACAGAGAAACAGGTTCAAACTTAAAACCACCTGTAACTGAATCAAATCCTACACCTGCGAGAGCAAAGAGAAGAAAAGCATTTTGTAGCAGGTCTAGATCTTGGAAAGGTGAGAGAGGTTTAGCCGCAAGACGCAGGTGGAAATGTTGAAAAAATAAGGTATAATTAAAGAGTAATCGCACATACAAAGGGAGGGGTGTATGACGAAGTTACCGAAGTTTCAATTTGACTTGACGGTAGTTTTGAAGAAGGGCGATCAAACCACTTTTATTCATAAGAACAATTTAGATGATAATGTAATCTTCTTTCTTGAAGAATACGCTCGTATGTTAGTGGCTAATAACCGACAAACAGGTTTTTATGTTTGGCAAGTTTATGCTCACAACTTTAGATTTGTTAATTCATTGTATAGGACTTACCTCTACTTTCAGACAGATCTTGAAGAATACGGGGACGCAGATGCTTGGTAAAGAATTAAGAATTTTAATTCTTTTACGAGATGATTTTAAATGCACTACTTGTGGAATTGGTGGTAAAAATAGTGATTATATTTTAGAAATTCATCATAAAACCCCTAAAGCACAGGGAGGGGGAGATGAAATTGATAATTTAATTACTCTTTGTATTGCTTGTCATGATTTAACTCATTACGGTAAAGTTTGCAGACCTACAACTTTTACTGATAGAAGGCTTAGAAACCGCAACAAAAGGGGGAGGTAGCTCCCCCTTATCCTATAGATTTGACAAATGTGGTATTTTATATTTATAATATGACTATGGATTCTTCATCATTAGAAAGATTTAGTTTTATTTTAAATAAAGAATTAAATCAATTAACCGAGGACGAAATATCTTTTATCAAAGCAAGACAAGATTATTTAAACCCTATACAAAAACAATTTTATAAAGATCTTATAGGAAATAAAGATAAAGAATTAAATAAAGTTGAGGGAAAAACTAAAACTAAAAAAGTAAAAAATAACTAACTCCGGCACACCGGAACTGTTGAAAGGAAAATTATGGACGATTTAAACGGTGAAAATTTAATGGATAATAGAAATAGAAAGGAGATAGACTTTTCAATTCTAGATAAAGAAGTACAGAATGAAGAAATACAAAATGAAGAAAAGACTGAGGAAGTTAATGATAACAATACAACTTCTTTTGATCAAAACAATATTGATTATAAAGAAAAATTTACTGAAAGTACAAGAGAAGCTTCCGCATTATTTTTTAAAAATCAAAAAATTAATAAAACAATAGAAGAAGCTTCTTTAATAATAGATCCTTCTTTAGACGAATTAAAAAATTATGCTAAAGAAAAAGGTGCTGATTATGAAGATTTAGATACATTTACACAAAATATCTTAAAAGATACTTATATAAATGCTAAAAGATTTGAAAAAATTCAAAATTTAACAACTGAAAGTAAACGAATAGACGAATGGGCGAATACCGTTGATAATTTTATTGAAAAATCTATTGACTCAGGGGAGTACCCTACACTTAATTCTTTAGGTCTTGACTTTAAAAAATTTGCTATGAAAGAATCACGCAGAGGAATTGATTTAAATGATCTTGTAGCCTCATTCTTATTTAGTGCTGAAAGAAATTTAAAACAAACTCCAAAAAAATCTGTATTACTAACAGGTGGAAATTCTTCTGCAGTACCAACAAAAACAAACATATCTGAAGACCAAGTCGCTATGTTAAGAGAAACAAACCCGAAAGAATACAGAAGAATGATTAAATCGGGGCAGATTAATCTTGAAATATAGTTATTGACATTAAGTAAAGTTATCCTATATTATTATAATAATATTCAAACTAACCCTTTGCCTATAGGACAGTTTAATTGAATTTAAAAAGTATAAATTTAATTGAAAGGTTATGATATGGCAACTTATCCAACAAAACTTATAGAAGCTTTTGCAGCTCAAGCTCTAAGAATATTCTATATGACTTCTGTCGCTGACGCTATTACAAATAGTGATTACGAAGGAGAAGTTAGGGACAAATCTTCAAAAGTTAATGTTTTAACTTTTGGAAAGCTTACAGCTCAAAACTATACAGGTGCTAATATGACTGCACAAGCATTCACAGAATCATCTGCACAGTTAACAACTGACCAAGCTAAGTATTTTTATTTTCAAGTGAAAGATTGGGATACTTTTAGATCTTATGTTAAAAATCCTGAAAACACAATCGTTGAGCAGGTAGGTAACGAGATCAAAAAAACTATTGATCAATTTATTTTAGGCTTCTACACAGACGTAGCAGCAGGAAATAGAATTGGTACTGACTACACAACCGGAACTGTTGAAGTAGCCGCTACAACAGGGGTTGTAACAGGAACAGGAACAACTTTTACTTCCGCAATGGTAGGTAGAGGTTTTAAAGCAACAGGACATAGTGCATGGTATAGAATTAAAACTTACACTTCTGCAACTTCTATTATTATTGAAGACGATTTAGATGATGAAACATCTGCTTACACAGGTGGTGCAATCGCTGCAACTGCTACTTACACAGTCGAAGCAGCAACTGCAGTAACATTAACTAAATCAACTATTTTTCAAGAGGTAACAAATTTAGCAGTTAGATTAACAAATGCTGAAATTCCTTACGATAATAGATGGTTAGTAGTACCCGCAAGAATTGCTTCTTTAATTAGAAACGCACCTGAATTTATCTCAACAGGAACTGAATCAGGAAGAGAAACAGTATTAAACGGACAACTAGGCGGAAGATTCGCAGGTTTTTCGGTTTATGAAGTATCTGACGATAGAATAAGTGGAAATAATACTAACGGTTACAGAGTGTTAGGCGGACATAAATCAGCAATTTGTATGGCTATGGGATTAACAAGAAACCAAGTCGAGCAAGACATCATTGGTAACTTTGGTAAAGCATATAAGTCATTATATGTTTACGGTGCTAAAGTTGTAGATGAAAGAAGAAAAGCATTAGTAGAATTATTTTGTAAAGCTTAATTCTAATTAAGTTAGGATCCCCTGCTTAACAGCAGGGGGTCAAACTTAAAGTATTTTTTTAGAAAGATTTTAAATGGCTTCTTTTACTTGGTATTTACAAGGGACATCTCCAACAACAATAGGTGCTACAGATATTTTGCAATTTGCTAAAGCAACCTTTGATTCGCCAATAACTATTACTGAATATCAAGACACGACACACGTTGAATCTTCTACAGGAGTAGATTTATCAACCGGAAATTCACCTAAAAATTCTAAATATTTAACTTCTTCAACTGTTTCTATTGACGGTGGTTCTTCCGAAGCATTAAGTGGAGTATCAACTTCAAATTGCCCTGTAAAAATTAATTTTTCACACGGAACTTCGGTTATAACTTATGACGCAATATTTTATTCTTATGACGGAACTACGACAACTGTTGCTCCTGTAGGAGTAACTTTTCAAGCAGCAGAACAAGGGGACGCTTCTTGGACTAATGCAGAGGGAAGTACAAGTGCGGTAACTATAGCAAACCACAGTACCCCTGCTACTTCTCACGATTATTTTTTGTTAGTGTCTGCAAGTCCTGAATCAGTAGGAGAGAAAACAGATTTTAGTGTTAGAATAGAATTGACTTATTCTTAATAAACAAAAGACTATTTTATAAATAGGCGAAAACTATGAATTACAATGTAAAGTGGCAAGTATCATTAAATAACGGAGAAACTTTTTATGAAAATAAAGGTTTTTTTTTAGAAATAGAAAACGAATTATCTCCTTGGAATAAACTACAAAATTATATACTTCAAAATAATTTTTATATTACTTCTTTATCTTTATACACAGATACAGGTCAAAGGTGGAATTTACCTAGTTTGAGTCAAAACCCTAAATTCAAAGCTTTTGATCTAGCTATTAAACCTTTTAAATTTTCACTTGAAAGAAAAATAGGTTTGGATTGGGACGACAAAAATAAACAAGATATTTACACTTGTATAATTGCTTGGTTTAATATAGGAGAGGAACAATATAAACTATCAACTTGGGTAGACGAAAAAAATACCAATAATTGTTGGAGTTTAATTGTAAAAGAATAATGGCAGACCAAAAACTAACGGAATTACCACAATCAACAGGAGCAACACCAAATGATGAATTATATTTGGTAACAGACACAAGCACTACCCCACAATCAAAAAGAATAACTTTTGACGATTTACAAGAATCAATAACCCATAACAATTTAGCAGGTTTAACGACAGGCGACCCACATACACAATATGCCCTTCTTGCAGGTAGAAGTGGTGGGCAAACAATTACAGGTGGAACTGCTAACTCTAACAATTTGAATTTAGAATCAACAAGTGGTTCTACAAAAGGTTTTGTCCGTATGGTA
>Ga0172372_10005012_pt1 | contig 18610 bp, 18 predicted proteins | sample LakKiv5m_2_FD_114544 | JGI IMG/M metagenome (GOLD analysis project Ga0172372, IMG submission 114544) | Freshwater microbial communities from Kabuno Bay, South-Kivu, Congo - kab_092012_9.5m | ecosystem: Environmental > Aquatic > Freshwater > Lake | place: Democratic Republic of the Congo...
CCCTGGCCGGTGCGGCCGCAGGGGTTCCTTCCGCGCGCACTTCCCGCTCTGATATAGCGATGGACCTGGAGTCCCTGGCCATGGAGTCGGCCGAGCATCCCGAGCTTTTCAAGCCTGCAGCCAACGGTGCCGGAGCGAGCTCCGCGGGGACCCCTCGCTATGCCGAGCCGTCGTTGTTTCCGGCCGGGGCGCACGCCTCCGGAGTCGGATCCGACCGGATGGACGTTTCGGAGCAGTCTGGCGCTGCCGATGCCCGCTCAAGCGCAATCCGGGATCGCATCCGCAGCCGCCTCGGAGGCATGAAGCCATTATGAGAAATCACTCCCGCGCAAGCATCATCCGGTTTGTGTTGCTCGGGAGTCTTCTCCTGCTGCCGGCGTTCATGTACGGTGGGACGGTGCTTGCCGAAGGGGCCGCGGGGGGATATCAGCCGGGCAGTTCGGGCGTGACTCTGCCTTCGTTGAGTCTCTCGTTTGTCAATTCGGACAAGCCGCAGGACGTGGTGGGAGTGCTTCGCATCATCATGATGCTGACCGTGCTTTCGCTCGCCCCTGCGATTCTCATCATGATGACTTCCTTCACCCGGATCGTCATCGTGCTGAGTTTTCTCCGGCAGGCATTGGGCACGCAGCAGATGCCGCCCAACCAGATCATCGTGGGTCTGTCCCTTTTTCTTTCATTTTTTGTCATGGCGCCCACCATCAAGACCATCAACTCCACGGCCCTTGAGCCCTACCTTTCGGGGCAGATGGAACAGTCGGTGGCCTTCGCCAATGCGGAGGCGCCGATCCGGGAATTCATGTTCAAGCAGACGCGTGAAAAGGATCTCGAGCTTTTCCTTTCTCTTTCCAAGGAGAAAAAGCCCGAAACCCGCGAGCAGGTTCCGACCTGGGTGCTCGTGCCGTCCTTCATCATCAGCGAGCTCAAGACGGCGTTTCAGATCGGATTCATGCTTTATCTGCCGTTTCTGGTGCTCGATATGGTGGTGGCGAGCGTCCTCATGGCCATGGGGATGATGATGTTGCCGCCCGTGCTGATATCACTTCCATTCAAATTGCTGCTTTTCGTGCTGGTCGACGGCTGGGAACTGATCGTCGGCAGTCTGGTCAGGAGCTTTGGTTGACATCCGGGAGGGAATCCTCGTGAGTGAAGACATCATCATGAACATCGGAGCGGATGCCGTGCGCACCGCGCTCTATATCGCAGGTCCCATGCTGATCGCCGCCATGGTGATCGGTATCTTGGTCTCCCTCATTCAGGCCGTCACTCAGATCAACGAGTCGACGCTCACCTTCATCCCCAAGATGATCGCCATCCTGATCGTTCTCATGGTCATGGCACCCTGGATGCTCGAGGTCATGGAAAGCTACACGATCCGCACCATCACGGATGCCGGAGAATTGGTCAGGTGAGTGATCCGCTGGTGGCCTTCTCCAACGAAGAGCTGCTCTGTTTTTTCGCCGTACTCGTGCGGTACAGCGTGCTGATCTCCCTGATGCCGATCACGGGCGACCGCGTGGTTCCGGGCCCGGTCAAGATCCTTTTGTCGCTTGCGATATCGTTCGTGCTTTTTCCGGCGCTCCTGCAGCAGGGCTGGGTCAGACCGGCGGACGCTTTGATCTGGGGCGCGAGTGTGACCGGTATCGCGGGCACGGTGGCCATGGAGGTGCTCGCCGGTGCGCTGCTCGCGTTCACTTCGCGGTTGCTCTTCGAAGCCGTGAGCTTCGGTGCCAATCTCATCTCGAGCTTCATGGGGTACTCGGCGGCCACCTTTTTCGATCCGCACTTTGAATCGCAGACGCAAGTGCTGTCGGAGATCCAGATGGCGCTTGCCATGCTCTGTTTTCTCACGCTCGAAGGACATCACATGCTCCTGCAGGCCGCGGTCGACAGCTATCAATGGGTGGGAGTGGGACAGGCCTCCATCGGTCCCCACGTCGTGGAGCGTCTCACGTTCATGACCGGTCAGCTGATCGTGCTCGCGATTCGCATCTCCGCACCGATCGGCGTCTGCATTTTCGGAATCAACGTGGGGTTCGGTGTGCTGGCGCGGGCCATGCCTCAGATGAACGTCCTGGTGCTGTCCTTTGCCGTGACCTCGCTCGTGGGGCTCGTGGTCTTGATGGTGGGCATGCAGGATTGGCTGAGCGCCTCGAGCGGCGTGCTTTCCTGGACGGGTGAGTGGATGACCGGCATGGCACGCGCCATGGCGGGAAAATAGGCTGAACTTCAGCCGGGACGGAAGGGTGAATGGCCGAGCAGGGTGATGGCGAAAGATCCAGTGAAGACCTGACCGACGAAGTCTCCAGTTATCGCCTTGAGGAGTACCGTCGGAAAGGTATGGTCGCGCAGAGCCGGGAGCTCACCGGCATGCTCGTGCTTGCCGCGTCGGGCGCCGCCCTTTGGGCCTGGGGGCCCGGCGCCGGAAAAAATATCATGGATTATATGCGGGAGGTGTTCCGCGCCGATTTGACCGCTACCGCCAATCTCTCCAACAACGATGTGCTCGCCGCGACTTTCATGCGCGCTTTGCGGGTGATGGCGGGAATCGGCGCGCCCGTGGCGCTTGCCGGATTCCTGATCGGAGTCGTGGGGAGCTTTGCCCAGATCGGGAGCATATTCTCCGTCGAGGCGTTGACACCCGATTTTTCCAAAGTGGATCCGCTCAAGGGGTTTCAGCGACTTTTTTCCGGAAAGCAGCTCGTCGAGGGGTTGCGGCTTCTGCTCAAGACGGGAGCCGTGGCTTGGGTTGCTTACGGCGTCTTCGAGGGGTGGCTCCCCGGGCTCACGCAGAGCCTTGATCAGGACACGGCGACTCTCATGCCCGTGATCAGCGAGGCCGGTCGCACCATGTTCACCGCTCTTTTCGGGGTACTTCTGCTTTTCTCCCTGATCGATTTCGGGATGCAGAAGTGGCAATACAACAAGCAGCTCCGCATGACCAAGCAGGAAGCCAAGGAAGAATTCAAGGAGAAGGAAGGGGATCCGCAGATCAAGGCCCGGGTTCGCGCCGTGCAGCGCGAGATGGCCCGCAAGCGGATGATGGAGGCGGTCCGAACCGCGGATGCGATCGTCACCAATCCGACGCATATCGCGGTGGCCATCAAGTACGACAAGGATTCCATGGCCGCGCCGAGGGTGGTCGCCAAGGGTGCCGACTTTTTGGCGGAAAGAATCAAGAAAATCGCCGCTGAGACGGGGATCCCCCTCGTGGAAAATGTGGCGCTCGCCCGGACTTTGTTCAAGACTGTCAAAGTGGGGCATTACATCCCGCGTGCGCTCTATCAGGCGGTCGCGGACGTGCTGGCCTACGTCTACCGTCTCAAGAGCAGGAGGCTCTGAGTGCGGCATCCCGAGGCACGGGGCTTCGGGGTGACAAACCGACTTGAACGACCCGCTGGGGACCCGGAGATTCATGAGGAGTCTTCTCGATCGCCTGACCCGGAATTCTGATATCGCCTTGGCCGTGGGCCTGGTCATGATTCTCGCGGTCATGATCATTCCGATGCCCGGCTTCATGCTGGACCTCCTGTTGTCGATGGGGATCGCCATGTCGGTGGTCCTCCTGCTGACTTCGATTTACGTGCAGCGCGCGGTCGAGTTCTCGGTTTTTCCTTCGCTTTTGCTCATCACCACTCTTTTCCGGCTTGCGCTCAACGTGGCCACCACCCGTCGCATCCTGCTCAGCGGTGCGGATCAGGGCACCAAGGCCGCCGGAGATGTGATCGAAGCCTTCGGCGAGTTCGTCGTCGGCGGAAACTACGCGGTCGGTCTCGTGGTCTTCGTGATCCTCGTGATCATCAACTTCATCGTCATCACCAAGGGCGCAGGCCGCGTGGCCGAGGTCGCAGCCCGCTTCACCTTGGATGCCATGCCCGGAAAGCAGATGGCCATCGACGCCGATCTCAATGCGGGCCTCATCAACGAAGAAGAAGCCCGACGCCGGCGTTCCGATATTGCGCGCGAGGCCGAATTCTACGGGGCCATGGACGGTGCCTCCAAGTTCGTGCGCGGCGATGCCATTGCGGGGATCATGATCGTCGTCGTCAATATCATAGGTGGTATCATCATCGGTACCCTGCAGCGGGGCATGGATGTGGGCCGTGCGGCCGAGACTTTCGCGCTCCTCACGATCGGCGATGGTCTCGTGTCCCAGATTCCGGCGCTGATCATCTCGACCGCTGCCGGTATCATCGTGACTCGCACGGGTGGAACCGCCAAGTATACGGACGAATTCACGCGCCAGCTTTTCATGAATCCCAAAAGTCTCGGGGTCTCGGCCGGCGTTCTGGCCGTGATGGGAATTGTTCCGGGCATGCCGACAGTCCCTTTCCTTCTGCTTGCGGTCACGCTCGGGGTCACCGCACGGGCCTTGGTCCAGAAAGCGGCGGAGGAAGAGAAGGAAAAGAAATCCAAGGCGGATGCCGAGAAACTCAAGCCGGTGGCGGAAAAACTCGAGAACCTGCTTGCCGTGGACATGCTGGAACTGGAAGTGGGGTACGGGCTCATCGGTATCGTGGACTCGGACCAGAACGGGGATCTGCTCGAGCGCATCTCCAATATCCGCAAGCAGTTCGCACTCGAGCTCGGGATCATCGTGCCGCCGCTCCGGATCCGCGACAACCTCGAGCTCAAGCCCGGAGACTACCGGATGTTGCTCAAGGGCAACACGATCGGCGAAGGCGCGCTCATGGTGGGTCACATGCTGGCGATGGATCCCGGCAACGTGCTCGAGCCGGTGCCCGGAATTCCGACCAAGGAGCCGGCGTTCGGACTCGACGCCATCTGGATCACGGAGCGTCAGAAGGAGGAAGCGACCTATGCGGGATACACGGTCGTGGATCTCTCGACGGTCATCGCCACTCATATATCCGAACTGATCCGCAGCAACGCGCAGGAGTTGCTGGGGCGGCAGGAACTCCAGTCTCTGCTCGATTCCTTCAAGCAGACCTATCCCAAAGTGGTGGAGGAGCTTATCCCCAATCTGTTGCCGCTCGGATCCGTCCTCAAGGTCCTCAAGGGGTTGCTGCGCGAGGGGGTCTCGATCCGGGACCTGCGCACCATCCTCGAGGCGCTGGCCGATGCGGCACCCTATCAAAAGGATCCGATGGTGCTCACCGAGCAGGTGCGCGGTGCGCTCAATCGTGTGATATCTCGCAAGCTCGCCGGTTCGGCGGGCGAGTTGCAACTCGCGACGCTCGATCGCGGGGTCGAAGAAGCTTTTGCCGCCGGAATCATCCAGACGGACCAGGGACAGCAGCTTTCTCTGGATCCCGAGTTCGTGCACAAGTTCGTGTCCGGAGTGAATCAGCAGGTTCCGGAGTTATCGGCGCAGGCCGGGACTCCGATCCTGCTCTGCTCGCCGCTGATTCGCCCGCATGTTCGGCAGATTCTGGAACGGTTCAATCCGGGCGTCGTGGTGATCTCGCACAATGAGATCGCATCCAACATACCCGTCAAGACTTTGGGAACAGTGAGGTTGGCAAATGCATATTAAGAAGTTCGAAGCCCCGACCCTTCAGGAAGCCTTGGAGAACGTCAAACGGGAGTTGGGACCCGAAGCGATCATTCTTCAGACCAAGAAGTACAAGCGAGGCTTCGGCCTGATGTCGCAAGGCTCGGTCGAGATCACTGCAGCCATATCGGATCGCTCGCTCCTCAAAAAAGCCGTCACGGAGCGCAAATTGGGATCGACCGGAATGGAGCGCATCAAAAAGCTCCCGGCCTCGCAGCAAGCCGAGATTCAGGATCGGGTCCACGACGATGTGATGGAGTCCCACTTGGCCCGTGCGCTGGATGGCGGGGGGGCGGACAAGGTGACGCTCGGGGCGAAAAAGTCACAGGGTGTTGATCGTTCCGCGGCCTTGGTCGCTCCTCCGCAGGTCCGAACGCAGCCGGGTCCGGTTCGCACGCGGGCCCCGCAGTCCACCCCGGTCGCGACAGGCGCTGTTCCTCTCACCTCGCGGACCGATACGGCGGTCGCTACGCCGAGGCCCGTCACGCAGCGCCGCTATATCGATATCACAGACGATGAGGATTCTGCATCCGGTTCCGCCGCCGCCAAGGGGGGGGATTCGCCGAAGGCGACGTCCACCGGCGACGCCAGAATACCCGGCCAGCTCTCGGGCGGTGCGCCCGGGTCCGGAAAGTTCGATCCGTCCAAATCCGTCAACGAAGAAGTCGAGCAGCTGAAACGTCTCGTGCTCGAACTCAAGAGCGCTCAGGAGGAAAAGCAGGAGTCGACCTTGGGTCTCGGGGATCGTCAGGCGCTCGGACGCGAGCATGGACTGACGAGTCCGGTCCTGCAGGAGGCTTTCGAGCTCCTGATCCTGAGTGGACTCGAGAAGCGCCATGCCGTGCAGCTCCTTCGCAAGGTGGCGTTCGAACTGGGTGGCGATATTACTGACGCGGACCAGGTGCTCGACCAGCTGGCGGCCGAAATCCTTCAGGCGGTCAAGGTGCGCGAATTTCCGTTCAAACGTGCGGCGAGTGGTCGCCCCGAAGTGGTTTGCGTGGTGGGTCCGACGGGAGTGGGCAAGACCACGACGGTCGCCAAGATCGCAAGCCTTGCGCTCGCGCCGCGCAAGGACGGGGCTCCGCTCAGGGTCGGCCTCATCAATCTGGATTCCTACAAAGTTGCGGCCAACGACCAACTCGCGACCTACGCGCGCGTTCTCAATGTGCCTTTCCGGGCCGCCTCCAATGCTGATGAACTGCGTGCGGCGATGGTGGACTTCCAGAGTCTGGACCTCGTTCTGCTCGATACGGCCGGGCGCTCGCACCGGGACCCTGAAGCACTCAAGGCGATGGAGAACCTCATTCGCACCCTGCCGGACGTGCGCACTCAGCTCGTGGTTTCCGCCACGACCCGGGACACCGAGCTTGCGGACACGACTGCGAGATTTGCGGTGTTTTCGCCGGAAGGGATCACGGTTTCCAAGCTGGACGAGGCAGCCACCTTCGGGGGGATTGTCAACCTCGGATTGCGCAGCCGGCTTCCCTATATCTTTTTTGCGACGGGACAGCGGGTCCCGGAGGATATCGAGCCCGCCACTGCGGAGCGCGTGGCGGCCTTGGTGCTGGATCTGGAGTTCTGATTTTTTAAACTTTAAAGGTTTAAAACGGCGAACGAGGAAGTCCTTGCCGTGTGAAAACCGAAAGTCGCACCGAATATTGAAATTGTCCGGTGCGCGGACGTGACTCGGCGGACGGGTTTGTTAGACTCAAGGAAGGGTGAGGTGATGGGATGGCTCTGAACCACGGAATTCAAAAATATCGCGACGCAGCCAAGACCGCCGGAGGAGCCCCGGCGCGTGGAAAGCCGGCACGAAATTCGGCGGAACTCGTGGCGAATCCGAAGGCCCGGAAGAAGACCCGCTCTTCGCGCGAGCACGGCGATGAGGAACAGGGGGAAGTCGAGGTCACGGCCCGCAAGGCGGGTGTGGATTCGGACGATTCGGCCGAGGAAGCGTTTCTCGAGGAGTCAGGCTCCGAGCTGGACGGAGCTGCCGAGAGCGTCCTCAAGACCAAGGGTGCCGGTGAGGATGAGGACGAAGAGCTGCAGGCCGATCTCGAGGCCGAACTCGAGCGTGAAGCGCCTCACACCAATGCCCTCGTCAAGGAAGATTTCAGCCCGGTCAACAGCTCGCGTGACAAGCTGATTCTCGAGTACGCCCCGCTCATCAAGTATATCTCCCAGAAGATCGCGGCGCGGTTGCCCGCCAATATCGAACTCGACGATCTCATGTCCTCGGGTGTGATCGGACTCATGGATGCGATCGAGAAATACGATGCCACCCGGGACAACAAGTTCAAGACCTATGCGGAATTCCGGATCCGCGGCGCGATCCTCGATGAGTTGCGTGCGCAGGACTGGGTGCCCAGGTCCGTCCGCGAGAAGGCCAAGCAGCTCGAGCGCTGCTATGCCCGGATCGAGCAGGCCAAGGGACGTCAGGCCACCGAAGAAGAAGTCTGCGAGGAGCTCGGAATATCCGCCGAGGAATTCCATGACATGCTCAATCAGGTCAAGAGCGTGGCCTTGCTTTCCTATGATGATATCTCGAGCTTTTCCAAGGCTGACAAGCGGGCTCTGCACGGACTCGGTGAAGGAGGGGGGCGCGCCCCCACGCCCTTCAATGAAGTCAACGTGGCGAGTGTGAAGAAGATCATAGCCGATGCGATCACGGACCTTCCCGAGAAGCAGCGTCTCGTGCTCTCGCTCTACTATTACGAGGATCTCAACCTCAAGGAGATCGGTCGGGTCCTTGATGTGACCGAGTCGCGCGTGAGTCAGTTGCACACCCAGGCGGTGCTCAGGCTCAAGGCGCGACTCAAGAACCACTTCGACGATTTTCTGGCTCTGTTTGGTTGATGGGTGAGGGGCGGTCTGATGATATCAGGCCGCCTGCGACCCGCCTTCGCCGGAATTTTCGGTGGCTGGAGCGCCCGCAGCCGCCGGCGGGGCTTCGGCGGGGGGCGCTTCGGTCGCCGGCGCCGTCTGTTCGCTCTGCAATTTTCCATCTCCCGGAATCACGGACGGAACCAAGGCGCCCAGCCAGGTCTTGGTGAGCTCCTCGCAGTATTTCGAGACCTCGGCCCGTTCCGCTTCGCTCTTGTAAAGAAACTCGATTCCCACCCGCCACGAAAACGACTGCTGCTGAATGAGTTTTGAGTCGGTGCGCACTTCGTTGCAGATGAGGACTCTGCCAGTGATATAAAAACGACGGGGTTCGTCGATCGTGAGAGCGATCTCCTGGCCCATCTTGAGTCGCTGGGTCGTATAGGCTCCAACACCCGCCAGGGAAAACTCATTCAAAATAACGCGGGCGGGCAGGATCGTGGAGTGGCTTTCATCGCTGGATTCGCCGTTCAGGCTCGAATTCAAAGTCTTGATCTCGGCGTCGGTGCGCTGGAGTTTGACCCGGTTGTCCGGCAGGGTTGAATCGATTCGGCGCCCGTCCGGACCGATGATGCCGTTCGTGGAGTTTTTGGGTGAATTTTTTTTGCTGGATCCGAACATGCTTATGAACTCCATCTACTTTGTGTTTCGGAGTTTGAGGTCCATATCTTGAGGTCGAGTTCTTCTTCACGATGAGCCAGGCTGGAAATTGACGCAAGATGGGTCGGTGCAGACCTCAAAAAACGTAAAAAAAATGGCGCTGGCGGCCCTTCCCGGGCCCTGCCAGCGCCTGAATGGGTTGATCTCATCCGTGGGTCAGATTTGGAGTCCCAGACGGACGGCCAAAGTCCGGTTTTCGCGTCCTCCGGCGTTCAGGGTCATTTCCTCGCCCTGGGTGGCGACATCCAGCTGGAGCGCCCAGAGATCGACGCCCAGGCCTGCGCAGAGGTAACCTTGGTTCACGCCCAAGCGGAGTGCCAGACGCTTCCAGTGGGTCTCGCCCCCGATATGGAGCATGCGGAAGAGACTTCCCTCGCCGTTGTTGCCGATATTCTGGACCTCGAGTCCCAGCGTCGTGCGCGAGAGGAAGCTTGTGGCTTCCTTGTAGGCTGATATCCCGAGCCCGAGCGTCCGCCCGGCCGCGGGCACGTTCTCGGCGGAGCCGAGCACGCCCAGGCCTGCGCCGTAGTCCATGCCCAGCGCATTGCTGATCGTGGCAGCCGTGATGAACTGCACTTCATCTGGCTTCCACGGCAGGACGTAGGTCGCACCCAGATCAAAATCAAATTTGGCGCCCTCACCGGCATTTGCGAGCAGGTTGGTTGCACCGGTCGTCAGGAAATCCGAAAACACGATCTCGGGGCCCGAGATTCGGTACTTGTAGTGCGCGGTCATGCCGACGCTCAGTTCCTTTTCTTCCAGGAACTTGCGTCCGACCGTCAGGCTCGGTCCGATATCAGCGAGGATCCGGGAGTCGACTCGGAACGAATTGCTCAATCCGAAATCACTTTGGACGGATCCTTGGATTCCGAACGCATAGCTCATGTTCTCGAACGGCAGGTACACGCCGAGCAGGGTCGGGGAGACCCGGACGTGGCTTTGCTCGCCGGCGGTGCCCATCAACCCGTCGATGCCGCCTGCCGCCGCTTCGGAGAGGGTGCTGAGCCCCTCCGTTTTGACGTTGGTGGCGATATCCGCGAGCTGCACTTTCCATTTGGGGTTTGCGGTCACGCGCGCCGGATTGCCGGAGAAGTTTTCCTCGTAGAGTCCGGTGGTGAGCTTCATGCCACCCATGCCCCCGATGCGGGGGTTGAGGTAGGTCGTGATGATCGAGTCGATGGCATGAGCACCCGGAGCTTGAATCAGGGCGGCAGCCGTCAGGGTCAGTGAACTTTTCAATAGGGTCTTATTCATGATTGATATCTCCAGGCTCAGCCGCCGATGCCTTGCTCGAGCAGGGCATTCATGTAGCATTGATCGATCGCGCCAGCAGTGTTGTAGCCGGCTGCTTCGAGTTGCTCGAACTCCTCGCCGAACTCCGCCGTGTCCCCGGTCGAACCGCCGGAAGTGTCCTGTCCGAGTTCGCCCAAAGCCGCATTCAGCGCATTCAGTCCCGAGCGGATCATGGCCATGCTGGGATTTTCGCCTGCCAGAGTCGTGATGTCGTCCGCCGCCCAGTCGGGAACCGCGGTGTCCGCGCTCGGATCCAGTTCGGCAGACGGTGCGCAGGCGGGTTCCGTCTCGCAGGTGGTGGTCGCAGCGCAGATATCAGAATCCCCGCTCACGAGGTCCGCGGCTTCGAACGTCGTGTTGCCGTTTGAGTCGGCGGTTTCCGCCAGCAGCTCGGCCACCAAGCTCATGGTCGTCACGAGCTTGGTCAGGCCGCGGAGGTTCAGGCTTGCATCCGAGATCTCAAGCGAGAGTCGGTAAGCGCGGAAAAGCGCTTCGCGCTTGGCTTCCCCCGGGTTGAGGGCAGCCATCTTGTTGGCCAGCGCGTTGACGGGGGCACCGCTCCCGGAGCTTGAATTCGCGGTCAGGGCGCTGAAGAAATCGCCGAGCTCGATGCCTTCGTCGGTCAGGATGGTGAAGGCTTCCTCGCTGCGAGCTTCGTCGGCGAGGTCACCGCTGATTTTCGCGTAGTTCTCGCGGGCGCAGTCGATATCACCCGCATCCAGGCAGGCGCGGGCGCGCGAGAGGTACTGGGCCGAGTTGCCCGGGCCGTCGAGAAAAGAAAAAATGTTGCAACCCGCGAGCATGGGGAGTGCAAGCAGGCTCAGGCCGATGGCGGTGTGTTTTAGATATACGTTACGGGGGGCGCGATTCACGGGGGGATCTCCTTCCATGTCGATGACCGTGGTGCCGAACTCATTTCGGCGATCTTGATTGAGCGCTTCAAGAGTAAGAGCCCTCTTTCGGGGCGGTCAAAGAAATTCTCGCGATTCACCTTTATTTCGCTTTCTCCAGCGCCTTGGCCTCGTTCCAGTACCGATCCATCTCTTCGAGGTTGGAGTCCTCGGGGCCCTTGCCCTGTTCCTTGAGTCGGCGTTCGATATGTCGGAACCGGCACTGGAAGCGGGCGAGAGTCGAGCGCAGGGCGTCTTCCGGGTTGAGCTTGAGCAGGTAGGCCACATTGGAAATGGAAAAGAGCAGGTCGCCGAGTTCCGCTTCGGCCCTCGTCTTGAGTTCCGAACGGCGCGGATCTTCTTTGGCGATCCCTTCGAGTGCCCGGGCTTCGACTTCAAACTCCTTGAGTTCCTCATGGAGCTTTTCGATCGGACCTTCGAGGTCCTTCCATTGGAATCCCACCTTGGTCACTTTCTCGATCACGCGCGCCGACTTCTGGAGGGCCGGAAGGCCCTTGGGGACGCCATCCAATACGCTCGCCTCGAGGTTCGAGGCCTTCTCCTTGGCTTTTTGTTTTTCCCAGCTCTGAAGAGCCGCATCGGCTGAGTCAGCCTTGCTCCCACCGAAAACATGCGGATGCCTGCGCACCAGCTTGTCGGCGAGCCCCTGTGCGACATCAAAGATATCAAATGCCCCGGCTTCGCGGGTGAGCTCCGAGTGGAGGGTCACCTGCATCAGAAGGTCCCCGAGTTCTTCGCGGAAGTCCGCCTTGTTCCGCTCCACGTGGAGGGCTTCGGGCGAGTCGAGCCGGTCGAGCACGTCGAGCACCTCGAAAGCCTCTTCGATCAGATACTGGCGCAGGGATTGGTGAGTCTGGGCGCGGTCCCAGGGACAGCCATCCGGGGCGCGGAGTCTCCGCACGGTTTCGACCAGGTAGAGCAGGGCATCGATCTTTGCTCGGTGGGCTTCCTGGATTTGAACGGGGGAATCGGGACCGGGGCCGTAGTGCGGGTTTCGGGTGTTCATGGTGATGAAACCCTAGCATGGGCGGGCGCGCTCCCGACAGGCAGAATTTTCCAGGTGTCGGGAAATGTGCGCCTGGATATACTGATTCCATGTCCGTATACGGTAGATATAAGAAGTCGGGAATGGATGGATTCAGGAGTCTGGTGGCCTTGCTCGAGACCACGCCCATCGAACGCCGGCAGAAGATGTTCGATGTGGGGATGCTCGAGGACCCGGAGTACACGCGGCAAGCGATGCTCTACCTCATGACTTTTGCGGATGTCCTGTCGTTGAACGATTTGGAGCTGGCCGAGCTTCTCAATCGGGTGCCCATTCGTATTACGGCACTGGCCGTGCACCCGCTGGGTGCCGATGTGCGGGCGCGGTTTCTCAATCAGGCACCCCGAAAAAAACAAGTGGACCTCAAGCTTCTGCTGGAGGGCGAGGCGCCGGCCCTGGGGCTCGTGGGCGGGGCGCAGCTCCAGACGGTGGGGCACCTGCGCGAACTCGAAAAGCTCGGAGTCATCCGGATCAAGCGTATTCCCGAACAGCTTCCGTCCGCCCCCAAAGGTTCACTTCGTTCGGCGTGACCCTGCGGTCTTCCGATTTTTTGACGCCGGTCTCATCCGATCGATGAGGCCGGAGCGGGCTTTGGATCCGAGTGCCGCGAGAAGCTCCCCTTCGAGTCGCGCCTGCTTGGCGAGTTGATATCTACTTTTTTCGTGATCCAATCCCAAGAGATGCAGCACCCCGTGCACGAGCAGCACGCGCAGTTCTTCCGAAGGAGAGTGGCCGGATTCACGAGCCTGTGCCTGCAGCACCGGCAGGCAAACCACGAGTTCGCCGAGCATTCCCTGATCCCGGAAGACCTCGGGGGCGGGGAAACTCAGGATATCGGTGGGTTCCTTCTTGCCGCGCCAGCGCCCATTGATCCTTGTCATTTCCGGCGTGTCCGCGAAGCGCACCGAGAGCGTCCAGGGAAGGCTGCAGATCTTGTTGCGCCAGGCGAGCGCGTACAGATCACTGCGGTCCACGGCCGCATCGAGGATTTTTGCGAGTTCTCGCAAGGCTTTGTTTTCCCAGCGTTCGAGTTCCGCTCTGGATGGAGTGGCTTTTTTCATGCAGTCCTCGCGAGTGAATGGGGTCGGGCTCGGACGCGGGAGAGTCGGTGTCCGAACCAGACAAAAAAGAGCCAGAATCCGACCTCGGTCGCTCCCGTTCCCCGGGGGGCACGCGGGGGCGCGTCTGGTCCGGTTCGGGCCGACAGGCTCGCGCACCCGAGCGGGAGGCTTGCGTCGGTCGACGGATAGGCGAGCGTCAGGGCATATCGATCATCGAACGTCAGGTCGGGACCGGGCTGGCGGTAACTCATGACCGCTCCATTGACCACCGAGTGAGCGAGTCCCAGGCAGTGCCCGAATTCGTGCGTGAGCAGCATCCTTCGGTAGTCGGAGTCTCCGTCATCGAGGGCGGCGGCCAGGAGTTCGATCGAGCACGGCGTTTGGATGACGCCCTCGGCATCCCAGGAGACCAACGCCTGTCCGCCGGCGTAGGAGTTGGAGAGGGAGTCCAGAATCTCGAATCGAATATCACCGCCCTCGGCGACCGGGACCTGCCGGAAAGTGATATAGGCCGAGTCGACGTCCTCCCATTGGGCGACGGCCTGAGCAGCGAGCGCTTCGAGCGCGGCGTCGGACGTGCTGATCGACCAGGTCACTTCGGGCGCGCTCTCGCTGATATCCAATCGGATGGGATTGCCCCGCCACTCGTTGATCGGCGATGCGGCAGCGGACGGGATGACCGCGAGAAGCAAGGCGGCACTCAGGGGGAGGATGGTATTCATCGAGAGGCTCCGGGAATCAGGTAAGTGAATCCGACGAGGTACTCGGGCTCGAAGCTCGTGCTGCTCAGGGAAAAGAGCAGGTCATTGTCGATTCGGACCCCGATCCTCCCCGGACCGACCTTGAACAGCGTGAAGGCCAGACTGAGCCCGGGTCCGGTCTGGATGTCGGTCTCGGTCCTGCGCACCGCGAAGTTGACGCTCGGACTGAGAAAGGAAGTGTCGTTCCAAAGGGCGCGGTACGCGCCCGTGAGACTTAATCCGTCATACTCGAAGGAATGCAGCGAAGCCTCCCAGTTCCCGAAGCGGATGCGTCCGCCGAGCACGGGTTCTCCACCTGCGTTGGGTCCCAATCCCTGCACTTGCACCGAGAGCTCACGGAGTGCGGCACGCGCGGGGGCGGGGATGATCAGTCCGGCGGAGATCGCCCCCCAAAACAGGATTACCGCGCGACGCTTAAAAAGTGACATGCAGACCTCCCGTGATCCGCGTCAAGGGCCAGATCACCCAGGAGGAGAGCTGGCTGATATCATAGATGCCGGCCTGACATTCGAAGAGCGCGTGGATGCCGAAGCGTTCGCCCAGACGAAAGCCCGCGCGGGTGACCAAGGCGGGCATCCAGCCGATGGAGTTGCTCCCCGAAGCGGCGTCGCTCACGCGATCGGCGTAGGCGCCCAGTCCGAAGCCCACCAGCGGCCTGAAAGTCTGTCCCTGGCCGGGAGTCCATTCGCGGACCAGCGATCCGAAATAGATCGTCTGCGTGTAATCGGAGATCCGGAACGGAATCGTGGCGCCCGCTTCCATCACCCAGAAACCCGAATTGAATTTCCCGAAACTCAGTTGCAGGGAGCCTGCCGCTCTCCGGTATCCCTCGAGCGGGAGCTGCAGGCCTGAACCCCGGACTGCGACCTCCAGTGCGTCGGCGCGGTTGGATATCATGAAGCCTGCGGGGAGCGCGAAAGCGAAGGCGAGGAGTGCGAGGGAAAACGAGGGTTTCACGCCTTTTATTTCATCAAGGATCCCCGGGTCCTTGCAATGTCGGAAACGTTCCTTTTGAAAAAGAGTGCCCCTCACTGATAGTATGCAGGGGGAGGTTTCTTTCGATGCTGTCAGGGGCGTCAAAAATCCGCCACCTTGCCGTGCTTCTGAGTCCGTTGGTCGCGGGCTGGACAGCCTTCCAGGCTTCGGCTCTTGATCTCCCTGGCGCGATGGATATCGCTTCCTCTCCGGTGGGCAGGCTCGAGCTCTCGGGGATTCCCGCAGGAGACCGCTGCCACCTGGAGGGTGTCCTGCACTCGGAATTGCCCGGCTCCGGTGGCACGGGCAACTACGCCCTTCATCCGTGCCCACCATCGACGACTCCCGCCACCACGGATTTTTTCGCCAGTGCCTGCTCGTGCCAGATCGGCCCGACCGGATTGCTCACTCAGATGCGCAAGGCGGAGGAGAGTACCCAATCCCGGGCGCGGGAGCAGGACGGGGTGGTGGATGGGCGGATCAAGGACTCCTCCGAGTTCAAGGCGGAGATGGCGCTGAGGAAGCGCCTGGTTTGCGAAGCCTGCCTGGCCAAGCTGTCGGCTCCTGATATCACTCCCGACGAATTCATGGATTGCCGGGGACGGCAGGCTGCCGGGGTGCCGTCTTCCTTGGGGCTTTCCTTGGTCCGCGAGGGCGATGCTTTTGCCTCTGTCCTTCAGAATACGGGTTGGCGACCGCCTGCGTCCTCGGAGCAGGCTTCGGGATTATATCTACGCAGCCCGCCCAAGCACGGGGGCAGTCGAATTGCTCGGGTCCATTACGAGGCTTTTTGCCGGAACGAGGCACTCGATTTTTTCAGTCCAGCCGAGAATCTCTCCCGCATCAAAGGGGGGCTCTGGTTGGGGAGTCTGCAAGCGCCCAACCTCTTCACGGCGACACTGCCCGAACAAGATGTGATTTCAATGGATATCAAGGACAACTCCGGGGCTCGGCTGCCTCGGTACATCACAAAAGGTCTCGCCGATCGACTGGCAGCCGAGCAGGAGCGTGCGACCGCGGAGCTCTTTTCCGAGGAGCAGAAAGCGACTTTGCAGAGCGCGTTTGCTGCCGCCCGGGATCAGGCTTCAAAGACGGTGAGCAAGCTCCATGATCCGGCCAAAATTCCCTGTCCGACGCAGCCTGCACCCCCGGATGCACGGTGCGAGGAAAAACGTAGAAAAGTTCAGGAGCGCCGGGATGCGATTCTGGCTAAACTGGCGGCGACCCAGTGGAAGCCCAACAACGATCCCACGGATTCCGAGCGCAGTGGTGCGAGCTATTCCTTTGCGGCCAACGAGATCCGGATTTCAGCGTCCTGGGGTGATATCTCGAAGCTCAATCCGGATGCACTCCAGTTCATTTTGCTTCACGAATTCGGGCACGCGGTCAAACATGCCGCCGATGACAAGAAGGCGGGCGCATCGTCCTTTTCAATCCCGCCCATCCTCGTGCGCATGCCGGGGACCACGCCCTCTGCTCCTCCCGCGTGGACGACCGTGCCCAGTCCGGGGGATTCGATCGAGGCCTGCCTCGAATCAGAAGCCTCCCTCGGGGCGCATTCTCATCAGGAAATGCATGAGGCTTTTGCGGATTATTTTGCAGTCGAGGCCATGGCGTTCAAGTGGGGGGCTTCGACGGGCAATCAATCCCGATACAAGAAAATGGGCCTAACGCTTTGCGATGGCGGCTATCCGGAGGATTCGGAAGAACGGCATCAGGACCCCCATCCCACGAGTCCCGAGCGTCTGAATCGGATGATCGCCGCGCATCCGGTGGTTCGTGCCGCTTTTGGACAAAAGCCTTTGGCCGCGGATGGAAATCCCCGCTACTGCAAGGAGTTCTGAATGAAAACGCGCGCACGCTTTGCAGTCTTGATCCCGGTTTGGGTGTCGCTACTCCTGGCGGGGGCCGATGCTTTTGCTCGCGAGCCGAGTGTGCTCGCGCGTATTTCACTCACACGGGAATCCGGGGTGACGGAGTACGAGCTGCTTTCGGGCGGAGCGGTCCGAAAAAAAATCGCCGACAAAGTCGCGAGTTCCATCAAGATCCCGGCACCTGCGTTTAATGAACGGATCCGCCCGGCGTTGCAGGAGGGGCTGCTGCGTCTCCAGGTTCACGCGGCCACAGATGGCGTGGAGTGCCCGACCGCGACGGTGCGCGTTTGGGTCCAAGGGGTCGCGGATTTCCGGATCTGTGAAGACGACCCTGCAGTGCGGGAAAAAGTCATCGATCGCGCCCGGGCTTTTGAATTCATTCTTTCCCAAAAAAAATGAGAGCTCGCGCTTCTTGAGACTGGGTTCAGGCCTGCACCCTTGCGCAACTCCTGCAAGGCAGGCTATTTGTGACGGATCATGAGTACTTCGAGCACCCAGATCCTGGCACCCCACGAAATCCGCGAGCGTCTCTCCACGATGAAAGAGAAGCTCGATTTCCTCCGGGGGTCTCTTTGACCTGGCGGTCAAACAACGCCGGATCGCCGAACTCGAAGACCTCTCCACGCAACCTGAATTCTGGGCGGACAACCGTAAGGCCCGCACCCTGACGCAGGAAAAATCCCGCCTCGAAACCGAAGTGAACGGCTTCAAAGCACTTGAGGGCGGTTATAACGATGTGATGGCGCTTCTCGAGCTCGCCACCGAAGCCAACGACGACGACTCGATGGCCGAGGTCTCGACCATGATCGTGGATCTGGCCGCCCAGTTCGAGCAGGCCGAATTCAAGAAGATGCTCAGCGAGGAGATCGATCCCAAGAACGCGATTCTCACGATCAACGCGGGCGCCGGCGGCACCGAGTCCCAGGACTGGGCGCAGATGCTTCTGCGGATGTACCAGCGCTGGGCGCAGGACAAGGGCTTCAAGGTTGAACTGATGGATGCGCTCCCGGGCGAAGAGGCCGGCATCAAGAGCGGCACACTGCTGATATCAGGTGAGTTCGCTTACGGGCAGCTCAAGAGCGAAGCGGGCGTGCACCGCCTGGTGCGGATTTCTCCCTTTGATTCCAATGCCCGGCGCCACACGTCGTTCACTTCCGTCTTCGTGACGCCCGAGATCGACGATGATTTCGAAGTCGTCATCAATCCCGTCGACCTGCGTATCGACGTGTATCGCGCCGGCGGCAAGGGGGGGCAGGGCGTCAATACGACCGATTCAGCGGTGCGGATCACGCACATGCCGTCGGGGATCGTCGTGGCCTGTCAGCAGGAACGCTCGCAGATCAAAAACAAGGACCTCGCCATGAAGGTCCTGCGGTCGCGCCTCTATGACCGGCACCTGGAAGAAGAGCGCAAGAAGCAGCAGGCGATCGAGGACACCAAAAAAGATATCGCTTGGGGTTCGCAGATCCGCTCGTACGTTCTGCATCCCTACAAGATGGTCAAAGATCACCGCACGGGTCATGTGGTGTCCTCGGCCGAGAAGACGCTCGACGGGGATCTCGATGGATTCATCAAGGCCTTCCTCACTTGCCGGATCACCGGGGAGTGGGCGCGCGGAGGCGGAGGCGACGA
>Ga0172372_10005017_pt1 | contig 18599 bp, 29 predicted proteins | sample LakKiv5m_2_FD_114544 | JGI IMG/M metagenome (GOLD analysis project Ga0172372, IMG submission 114544) | Freshwater microbial communities from Kabuno Bay, South-Kivu, Congo - kab_092012_9.5m | ecosystem: Environmental > Aquatic > Freshwater > Lake | place: Democratic Republic of the Congo...
CGTGCTGTGCGGAACGCTGTTCTTCAACGCGGCGGCGACTGCCTCCTTCACCCTCAGCAGATGCTCGCGCTCGTTGACTGCGCGGACGATGAGGGCGGCAGAGGCCTCCGTCCATACTTGCCCTATATCATCTTCCGGGCTGTCTGGCCCGGAGAATATGGCATATGCCCCGTCGCATTCTTCCCAAGCCCACGGTCTCGGAGACGCCTTTTTCAACAATTCCTCACCCATCGCACCTCTCCCACACCGTGCCGTAATTTACCCCATCGTCCAAAATTTTTCCCGGCGGCCTCGACTCTGAGCGCGGGCTGTACCGTCTCTCACCGGTAGCGCGGGAAACGACGTTATGAGCGATTCACCTCCGAATTGCATAGCACGACATGGGGCAGACGACGATCGTCGATCCTACGATCATTTTCTCCTACTCAGTTGCGTTTTTTTACCATGTTTGGATTGCCCCCGACCCCCTTCCGAGCGGGATCTCGTCCCATGCGATACGGGAACAAGTCGCAGTCGTGCATCAGACACGTCCGAACCGCCTTGAGTGATCCGGCGCATTGCGTACAGAACGCTCTGATCTTTTTCAAAGGCGACTTCTTCTCCACCTTCATTCCGTCACCTCCACGCGATACCCGTGGCAGTATTTCAGCACAACAATGTCACCCTTGAGCCTCGTTTTCGGTTCAACCGATTTTATCCCCTCGTTAAAAAAATGCCGTTGTATCTTTCCACGACGAAAAACTGCGAAGCGATCTCCGCAAGATTCGTTCCTGAGCATGATGACTGCTGCGGGGATTCCGCGGGCTGCAAACCAATCGAACCATCCCGCGCAATCATATTCGTGTTCCAACCAATGAGTGAATTGCATACCGGCTTCCATCATTAGTTTTGTGTCTCCTCCCGAATATTTTTGGATCATTATGGTCAGAACGGGATGTCGTCGTCGGGCGGGTCCATTTTCTTCGTTTTGTCATTGATCGTTGATTTATTCGCGGCAGGTGCGTCGGCTTCGCTCCCCGGCTTCGCGCCGAGGAACTGCACCTTGTCGGCGACGATCTTGATGCGCGACTTCTTCACGCCGTCCTTCTCCCACGCTTCGTATCGGATAGAACCGGCGACGAGCACGTTCCTCCCCTTCGCGAGGTTCTCGCCGCATATCTCCGCGAGTTTTCCCCACGCTTCCACGTCGAAGAAATTGACGCGCTCCTTCCAATTGTCGCCGGATTTGTATTTTTCGTTCACGGCAACGCCGAACTGCGCGACGGCTGTTCCGCTCGAAATGAATTTCACTTCCGGGTCGCGAGTGAGATTGCCTACGATGCAGCAGTGGTTGTAATTCGCCACGTCATTCCCCCTCCGCCTGTTGCGGCTTTTTCTTAGTTATTTTCAACACTTGTTTCTTGTCGGCAAACGTGCTGTCGTCGTTGAAATATTTTCCATCAACAGAATACGTCAACATTCTCCCGTCGAAGTTGATTTCCAGAGGGTATGGACCACCTACAAATCTATTCATCACGCCCGCCCCGTGATGTTTGCTTTCAACTTCGTCGCCGATTTGAATTTCGGAGAGCGGGTATTCCGATGTCGAATCCCACGGGTCCGGCGGCATTGGAATTTTCGTTTCAACTTTTTTCGTCGATGTTCTCGATTTGGGTTTGGTCATGTTGTTTCCTCTTCTTTCCTCTTCGCGCTTTCCTTCGCGGCTGCGACTCCCTTCTTCGACGCCTTCGGTTTTTCCTCGTCCGGCTTGGCGAAGATCGAAGCGGCGGTCGCGTCGCCTTCCTTGATCGCCGTTGCGTACTGCTTCATCTCCGCGAGTTCGTCCAACCCGATGTCCTCTACCCCCTTCACGTCGAGCGTAGCGAATATCTGCTCGGGCGTGACCTTGAGTTTCTTGAAGTGTTCCATCATCGCGTCGCGCTTTTCGGAGAGGTTCTTCACGTCGCCGACCGCCGTCTGGATGACTTCCTCGTGGATATCCGACCAAAACGCCTCCGGTATCCCGTCGAAAGTCGCGTTTCGAACGGCGATGGAACACGCGGCGTTCGCCGTCACCGCCACCATGTCGTCGGAAAACTTGTTGCCTGACCGCGTCGTTATGCGTCGCTTGACTTCCCGCATTTTCGTGACGTTCCGCTGCACGTCGAAGAAAAAACCCTGCGCCGTGACGAATCGATCGTCTTCGCTGATGATGCGCGACCCGGCGCGGCAGTTGCCCCACGCAGACGCGAGGATTTCCGCGAACCGCACCGAAGGACCCTTGATGCTTTTCTTCTCGTACAACCCGGTCTCGGCGTTTTTCTCCCTGCGCGGCAGGGCGTAGGTGCATGAAGCGGCAATCTTCTCGTTGAGCGTCGCCATCGTCCGCACTTCGTTGCGGAACGCCGTGATCGAACGTGGGTACGTTTTCGCCGTGCTGATTTGCATGTCGATCTCAGATTTCACGATCGTGCCGAGCGTTCCCATCTCCTGCGGCAACGCTAACGCCGACAGCACTTCCGTCCCTGCGCTTTCCGCTTCCGACGTTTCGAACCCTTGTTCGTTGCTCTCCTTGTTTTGTGCCACGATTCGTCTCCTTTGCCCCTATCGGGGCGGTTGGAAGTTGAAACGTCTCGACCCTTCCTTCAACAACGTGAACCGTGCGACGATCTCCTCCCTTTTCTTCGCGGGAAGTTCGGCGAGAATTTCCTGCGACAATTTTTCCCAATCGATCTTCGTGGAGTCCTTCGCCTTCTTCCACGTCACTCGTCCCGCTACGGACCACACGCCCTCCGCGTCGCCGATCATGTCCTTCACTTTGTTTTCGAGTTCCTTCTCGACCGCTTCCGCGTACCGCGTATTGATTCGCGCTTCCCCCAGTTGCGCGATGACCGCCGTTTCCTCGTCTGTTGCGTCTCGCAGTTCCTTGTCCGATGTCGGGTACTTCTTGCCGATCCACTCGGAACACGAATCGGAACCATCGACGGGAGGTTCCTCGTTGCCAACGACGTACCTATCCCAAAATTCCCGCGCCTTGTCGATGATCGATGCTTCCAATTCCATGTCACGTTTCAGCCGGTAAATTCTGAAGTCGGTCATGCCGAACAACACAGCCAAGTCCCATTCGTCGAACCCGGTGAGAGCCATGTACGTCGCGCATTGAAATACATAATGAATCGGCACTTGATCCGTTTCCGCTTCCCCCCAATGCTGTTTCTGCGACGGGTCGGCGGTCTTTATCTCCACGCCTTTCCTCCGTCCCTTCACGATCCGGTCGGGCGTTCCGACGATGGGAGCAGACGGATGTTTCAAAATCCCTTCAATGCGTTCAAGATTCACTCCCTCACGATCGCAATACAGTTGCGCGATGGGACTTTCCATCAGCCGCCCGATCTTAAACCGTTCGTTGTCCTCCTTCTCGGGCGTGAGTCCTTTTTTCCTCATCCACACGCCGTGCGGCCCGTCCCACGGCGACAGCCCGAATACAGCCGCCATTTCCGATCCGCCGATGCCTTGCATCCTTGCCTTCAACCATTCGGTTCGATTCAATTCAATTCTCCCTTGAACTGTTTTTTGCGTCGTCGAAAATTTCCTTCGCAGTATTGGGGAATTTCGCAACGCGATTGGCGTAGTCGTGTTTAGCCGACATCGCCTCCCAGTCCGGCTCCGCCATTCCGGGTGACATGTCGATCATCCGCTTCACAACCGCGTATCTTACCTCGTCGGCGATCCCCAAAAGAAACGTGACACACGAAGCGCACAGCGTCTCCGCTCGTTCCGGGTTGTCGCGTGTCATCGCCGCGATCTCCACGGCAAGGGTACTGAACCCGCACTCGATGTCGTGTCTCGCTATGTGCGCTGCTGTCGACATGCGCTTAGCGATGTCGACCTGCGCGTCTGTTATTCCGTCAAACACGAATTTCTTTTTTGTTTTCCTCACGATGTTTCCTTTCTCCGCGTGACAGGATGCGCGGCCCCCGTCTGTTCACCGACTCGATATGCAGAAGATCATCACGACGGACGCCCACGCGATCATCACGCCGACGAATACCCGCGCTGTCTTGCCGAGCGTCAGACGGTCGCCTTCGACTTCGATCCTTCCCCGGCCCCAACTGCGCGGTTGTTCACGTTCGAACCAAGCGGGTTTCTGTTTCATCATCGTTTTCTCCTTTCACCCGTGGGTATGTTCGTGTTCGTTGTCGCCGTGATGGTGATGGATGCCGCCGACGTGCTTTTCAACTACAAGTTCCCCACCGACGACCGACGCGAGCGCGTTCAGTTCCTTCATGATGTCGGCAACCGATCCCTTCATGCCGCGAGCATCGACGCTGATCGTGCCGTCGTCGTTGAGCGTGATCTTCATGTTGTTCATTTCCCCACCACCTTTCCGAACGTCTTCTCCGCTTGTGCGACGGCGGGATAAATCGGGAACATTTCATCCATCAAGAATTGCATGTCGACGATGTTCGATTTTTCGGTGTATGGCGACGAAATCTTCTGTAACGTCTCGATTGCGATGTAGAGTGCTTGGCTGATGATATATTTCCCGCGCATCGAATTTGCGAACATCACGGCTTTCTCGTGGTTGGTCATCATCCCCTCCGATTGACAATCGTCATATTCACGCCGTCGTTATCGATGATATTGAACCCGCGTTGCCGAGCGTATTGTTTCACGCCGATTTCCGCGTACTTGCGCGACACCTGCTTCAACGACGTGTCGCTGCCTTCATACGAATACGCCAAACCCGCCCGTCGGAAGTACATGGTCTGTCTGGTAGGCGACGTGCCGTAGATGAAATCGCCGCCCACGGTCACGATGAATTTCAATTCCTCCATCGCCTCGATGATTCTGTTGCGATCGGTCAACTTTGTCCCGACGATGCGCGAATAACACGGCATCACTTCACCTCCTTCGATACGATTTTCCTTCGGCCAACGCCGGTCAGGTTTTTCTCCGCGTCGGCGACGGCTTCCTCCATTGAATCGGTGATCGCCTGTTTGATCTCGGTCAGGTCGGTGGACGCGCCGCGCACGGTGTACGCTCCGTTCGTTTCAACCTTCGCGATGACGTTCTTGAACCGGGCGCATTGGTCGGATAATTCCTGATCGCCGAGCACGTTCATGTCTTCGATCCGCTGGATGACTTCTCTGGCACTTTCGATGGTGGACGTGGGGATCTTCCCGGCCTTTGCGACCGCGTTCATGATCGCCCCAACCTTTTCTACGAACTCGTCGCGTAACTGCCCAACCATCGAGCGGATGATTCCCTTCACGTTTTCGGTTTCATCCATCGCGGCCTGCGCCGTCGCAGCCGACTTCGGGGCGCGGATGGCGTATATGTTCCATTTCATGTCGAACTTCGACCGCACTTCCTGCGCGTTCGGGTACTCGGCTTTCACGCGATCGAGCGCGAACACGACGGCGGTCGAAGTGCGGGAAGCGTCCTGCAACGCTTTCTCTATGATCGGCAGCATTTCCGTTTTGCGTTGTTCATACGTCGACACGAATTTGTCCACCGCCTCGTTGAATGTTTCCCGGTGTGCGCGAAGCCGCTCGGTCAGAGCCGACATGCGGTTCTCTGGAACGTATCGCGCACCGCGCACGAACGGGAAGTTGAGTGAGTAATAATCCACCGTTCGCTTCGTCGCGCCGACGGCTTTACGGATTTCGTCGAACGCTTCCGACGGGATCAACCGGTGGTTGCCGAGCGACAGCACCTTGTGAACTTCCGCCGAATCCTCGATGCCGAGGTCGGCGGGTTTGATCTTCGTCCGCGCAGCCCACATCGAAACGTCCAAATCGAGCACCGACCCCGTGAGGAACAAATTGTCCCAACCGACTTTCGTTTGCGTCGTCATTTCAGTTTCTCCTTGTGTGAGGGGTTATCGTACTTTGCGGACGGTAGCCTTCGCGTCGATCGTCGGCGCGGATGCAAACCGCGCTCTGGTCTTCGCCCATTGACGGATCGCGTCGACCTTCTCCTTCATCGTCACCGACAACGGCGTGGTGTTCCGTGCCGCGTTCACAAGATCGTCCGGCGTGAATTCCCTGCGCTTGTCGGAAAACGCCGTGAACATCGCTGACTTCACAACCTTCTCGATCTCGCTGCCGGTGAACCCTTCTGTCGCGACAATCATCTCCGACGTGCATGAGAACACCCGTCCGCGTTTCATCAACTGGATGGCGAAAATTTCCTCGCGTTCCTTCCAACTCGGGAGGTCGACTGCGAATATCTCGTCCCACCGGCGGATCAGTTCCGGCGGCAAGGATGTCACGTCGTTCGCCGTCGCAACGAGGAAAACGGGCCGCTTGCGTTCCTGCATCCATGTGATGATCGTGCCGAACACGCGCTTGGTGACCCCTGAATCGTTCGACCCCGACCCCGATGCCCCAGCAAGCCCCTTGTCGATCTCGTCGATCCACACGACGCATGGAGCCATCGCTTCGGCAAGTTTCAGAGCGTCGCGTGTGCGGCTTTCTGATTCACCAACGAGAGAATTGAACAGATTGCCCATGTCCAGTTTCACCGTCGGCACCTTGAACACCGTGCCGACCGCTTTCGCCGTGAGGGACTTCCCCGTGCCGGGAACGCCGACGATGAGAATCCCTTCCGGCGGGTCGAGCCGGTATTTTTCCGCGTCGGGGCCATATGAATCGTTGCGTTCGGTCAGATAGACTTTCATCACGTCAAGCCCGCCGATGCCTTGCAACCCGAGCGGGTCCGCGTCGATGATTTCGAGCAGCCCGGATTTCTTCACGCTTTGCACCTTCTCGCGGTAGATGATGTCGGGCGACAATTTGTCCGCCTCGACGAGTGACAGCGCGAGCGCGTTTTCCGCCTCGGGCGTCGACAACCCGGATAATGCGCGCAGCACGACAGGCGCATCGCCGTTGAACTCTCTGCCGGACGCCTCCATGATGGACTCCGCGATTTTGCGGTAATCGGCTACCGTCGGCAGCGGATAATCCACCACGACCATCAGTTTTTCCACGGTCGCGTGAGCCTTGAACGTCGGCCCGATGGAAACGACGCACGACCCCGCGCCCGGTGCCCAATGCAGCATGTCGCGGAAAGCGCGAGTCAACACCGGATCGCGTTCGAACGGCCACCCGGCGATGTCGCGCAGTATGTAGATCGTTCCGTTCGTGCGGTCCGAACACGCCGCGAGAAGATCGGCGGTATTGGGAACGTCCCTCGGCGCGGGTGATACGATCTTCAGGCCTTCGGTCGCCGACCACGTCGCCACGTTCCTCCCGGCGACTTTCGCAGCGGCGATTACGTCGGCGATTGCCCGTTGTTCTTCGGACGTTGTTATCGCAATGCCGGGGTACAACGCGAGGAAATAATTGGCGAGTGTTTCCTTCATGTTCATCATGATCTGCCTCCATTGTGTGTGTTTGATGCATGTCGTCCCTCCGGGTCGATCGCGACGCTGACGTTTTGATCGATCAGCGATTGAACGTCGGCCTCGGTCATCAACGCTCCCGAAATCGGAACGAGAGAATTGTAAACACGAACAACCTTGAAGGGGTGTTCCACCCCGTTGTTCCATTTCGGGAAACGCAGTCGTTCTAAGATGATCGATGTTTTCGCCATGTCGTTGTTTCCTTTCATGTGAGATGAACGGGCGGGACGTCGCCGCACCGCTCGATCGGGCACTATTTGTTGTACGACACGAACTTCGGATCGGACTTCTTCAAACCGTAGCGACCGGTCGTGCGGAAGTAATTCGCGCCGGACCGCCAACGGGGAATGTTGTACAGCCCGGTCTCGCCCGAGATGTTGTCCGCGCCGAATTCCTTCTGCGCGATGGCGAGCATCTCCGCGTCCGTTTTCTTCGCCTTGACGTTCGACACGATCAAATCCACGAGAAACTGCGGGCGCGTCTTGCCGGTGGTCTTGCCGACGATGTGCTCTGTTTTTTTCGACGCCTTCGATTTCACGTCCGACTTGACGATCTTGACGTTCGCCTTCTCCGTCGCCTTCACGTTTCCCTTCTTCGTTTCAATTTTCTTCGCGGTCGCGGTTTTCATGGTCCCCTCCTTGTGGGTGTGTTCGATCTGGTTGTCGGTTGACGAACGCCGGGTCGTAGTGTTCGGCATGCCGGGTGCATACGTCCAGTTCTTGTCGCCGTCGATCCATTTGCAGAGATGTTTGATGATCGACGAATCGTCCTGCGAGGGGTGCGGCTCCTTGCCAGCGATCTCGAAGACGTACCGGCGGAGGTCAGCCGTGCGAGCGTTCAACAACGCAGTTTTGAGATTTGCGGGCGTCAACATGCCACGCAGTTCATGAATCGTCATCGACGCTTTCGCTTCCAGTCTCTTCGCCATCGTTTTTCTCCTTGTGTGGGTGTGGGTTCGTTGCGGGTGGAAAACTATCCGTGACGGACGACGCGGTACGACGTGTTACAGCCGAACAGCAGAGCAGCGTGTTGCAAGCGGTTCGTCATGTCGATTGCTGACTTCTTCGTGGAGAATGTGTTGACGAAAACTTCCTCGCCGGTGGATTTTGTCTGGAACAAGTCGTAGACGAAAACCCGAGGAATTGCTGCCGATGCGGAGTGCGTTTCCATGATCGATCTCCTTCGTGTGTGGGATTGGATCGAAAACGAACGATCCGTGCGGCGCATCCGGTCAGGCGATCCCAACCTTGATGCGCCGACCGCATGGTTCGCCTTGCGATTGGCTTGATGACGTAAGGGACGTTCGTGCAACACACGCTTCGCGCTCGCGTTCATCGACGTGGTCGACTGCGAGCGATATTTTATCGTTGTTGTGGAACAGACGCGACGGAACCGATCCGCCACGTGCGCGTGTCGTCGTTTACGGGTGCGCGTGAAAAGTAATCGTTTGCGCGGAACGTCGGGGACTTACGCTCGATCGCCTATCAAGCGGTGGCGGCGTACCCCGAAAAACAGTCGTTCGATTCATCGACCCTTGCCCTAACTGCGCTGCGCCTTGCGGCGATGGGGGTGGTCGACCTCTCGAACGTGTACGCGAGTCTCGACGGCTCCGAGGTGCTTTCAATACGTCGCCTCGTCGAGGTGTCGCGGGTGATGATTATATGAATGTGTAGGGGCATGGCGTTTTTTGATTTCATCGTATTATGATGGCAACACGCCGTCAAGAAAATAATTCGTCAATGTTTTCATGCATTTAACCGTGTTTGATCGCGGGAACGTGAAAGTCCTTGACGTTTTCGCGTCGGACGCAATATATTGACGACACACACACGATCGCGGGATACATGACGTGCAATCAACAATAGAAAATGATGGAGGAAAGGAGGTGATTAGGATGCGGTACCCGGAAGAAAAACGCCGTGCGTTGACGTTCACCGACGACGAAAAAAGCATTTTACTGAAGGCGGGAATTATCCCGGCATTGATTACGAATTGGAAGTTGGGCCGATCGCTGCCCGGGAAATATCTCGCAAGAGAAGTAGCCGTTCTGCTCGACAAACCGCTGGTGGAAATTCTGTACGGCAACTCCCCGAAACCGGAGAAAGGTTTTTACAAGCGCGGAGGCATCAAAAAGAAAAAGATCGCGTGAATATCTCAAAACAAGGAGAGGTGCCGGATGAAATGAGATCACCGAAAACGAAGGGGCGGATGATTAATCAGGATATTTCCGATTCGAAAGGGTTCGCCGCGCTGACCCCCGAAGCGGCGGTTTTGTTCGTAATGATGATTCCGCATTTCACGCCGTATGGGAAGTTGAACGGCGACCCTTGTTTCATCAAAGGAGAAATTTGTCCGAGAATTGACTACCTTCAACTCGATAAAATCGAATCCTGTTTGAAGGAAATCACCGAACATACAAACGTGAAGTGGTTCTGTCACGACGGAAGGTGGTGGATTCATTCAATAAATTTCCTATCGGATCATCAAAACATCAAATTGGAACGATGCGGTTCCGACCAACTCCCGAATTACTCCGGATTAAATCAGGAGCAGATCGAGAATTTATCCCCTACGAAGTTGAAGTTTAAGATTAAGAAAGACATAGGTACACCGGCTGTCGCCGATCCGTCGGCTGTCGCCGACCTCTCTGTCGATGCTCCTACCGAAAATCTGACACCGGATGAAATGTGTCGATCGTGGAACGAGAAAATAAAAAATCAGGGCAATGGGTGTGTGGTACCGAAAATTCTGATGTTCACTCCTGCGCGGAAAAAAAAATGTATGCAACGAATATCGTCTCTGAAATTGAATTCCAAAAGATGGCTCGCGGTCGTGTCGAAGATTCACGAAAATGATTTTTTGTCCGGGAGATCCCCGTCAAAAAACAACTCTGGATGGAAGGCCACGTTTGATTGGGTGATAAAAAATGACGACATCATGCTGAAAATAGTCGAGGGGGCCTACGACCAATGAAGATATTCGCGAACATTTACTTCGAAGCATTGGAAATGTACGAGATCGCCCGAGAGGGAGCGGCGGATGAATTGGGCCGCCCCGGTTGCGACGAACGTGTGGCGAACGCAATGATCGAATTGTCGGAAACGTGCCGGTTGCTATGCGACGCGGCGTGTGGGAGGGCCGTCAATGATTAAAACCCGAGCCGAACAGATCGCGCTGCTATCGAGAGGCCATAAGAATTTTCTCGCAGGGCTTGAAAAGATCCGCGAGAAATACGTTTCAACGCTGCTGACATACGACGAAGCGTGGGAAATGAAAATAGAAGCGGATCGAAACGATGAAGAACCGATAGTCACCGACATCGAATTTTGGGACGATCTCATCGGCCCCATGCGGCGAGGGAACCTGTACGTTCTATGCGGATACGCTGGAGTCGGCAAGACCACGTTGGCCATTCAAATCGCTTGGGCGGTCGCGAAGCAAAAGCGCAACGTGTGGTTGTACTGCTTGGAAATGACCGCCCCGGAAGTTCTCGAGATCGTCGCGGGTCACATCACAAAAAACGCTGAACCGACCGAGAAAGAATATGCGTTGGCAAGCACGGAAGCAGCCGGGTCTGGATTTCGGTTGTTCGATTCGGCATTGAAGTACGCGAAATGGGATGAGCATCTTCGGAACATCGTGACCGAAACGAAAAAAAACAACATCGAGTTTCTCGTCATCGACAATTTTCATTATCTGACGCGAGTCGACCGCAACTCCTTGGAGATAGAAGGCGTCGTGTCGCAGCGGTTGAAATCGTTGTCACAGGAATTGAATATCCCCATTCTGCTGTTACACCACCTGAAAAAACCGGAGGGGATTATCAACCAATTGGAACCAGAACCGACAGTTCACGCGATGCGCGGAGCGACCGCATTGTTGAACGATGCGTCGTTCGTGGTGATATTGCATCATCCGCTGGCGAAATCCACAACGCCGGATTACGAGGGGACGCGTCAATCCGTCGGGAAACTCACCGCAGGGAAAGCGCGGTGGGGACGTGGCGGCGTTCGCTATGTCCGTTTGTTTGGATCGGAACGAACGTATTACCCGGCGAACATGTCCGAGTACATGCCTTCGAAGAAAAAACCCAAAGGGGATGAATGGGAGTGAATTGCGAATATTGCGGTCGGCGTTGGGAATTATTCACGCCATTGAAATACCACAGCGAGACCGATTTGCCGAATATGTGGCATTGTCGATCGGACGCCTGTACGACGGCGTGCTTGAGATGTGCGAAATCGTCGGATGCGTCTCGCGCAACAATGACAACGAACGTGTGTTTGACCTCGTGCGACTACGACATGGTGGTCGAACTCACGAAAAGTAGACAATCGAAAAACAGGAAGGCGCGAGTGAAAGACCAGAAACAATACGGCAGGGATGGCGTGAGCATCGCGGAGGAAGGGACGTTTGGAGAATTGGCGTTTTCAAGGTTGACAGGGCTGACGTTCGACGACACCGACGAACCGCGCAGCGGCGGGCATGACACGACGATGAAAGATGGACGGACGGTTGATGTCAAGACAACCGACACCGCGAAGGGCAATTTGGCCGTGAGAATGGGGAAGGAGAAACATCCGTCCGACGTGTATGTCCTCATGTCCGGGAGGTTCCCGGAATACAACATCGAGGGATGGTGCACAAAGGAGGAATTGTTTGTCGATGACAACAAGACGGACGTTGGCAACGGCCCATTTTGGCGTTTTCCGAATATCAGATTGCACTCGATAAACGATCTTTTGGGATATGGGGTTGACAACCGAACGAGGTCGTCGGTATAACGGAGTGCATGGCTCGGGGAAGACGAACATTTCGTGGATCGACGAACCATAAACGAGAGCGGAAGGAACTCGACCGCCTCTGGTCGAAGATCGTTCTCGAACGCGACGGGCGGATCTGCCAGTCGTGCGGTCGGCCCGGCAACAACCCCCACCACGTTTTCTCTCGCAGGCATTTGTCTACGCGCCACGACCCGGACAACGGCATCACACTTTGTTGGGCGTGTCACATGCACAAGGCACATTCCGATCCAGAAGCGTTCCGCGATTTCATCATCGCAAAATGGGGGCAGGAAAAGTTCGAACGCATGAAACGGCGGGCGTATGAGGTCAAAGGTGTCGACCATGCGATGGCATACATCGCGCTGACCAACCACAAATTGACCGGCATGGAGGCTGGAACGTGATCGTAAAAAATCTCAACCCCGCCCCGTACAACCCTCGTAAAATCAGCGATTCGAAAATGAAAATGCTCGGCAAAGCGATGAAAGAATTTGGTGACTTGTCCGGCATCATTTTCAATATGCGAACCGGGCGGGTCGTCGGGGGACATCAACGAATCGGACATCTCGATAAAAATTGGCCCATCGTGAAAGAAAAATTGGTCGATGACAACGGCACGGTGGCCGTGGGATACATTGAAACGCCGTATGGGAGATGGTCATATCGGGAAGTCGATTGGAACGAACAGCGAGAGATCGCAGCGAACATCGCAGCCAACAAGCATGGCGGCGAGTTCGATTATCCGATGTTGAAAGATTTGATCGTGCAGATAGATGACGGGTCGTTTGATCTCGAATTAACAGGATTTGACGACAAGGATTTCGACAAGACATTCGGCGAAGTCGCGGAAAAGATCAAGGGCTTCGAGGTCGGGAAAATCCAATATGCGATCGTCGTGGAATGCGCCGACGAAAAGGAACAATCGGAAATGCTGACGAAGTTCGAAGGGGAGGGGTTGAAATGCCGGTTGTTGATGTTGTAGTTTCCAGCGAGATACCATCGACGCTTCGTGTGCGCCAACTGTCGGCGATATTCGACGTGCCGTTATCCGAACGCGCCAAACTGGAATGGCACGCTAACATCGCCTACGAGGACAAACCGTGGAACGTCGGTTTGATCGTCGGGCCTTCCGGCAGCGGGAAAACGCTGATCGCTCGGGAAATGTTCGGCGCGTCCGCCCTAAAATCCTACGAATGGGATGAACGTCCCGTGGTGGACAACTTCGGGCCGGAACATTCCATCGAATCTATAACCGAAATGTGTCAAGCCGTCGGGTTCAATACGATCCCGGCGTGGATGCGTCCGTATCGCGTGTTATCCAACGGGGAGCAATTCCGGGTGAACATGGCGCGGACGCTTCTTGAGCGAGACGGCGTGATCGCCGTGGACGAGTTCACGTCCGTGGTGGATCGTCAAGTGGCGAAGATCGTTTCCAACGCGATCCAGAAACGAGTGCGGAAAAACGATCGGCAATTCGTCGCCGTTTCCTGCCACGACGACATCATCGAATGGCTGCAGCCGGATTGGATTTACGAAACAAGTTCCAATTCCTTTGTTTGGAGGTCCCTTCGACGAAGGCCAACCATCGACGTTGCCATCACTCGCGTCCCGTATCGCTATTGGCCCATCTTCGCTCCTTTTCACTATCTGACCGCCGACTTGAACCATGCCGCGAGATGCTATGTGCTGTCGATTGATGGAAAACCAGCGGCGTTCGGAGGGGTGTTGTACCGACCACGCAAAGTTCAAACGGGGCGCCAGGTGTACGGATTGAGTCGTCTTGTCACGTTGCCGGATTATCAAGGGCTTGGATTGGCGTTCGCATTGACGGACACACTGGCGTCGGCGTATGCGGCGATGGGCCACAGGTTTCATACTTACCCCGCGCATCCACCGTTGATTCGTTCTTTTGCGAAATCGGAACAATGGGTGTGCACCAAAAAACCCGGGTTCAGTTCGTCGATAAACACGAAAACAACGCTGGGCAACCAAAGGGAAATCAGAAAATCACAATTGGCGAGGCCGATACGTTTGGGGAACGCCAACCAAAACACATGGAAACAAGGGGCGAGACAATGCGCCATTTTCGAATACGTCGGCAAGCCCATGTCGAATGACGACGCAAAAAGATTATTATCATGAAGACGATCCGGTTTCTCGACGATTTCGTGGAAGCGATTCTCTCCGGCAAAAAAACCAGCACCATCCGACAGAACACCAATCGAATACCCGCCGTGGGGGAATACGTTCGGTTATCTTCGAAGGAACAACCTGATTTTGCCACGGCGTTCATCAAATACGTCGACAGAAAACCGGTCATCAGCCAGAATGAGCGAAGGGCGTTGAAAAGCATTTACGGCGACAGGATCGACAACATCTGCCGTGTGCATTTCGTGGTTCATTCCAAACCGGATTCGACATGAATGTATCGGTCCATCTATCACGCGGTCGGGGCGATGTTGCGGTATCGCGAGCGTCGTGCGTCACCGAGGAGCATGATGCCCGGGGTTGGGGCAAGTGCGGGGGAGGACCCGGATGCGGACGCAATGATGGTGCTGGTGCTTTTCTTCCGACTTGATGGGCGAAGAGCCCTTACGCGGTTGATAATCAACCGCGAGTCTCTGCGAGAAGTGCCAAGTAAGATGGAACGGAAAAGGCTGGCGCAAGCGCGGCGTCGTTTCTCGGAGGAATTATGCTGCCGCGGATTGCTGGAATATCAGGGAGAAAACAGAGAGCCGATCAAAAGTTGCAGAAAGTTAAACGAGGGGACATGTCATCGCTTCGTAAAAACCGCTTGACAAACAAATCGAAAATCAGTATTTTCCCGGTAGGGTCGGAGATGTGCATCTCCCGACCTTTTTTTGTACCCGGAACGTGGGGGCATCGATGAACTTAAATGTCACGGTGCAAGGGATCGACGAAGTGCGGGAGCAATTCAAACACCTGCTCCCGTCGCAAATCCGGTTCTCCGCGCTTGTCGCGACTGACCGAATGGCCGAGCAGACACAGAGTCGCATGTATGCGGAAATGCATCGCGTGTTTGATCGCCCCACGCCCTACACCATGAATGCCTTGAAGATCAAGCGTCCGTCGATGCAAGATATGACAGCGGAGGTCGGCTTCAAAGAGTCGTGGGCTGCACGGTCGACGCGGTATCTGAATCCGCAGGTGGAAGGGGGAACACGCCCCCCGAAGATTTTCGAGATGTTCATTCAGGAACGAGCGACCACGTTCAACTTACGGGGAGGGTACGGAGTATACCCACGGGGCACGACGTTCGCTCCCGCTCGCGGTGCGCGGATCAATGCATACGGGAACATGTCGAGCGGACAAATTCAGCAGATCCTCGCTGGACTCGGGGCGATGACTGATGTGTACTCGAACACGACAAAGCGATCGAAGGCGCGAAAGAAGAGGACGGGGCATTACGTCGCGACGCCGAGAGCGATCTGGTTCGTTGACAAGGGCAAGATGACCCCGCTCTTGTTCGTGATGAAGAGTCGGCCGCTCTATCGGAAACGGTACGACTTTTACACGGTCGCACAGAATTTTGTACGCGAACATTTCCCGCGTCTCTTCGACGAAGTGCTACGCGAACGCACGGTTCGAGGGCCGACCCCGTGACACAGACGCCGAAGACGAGAAAACCGGCATCGAATCGTCGTGGGGTCCTTCCCGAAGCAATCGCCCGAGGGTATGTTTGAACCATGCTTGTCGTCTACCGCCAGAAAATTTGTCATATTTCAGTTCAGTCATAATCAACCACGGCTGGCGCAGATTAGAACGATTGAGGATGTCGAAACGAAGATGAGGACGACACAACATGGCTGAAGCGAAGCGGCAACTGTTTCCCATCGCCGTTATCGCAAAAGTGTTGGAGTTGACAGAACGGCGCGTCTACCAACTTGCGAAGGAAGGGATCGTCCCGAGGGCGACATCGGGGAAATATGATCTGATCGCTTGCGTACAGGCGTACATCAGATATCTGAGGGCTGCTGCAGGTGGCGGCGAGCGGCTTGTGTCGGACGACATAGCGCAGGACAAGGCGCGGCTCGTCAAGGCGCAGGCGGAAGCGGCAGAAATGGTAAACGCCGAGCGTCGTGGTGAACTCGTATCATCCACGCTTGTCATAAGGACATGGGAACGAGTAGTAACGTCTGCGCGTGGAAAGTTCCTCGCGTATTTCGACAAAGTGCCGCATCAGATAGTGGCGTGTTCAAACGTGAACGAAATCCGCGAAGTTATGAGGAGGGAAGGGTACGAGGTTCTTGAAGAACTCGCCAACGCGGACTACTCCGGAAGCGTTGCAGACGATGTTGGGGATGGTGCAACGGGCGATGGGGTTGTTCAAACCACCGCCGGAACTGACCGTGTCCCAATGGGCGGACAAGTTTAGAAAATTATCTCCCGAATCGTCTGCCGAGCCGGGGCAGTTTTACACTTCGCGTGCCGAATATCAGCGCGGGATCATGGACGCTTTCTCCGATCCAAAAATCGAAGAAATTGTCGGCATGACTTCATCGCAAGTTGGTAAAACTGAAATTCTGAACAACGTCGCTGGGTATCATATAGATCAAGACCCCGCGCCTATGTTGATTGTGCTGCCGACCATCGAACTCGCGGAGATATGGAGCAAAGACCGTCTCGCTCCGATGTTGCGCGACACGCCCGTGTTGCGGAACAAAGTAAAGGACCCGCGCAGCCGCGATTCAGGGAACACGCTGCGGGCGAAAGAATTTCCCGGCGGGCGTATATCCCTCGCCGGGGCAAACAGCGCGGCGTCGCTTGCATCGCGTCCCGTGCGTGTGGTGCTGCAAGACGAGATTGACCGCTTCCCGATGTCGGCAGGGACCGAAGGGTCGCCGATTAAACTCGCAGACAAGCGGTCGCAGACGTTCTGGAACAAAAAACTCGGGAAGTTTTCAACGCCTACGATCAAGGGCGTTTCCGCGATCGAACGAGAATACGAATCGTCCGACATGCGGCAGTATCACGTTCCCTGTCCAGAGTGCGGCGGGCTTCAGGTGTTGATATGGGGACAGGTTCGATGGTCGAAAGACGAGGCAGACGAGCCGACAAACGTCTATTACGAATGTTCATACTGCGCCGCGCATCTACAAGAACAGGACAAGGCGCGGATGATTCGCAACGGCAAGTGGATCGCTCGCCATCCCGAACGGAAGAAGAAGGCGGGGTTCCATCTGAACGAATTGTATTCGCCGTGGTCGACGTGGGAAAAGATCGTTGAGGCGTTCTACATCGCGAAAAAAACCCCCGAAACTCTGAAAGTGTGGATCAACACCACACTCGCCGAATCATGGGAGGAAGAAGGCGTCACGGTCGACGACGGGACGCTCGCAGCGAGGCGCGAACAGTACGGTCCGACTATTCCCGAAGGCGTGGCGGTTCTTACGGCAGGCGTTGACATCCAAGACGATCGGATCGAAATAACGATCAAGGGGTGGGGACGCGGCGAGGAATCATGGCTTATAGAATGGATGACGCTGCATGGAAGACCTGAAACGGATCAAAAGGTGTGGGCCGATCTGGACGCGGTTTTGAATCGGTCGTGGGCGCATGAACTCGGCATGTCGCTTCGCATCGCCGCAACGTGCATAGACTCCGGGGGGCATGCTACGAAGCAGGTGTACGATTTCTGCGTGAAACGGGAACACCGCAGGATATGGGCGATCAAGGGCGTGGGCGGGGCGGGACTGCCGATCATCCGCATTCCGAACCGACGCCAGAAAAAGTCGGGAGTGCTTCTTGGACTCGTCGGAGTAGACACTTGCAAGGGGCTGATATATTCTCGGCTTCAAGTCGCTGAATTTGGTCCGGGCTATATGCATTTCGTAAACAAGCCGGAGGTTGATGAAGAATATTTCAGACAATTAACAGCGGAAAAGATAACAACGAAATACGTCAGAGGGTTTCCCGCGAAGGTGTGGCAGAAAATAAGGGCGCGAAACGAAGCCCTCGATTGTGAAGCATACGCGATGGCCGCTCTCATGTCGCTGAACGCGAATCTCGATCAACTCGCAGAGCGATTGCAAGAGCAAGCGAAAACAAAGAAGGAAGGGAAATCGGAATTACCCAAGCCGTCACGTACCGGGAAGTTCGGTGGCGGCGGTTGGTCGGCGACAAACTGGTAATTGATGGCGCGATGCGACGTGCATGGTGGTGGATGCTCGTATTGTTGATCCTGTTTTCTGTGGCGGTAGACGGGGTGACGACGATCTCCACGCCGAATCAACCGTATGAGAGAATCAAGGGGACCGTCACGTTCGCATCGGTGCTCGCTTCCACGTCGCGGTGAATGGTCGCCGACGAGATGGTAAAAACACGACCCGAAGGAGGGTATGAAGATGGCCGCAACGGTGCAAGTTCATGAGATGACGGGTTCGTCGGCGGGTACGGACAAGACGAGC